>Ga0209105_100463_pt1 | contig 13436 bp, 12 predicted proteins | sample SedPBSmetaG_FD_184158 | JGI IMG/M metagenome (GOLD analysis project Ga0209105, IMG submission 184158) | Freshwater sediment bacterial and archeal communities from Indian Creek, Illinois, USA to study Microbial Dark Matter (Phase II) -... | ecosystem: Environmental > Aquatic > Freshwater > Creek >...
TACCCATTTACATGAAAATGTTTACAAACCAAAAGGATTTAGTGTATACACATGATTATTTCAGCAACCCTTGATATTACTGCTGTTCAGGGGTATTATAGTATTTGTCATAATAAACTCACGCTAGTGCCATGGCTGCCACAAGCTTCAAATCAAAATTAAGAAATGCTGGGTTTGATATTGAAGTAATTAATACGTCGATAGAAGAAATACCACATTGGGCAGAGCTTGTCATAACCCATGAAAATTTGTCAGTCAGAGCAAAATCAGCAGCCAAAAACGCTGAACATATATCAATTAAGGATTATTTTAATGATCCTGAATTAGATCGTTTAATTGCAAGACTGCAAAGCAAAAACATAGCATCTGATATAGTGGATAGCAGTAAGGTTGAAGAAAATAACATACTAAAGAAATCGAATATTAAGCTGGGTTTAAAAAGTATAGAGAAAGAAGAAGCAATAAAAATGGCAGGACAACTGTTGGTAGACAGCGGATATGTGGACCCTGAATATGTCGAGGCAATGCTTTTAAGAGAAGAACAACTGAGCACCTATATCGGAAAGGGTGTAGCAATTCCCCATGGAGTCGGAAAAGCAAAGGATAACATCAAAAAATCAGGCATGGTTGTACTACAATTCCCGGAAGGTGTGTCTTTTGGCGAAGAAAAGGTATGCTTGCTAATCGGTATAGCCGCTGTAGGAAATGAACATTTGAATATATTATCCAATATTGCTACTGCCCTTGAAGATGACGATCATATAGAAGGGCTTAATAGCACGAAAAATGTGGATGAAATTTACAATGCTTTCACGTTAGAAACAGTATAAACAGTACAAATTGAAGAACAGAGGTGAATCCATGATTATTACTTTAACTTTAAATCCTGCTGTTGACAAAACAATAGAGATAAATGATTTTAAGGTTAACAGTGTGAATAGAGTATCTTCAAATAGATTAGATTGTGGTGGAAAAGGGATAAATGTATCTAAGGTGCTGCGTGTTTTGGAAGCTGAAAGCAAGGCAATAGGCATTTTAGCAGGAGAATCAGGACAGTATATTAAAGGACAATTAGATAATCTTAAAATTGAGAATGATTTTGTATTTGTAGAGGGTGAAACAAGAACCAATATAAAGATTGTGGACAGAACGAAAAATACAAATACAGATGTTAATGAGAAGGGACCGGATGTATCTCGACAAGATCTAGATGAAGTGAAGCATAAAATTCTGAATACGCTTAAAGAAAAAAGTGTTTTGGTTTTGTCGGGGAGTGTCCCTAGTAATGTAAATAGTGATGTTTACAAAGATCTAATTCTGAAAGCAAAGGAAAAAGGCGTTAAAACATTACTGGATGCAGATGGGGAGCTTTTAAAACAAGGTATTGAGGCAGGACCATACTTGGTAAAGCCAAATATTCATGAGTTGGAGCGACTGTTTAATAAGAAAATCACAAGCGTTGATGAAGCTATAGAGACTGCGAAAAAAATATTTGACCATGGTGTTGAGATCATTGTCATATCGCTAGGTGCTGAAGGCTCAATTATTTTGACAAAGGAAAAAACGGTTATAGTAGAGGGCTTGAAAGTAGATGTGATAAGCACTGTAGGAGCTGGTGACGCGATGGTTGCAGCTTTGGCATTATCAGTCCACAAGGAATATTCATTAGAAAAAGCCATTGTCCTAGCTACAGCAGCTAGCGCTGCTAGTGTCATGACTTCAGGTACTGTACCAGGAGAGCTTCATATTATAAAGGAACTCGAAGAAAAGGTCAGGTTTCGTTATGTATAAAACAATGCATAAAACAAAAAGGTGGTTGAATATATGAAAACTAAAGCAGTAAGATTATATGGAGCAAATGATTTAAGGTTGGAAGAATTTGAATTGCCACAGATAAAGGATGACGAAATACTAGTTAAAGTTATTACCGACAGCATATGCATGTCGACATATAAGGCGGTTTCTCTGGGGGAAAAGCATAAGAGAGTTCCTGTAGATGTATCAGAAAATCCGATTATTATTGGACATGAATTTGCAGGAGTGATTGTAGAGGTTGGTGAAAAGTGGCAGCATCAATTCAAAGCTGGGGACAAATTTGCCATACAACCGGCACTGAACTACAAAGGAAGTATGAATTCACCAGGGTATTCATATAATTATTTTGGTGGAAACTGCACGCACACAATTATTCCTCAGGAAGTGATGGAACTAGGCTGTTTACTGCCCTATGATGGAGAATCCTTCTATGAAGCATCACTAGCCGAGCCGATGTCATGTATTATAGGTGCATTCCATGCTTCTTTCCATACAGTCCCTGGAAAATATGAGCATACTATGGAAATAGTAGAGGGCGGAAAAATGGCGCTTTTAGCAGGTTGCGGTCCGATGGGGTTAGGAGCAATAGACTATATTATGCATAGGGATAAAAAGCCGAGCATTTTAGTGGTTACCGATATTGATGAAGCCAGAATTGAGAGGGCAAGATCACTATTTACAGCAGAAGAGGCTAAGAAAAATGGCATTGAATTATTATTTGTGAACACAAAAAATGTTGAGAATTCAAGAGAATATGTAATGAGCCTTACGAATGGAACGGGGTTTGATGATGTATTCGTCTATGCTCCGGTAAAGGAAATTGTTGAGGATGCAGATAAGTATTTAGGTAGAGATGGCTGTCTAAACTTTTTTGCAGGACCGACGGACACTAATTTTTTAGCTGAAATAAATTTTTATAATGTTCATTATGCCGGAACTCATTTGATAGGAACTACCGGTGGAAACACAGATGACATGAAGGAGTCATTGCTAATGTCAGCACAGAAATTGATCAATCCAGGGGTGATGGTGACCCATATCGGCGGATTAAACGCTGTGGCAGATACTACTCTAAACTTGCCTAAGATCCCAGGAGGTAAGAAGCTCATATATACACACCTGGATATGGAATTGACAGCCATAGACGAATTTGAGGAAAAAGGAAAAGAAGATGCAGTCTATGCAGGATTAGCAGAGATTACTAAAAGGTATAAAGGCTTATGGTCAGCGGAGGCTGAAAAATATTTGCTTGAAAATTATAACAAATTAATATAGTATAGACATAGCCAATATGACAAAGATTGAAAGAGGTGTATAGCGTGAAAAAGGTCAGTGTAACTATCAAAAACAAAGAGGGTCTTCATGCAAGACCAGCTTCGATTTTTGTAAATACGGCTTCAACTTTTAAATCGAAAATAAATATCATAAAAAACGGCGATGAATCCAAGGAATATGCCGCTAAAAGTATTTTGTCTTTAATGAAAATGGCTGCTGCCGAAGGAGATGTTATTACAATCATAGCCGATGGTGAAGATGAGGACATGGTAATAAGCAAACTACAGAGCTTAATTGAAGGTGAATTATAGGGAGGAGGAGGGTTATTTATGTTCAAGGGGATTGCTGCTTCATCAGGGGTATCAATTTGCAAGGCTTTAGTATTAAAGGAAGTAAAATATAATATTGAAAAGAAAAACATTGAGGATGTTCCAAAAGAAATAGATAGCTTGCATGCGGCGTTAAAACTTTCAAGAGAACAGTTATCAAATGTAAAAAAAATTACAGAAAATAAGATGGGTAAGGATAATGCTGAGATATTTGAAGCTCATTTATTGATGCTAGATGACCCAGAATTAATCGGTGAAATTGAAGGCAAAATTAAAAATGAAAGTCTGAATGCCGAATTTGCCGTCAAGTCCACTGTAGAAACATTCGTCTCTATTTTCGAACAAATGGATAATGAGTATATGAGGGAGAGAGCGGCTGATATCAGAGATATAGGTAAGAGATTATTGAATAATCTTTTAGGAGTAGTGTATAGATCGATATCAGATTTAGAAGACAAATGCATTATTGTGACAAAGGATTTGACTCCATCGGATACAGCACAAATGGATCATGAAAAGGTTTTAGGAATAGTTACTGATATAGGAGGAAGCACATCACATTCAGCTATCATGGCTCGTTCTCTTGAGATTCCTGCGGTGGTAGGCTTAGGTAATATTTCTGAAGTTGTCAAAGAAGGCGATCTTTTAATTATAGATGGCGATGAAGGTTTGGTTATTATAAATCCGGATATTGAAACTCTCCAGAGATATAAGAATAAGCATGAGAAAAATGAGCAAGCAAAGCAGGAATTAAAAAAGCTGATGGATACAGAATCAATAACTATTGACGGCAGAAAAGTGGAGTTGGCTGGAAATATCGGAACTCCTGACAATGTATTGGGTGTACTTAAAAATGGTGGCGAAGGAATCGGTTTATTCAGAACTGAGTTTTTATATATGAATAAGGAAAATTTCCCCTCGGAGGAAGAACAATTCAATGCATATAAAGCTGTATTAGAAGGAATGAGGGGCAAACCTGTTGTAATAAGAACTCTTGATATAGGTGGGGATAAGAAGCTGTCCTACTTATCTATTGATGAAGAAATGAATCCCTTCTTAGGCTATAGAGCCATAAGATTATGTTTAGACAGAAAGGATATTTTCAAGACTCAGCTTAGGGCGCTGCTTAGAGCATCTGTCTATGGAAATTTAAAGATCATGTTTCCTATGATATCAGGCTTGGAGGAACTTAGAGAGGCAAAGGCCATAACATGGGAAGTAAAACAAGAATTAATAAAAGAAAAAATAGAGGTTAGCGAGGATATAGAGCTTGGAATCATGATAGAAATTCCTTCTGCGGCAGTAATATCTGACATTTTGGCAAAGGAAGTTGACTTTTTTAGTATTGGTACCAATGACTTAATCCAGTATACTGTAGCTGTGGATAGAATGAATCAAAAAATTTCATATCTATACGACCCTTTTAACCCTGCTGTTCTAAGGCTTATAAAAAATGTAATAGACAATGCTCACAAAGAAGGAAAATGGGTGGGTATGTGCGGAGAAATGGCAGGAGATACGAGATTAACCCCAGTGCTTTTGGGCTTTGGGCTAGATGAATTTAGTATGAGTCCTTCGTCTATACTTAAAGTAAGAAAGTGCATAACAAATTTTGAATATGCAAAGGCTAAAGAAGTGTCGGATCATATATTAAAGCTTGGAACAGCAAGAGAGATCGAAAATTATATCAAAGAAAATATTCTTTAAGATAAACGAACAAAAAATTCCAAAAATAAAAAAATCCTATTGCAGATTGCGATGGGATTTTTTGATACAATAAAAAGGTGATATGGTGTTGAAAGGCACAAAAAAAGCAGTAGGAGGTTATAATTTGAATAACAACTTACTAAACATAAAAACAATTCTAGATATTGAGAAGTGGCAAAAAATACAAAATGAGCTTGCACTCGTTACAGGCATGGCAATAATTACTGTAGATTATAAAGGAATAGCTGTGACAAAGCATAGCGGATGCAATGAATTTTGTGAAATGATGAGAAATAACCCTAAAACATTAAAAAACTGTCAAAGATGCGACGCCAGAGGAGGGTTAGAAGCGGCAAGAATTAATGGCATATATGTATATAGATGTCATTGTGATATTTTTGATGCTGCAATACCGATTGTTGTAGATGATAAATACATGGGGGCAGTAATGGTGGGACAGATTATTCTTGAAGAAAATAACTCGGATCAATATCTGGAGAAAATTTATAGTGCTCCAGAAAATTTATCATTTGAGCAGGAAAAAATGATTGCATATTATAACAAACTGCCTAGATTGTCATATAACAAAGCAAATGCAATACTTAATATGATTGGTAATATAAGCAATTACATAGTTGAGGAGGCAGTTAAAAAGTATTCTTTATATGAAGAAAACCAAGAACTGACATTAAAGGTTTCACAATATATTAATAAAAATACTTCTCATGGAGAGGAGTATATATCTCTTCAAAACAAAACTGATAATCGTTTTCCTAGAGCTGATGTGCAAAATCAGACTTTGAAATCTGCAATTACATATATTCAGGAGAATTTGGACAAAAAAATAGCTTTAAATGAAATGGCGGAGATGTGTTTTGTAAGTCCAAGCTACTTTAGCAAACTTTTTTACAAGGAAATAGGAGAAAGTTTCTCAAATTATTTGACTAATCTTAAAATTAATAAAGCAAAATTAATGCTAAAAACTACGAGCAAGACAATACAAGAAATAACTTTCGAATTAGGCTTCAATGATACCAGTTATTTCATAAGATGCTTTAAAAAACATGAGGGGGTAACTCCTAATTTCTTCAGAGGTTATTCAAAAAAACACTCTATAGAAAGCAAAAAAATAGAATAGTACAACCTTATAGTTCTATTATAGTGTGATTTATTCTGATGTAATGTCAACATGTAATTGATAGAATTAGGCATCGGTTCTTTCAAAAAATATTAAAGGGAGGTACAAAATGAAAAGAATACTTGTTTCACCATCCAAATATGTACAAGGCGGAGGAGAGCTAAACAACCTAGGAGAATATCTAAAGCCCTTTGGAGGTAAAGCCTTACTAGTAGCCTCAAATGAAGGCCAAGCAAGAGTACAAATACAATTAGATGCAGCTATAGAAAAGAATCCGTTTGAATTAATCAGTTGCGGATTTAGAGGTGAATGTTCAAAGATAGAAGTGGCTAGAATAAAAGAAATAGCAGAAAAGAATAATTATGACGTTATAATTGGGCTAGGCGGAGGAAAGGCTATAGATACAGCTAAAACACTGGGATTTTATGAAAAAAAACCTGTTGTTGTAGTTCCTACAATAGCATCAACTGATGCACCGTGTAGTTCAGTGGCGGTATTATATACAGAAGAGGGTACATTTGATGAATATATATTTTTCGGAAAAAATCCGGACTTGGTTTTGGTAGATGTAGAATTAATCGCAAAGGCTCCGACAAGATTCCTAGTAGCCGGAATGGGAGATGCATTAGCAACCTACTTTGAAGCAAGGTCTTGTGAGAGATCGTGGGCAAACAATATCCCGGGCGGAAAAAGCACAAAAACTGCTTTGGCAGCGGCAAAATTATGCTATGAGCTACTGCTTGAAGATTCGGTAAAGGCAATTGCGGCATGTGATTCGAATGTTGTAACGCCTGCATTGGAAAATATTGTGGAAGCTAATGTCTTGTTGAGCGGATTAGGCTTTGAGAGCAGCGGATTAGCAGCAGCACATGCAATACATAATGGGTTAAGTGTATTAGAAGAAACACATCACTTTTTTCATGGAGAAAAGGTATCTTTTGGAACTCTGGTACACCTAGTATTGGAAAATGCACCTTCATCAGAAATAAACGAAGTAATCAATTACTGCAAGAAAGTAGGACTTCCAACCTGTCTGAAGGATCTTGGAATAACGGACAATTCGGTAGAAAAACTGATGCCGGTAGCAACAGCCTCCTGTGCAGAGGGTGAAACCATACATAATATGCCATTCCCAGTGACACCGCAAATGGTATTAGGTGCGATATTGGCTGCTGATAAACTAGGGCAATAGGATTGGAGGAAGATTGATGAAAAAAATAATTAATCAGATAGATGATATAGTAATAGAAATGTGTGAAGGAATTGAGAAGGCACACCCAGACAAAATTACCTTCAACAGCAGATACAAAATTCTTAAACGAAAAAACCTCAACAAGGATAAGGTAGTATTGATAAGCGGAGGCGGAAGCGGACACGAGCCTGCCCATGGAGGATTAGTGGGAATCGGAATGCTGGATGCGGCTGTTTGTGGAGATGTGTTTGCGTCACCGTCAACAACACAGGTATATAATGCCATACTCGATACAGAGTCTAGCAAAGGCACACTTTTGATAATTAAAAACTATTCCGGAGATTGCATGAACTTTGACGCAGCAGCTGAAATGGCATATGAGGATGACAACATAGCAGTTGAAAAGGTGTATGTAAATGATGATATAGCAGTAAAGGACAGTTTGTACACAGTAGGAAGAAGAGGTGTTGCAGGAACGGTATTAGTGCATAAGATAGCCGGAGCGGCTGCAGAGCAGGGAAAAGAACTTGCAGAAGTAAGGGCAATAGCGGAAAAGGTCGTAGCCAATGTGAGAACGATTGGATTTGCATTGACATCATGCACAGTGCCTGCAAAAGGAACGCCCACATTTGAAATAGCGGATGAAGAGATAGAATTTGGAGTAGGCATACATGGTGAACCTGGAATAGCAAGAGAAAGTATAGCAACAGCGAGTGAACTTGCAAAGCGACAGGTGAAAATGATCATCGAAGACCTTCCTTTTGGAAGCGGTGACGAAGTAGTGCTTCTTGTCAATGGTCTTGGAGGGACACCGCTGTTGGAGTTGTATCTATTAAACAATTCTGTAAGCAAAGAAATTGAAAGCCATGGAGTTAAGATTTACAAAACAATGGTAGGCAACTATATGACTTCACTGGACATGGCTGGAGCTTCAATAACAATGCTTAAGTTAGATGAAGAGCTAAAGGAGTTATTTGATGCACCTGCCGATACACCGGCAATAAAAGTACTTTAATTCTTTTGCTTAAAGATTGGAGGAAAGCAAGTGGATAAATTATTCACAAAGGATATTGTAAAAATAATAAGCATCATGTCAGATATCATCATTGAAAATGAGGTATACTTCTGTGAGCTTGATTCACCCGCAGGAGATGGAGACATTGGTATGTCGCTGTCAAAGGGCTTCAAAAAAGTAAAAAATGAATGGGAAACTTTAGCTAGGGATAATATAGGAGCATTTTTAAAAGACTGTGCAATGATAATTACAGAGCATTGCGGAGGAGCTTCAGGGCCGATTTGGGGCTCTGCGTTTAGAAGTGCCGCAAATTATGCAAAAGGAAAAGAAGAAATAGATCTGCTTGAATTAAGTGAAATGATGCAAAGTGCAGTAGATGGTATTCAGAAAAGAGGTGGAGCAAAGCTAGGAGATAAAACTCTTTTAGATGCTCTGATACCTGCTGTGGAATCGTTAAAGAGCAGTGCTGCTGAAAACGAAGGTCTTTTTTCGGCAATGGGAAAAAGTGCCGGAGCGGCGGTTTTAGGCGGAGAGAAAACTAAGGAAATGGTAGCTTCTAAAGGGAGAGCCACATACCTAGGAGAAAGAAGTCTAAGTCATCCTGACGCTGGTGCAACTGCAATAGGAGTGATTTTTACGGGGACAGTTGAAAGATTAGGTAATCAATTATTGAAAGTAGGGAAGGGTTTGTAACCCTTCCTTTTTTGCCAACCTTATTTTAATCAATAACAATGATGTTATTATTTGAGGTTTCTTAAATAAAGGGAAATACCGTTTTCTAATTTATCTTCTTTTCACAAAAAATAATAAGATTCAAGGAGATATCTTTTTTCATATTTTTCGGCTAGCCTATAAAGTTGATTCTTTATGGTTTTTAATTTGAGAGTATCTTTTTTATATTTATCAAGAGATGAGAAAAAGGATTGCTTTTCTTTCGTTTGTGCAACATTCTTAAAATATCCCCAGACATGAAGAAGTGCATTGACAACATTTTTAATCTCTAATGGTGTATCAAGTGCATGCTCTAATATTATGTAAAACTCCTTTGCTGGATAGGTTTTCTTATCTCTTAATAACACTCGTATAGCCTGATATGCACTCGGTGAATGCTCAAGCACAGTGTATTTATATTTCGCCCATTCTCGTTCTAATAAAGAGATACTATTTTTATCCGAGACTAATAGATTGCACTTTATGGTGGATAAATTTTTATCTTTTACCTCTAACATAATATCCAAATCTGTATTGCGAATAGTTTCATGAAACTTTAGAAAGGGTTCTAGATAAATTGATTTAGAATGCGCGCCTTGCCTTTTATAAGAATCTTGCTGTGAATAGTGAATTTCTTGCCTTCCATCGCTTAGCTTCCATGTTTCAGCACATTTTAAAATCCACTCGGTTTCAGATAAGTTTTCCTTTGGAGGATTAATAGCATGATGCAAAGTGTCAAATACAGCTGGAATACCCAAGTGGTAGGCTATATTCAAAACATCGGATATATTGTAAATGCGCTCGTCGTTTTCCAATGCAATTCGGCTACGTATCTCGTAACTTAAGTGAACCCAGTTTTTGAAGAATCGATCAATTGCTGTTCGTTTATCTGCATAAGCACCGCCAACATGAAGGATGATTTTATTGGTACTGTCTGTTTTCAATAGGTTTAGAACTTGCTCATGATATTTCAAATCAGCAATTGCGCGTTTAACCACATCATCATCGGGGGAATTAATTACTGTATACTGGCCAGGGTGCATGGAAACTCTTAGTGATGCATTTCTAATTGCTTCACCTAATTCTTCAAAAATATTTGAAAACTCATATTGCCAATTCAAAGAATTAATAGGACTTGATCCAAATGGAATTAAATCAGATGTGATACGAAATAAGTGTATACCATTATTTTTATTATATTGTATAAGGCGCATCAATACCTGAAGGTTATGTGCGATAATTTTATGCAAAAGTTCTGGTGTAGAAGTATGCATTCTGCATGATTTTATTTGTGTGTCAACAATACCCAAACCAAGGCAGGCATATCCGAAATTAATCATAATACTCTCCTTTCAGAACAGAATAATAGTTCTTATAACTAAATCAAGATGCTTCTCGCCTATATAGGCGGTGTTTTTTATTCAACGGTTAATATTTTTTTAGAGTTGAAGCAAGTGGTTTCACTAGTTATCTAGAGAGGGTAGCAGTGAAAAATGATTTCTATAAAACTGAATTGCAGCTGAACTAATTAAAATAAACATCCCTGCAAGTGCTGTTAATTGTAAAAAGTCATATTGACCAATAAAAACCTCGGATATTCCCAAAGATCTATAAATTCCCCAATAAGCCCAAGCAACAGGCAATGCAAATACGGCATTTTTATTATTTGATTGAACTCCTATAACCAATAAAACTGATAGAATTAAGATTATAGTAGTCCAAGTTTCATTAGTAATGCCAAAGCCATTCCACTCAAGATTGATAAGTGCTACAGATATATTTACGACAGTTGCAATAAACAACCAGCCTGTATATAGTCCGAAGGTTAGTGGTAGAAGCCAGTAGCTGCCTTCTTGTATTTGCAAAAGTTTTTTGCATATCAAGGACAGTGTTATAACAAGCACAAAAATAAAGAGAACTGACAATTCAATCTGAACATAAGAAAAGGAAACAATCCATGCGATGTTTAGTAAGCAGGAAAGAGGAAAAAGAAAACTGAGCTGATTTAAGGCTCTTTGATAGTAGAAATCTTTTTTAAAAATAATCATCATAATAACAGATGTAATCAGTAATGAGTAGATTATACTCCAAATGCTAAAGGTAGGTGGGTTTGGTGTTATAAGTGTAGGAAACATATCGGAAATTTGTTTTTGGGAGAGTCCATTTATTGCACCTATAGCACCTAAAGTATTGACAATCAGAGTGAAAGCCAAAAATATTGCGTTAATCCATGCGTATTTTTTATTTTTCATAAATATTCTCCTCGTATAATAGTTTTTGTGGGGGTTTAGTATACGAATTTCCAGTTAGAACCCCCGGGTATCGACCCCAAACACGCTGGAAATTCTAGGTATACGCTTAATACGTAGTATTAAGCGTCATGCGCCCAATGTGACCAATGCGGCTGTACCTTGAAAACTTCATACTTGCCTCTTTACTTTGACTTAAGCCCGTGTAACATTGGTATCAAGGCCATTGAGAGCAGTTTTTTCACTCCTTGTAGAGCTTAACACAAGCTAATACTGAGAAAGTCTGTTCCCCTGGTCTGGTGTTAGCTGCGAACCTTAGGGCGTTTGCTCAATTTCCACTTTCTCCTTTATAGCAGTCGGGAGAAGTGTGCATTGTGGACTTATGAGCTGAATTCTGATTGCGAGGGTGCCGACGCACCAGTCACCACGGGCTTAAGTCAATATCAATGAGCCTTTAAACTTAAGGCGAAGGGAGGTGAAACTTATGCCAACCACACTGTAGGCATCGATGTAAGTTCTTGTGAGAACAAAGTACGCTTCTTAGACTCATCCGGGACAAGCATTTCTAAGTTTACAATACCAAATAACCTGCCCGGTGCGTCTAAGCTCTCACAAAGCATTGCCAATACTATGAACTCTCAAAAACTTGACTCTCTTGTCATAGGGCTTGAAGCAACTTCCGTCTACGGCGAACCCCTGATTCATTTCTTGAAACAGGATGCCGGAGTTATGAGCTTTAATCCTCATATCCATATTTTAAACGCAAAGCAGGTTAGCGCTTTTAAAAAGTCGTACCCTGATTTGCCGAAAACCGATGATGTTGATACTTTCATTATCGCAGACCACCTGCGCTTTGGCCGCATCAACAAGGAGGTTTACATGGACGAAAAAACTGTTGCCCTAAAAAAGCTAACCTGTGCCAGATATTACTGCGCAAATAACCTGACAAGGGAGAAAAACCACTTCTTGAACCATTTGTTCCTGAAATTCTCCTCACTCACCCAGGAAAAGGTCTTCTCAGACAAGTTCGGCGCTACCTCTATGGCCATCATAGAAGAATTCTTTTCTGTCGATGAAATTGCTTACACTTCTATCGAAGAACTTGCGGAATTTATCGACAACAAAAGCAGGGGTAAATTTGAGTGTCCAGAGGACATCGCTAAAATGGTTCAAAAAGCTGCCAGAAGCTCATATCGCCTTCCAAAGACAGTGGCTGATTCAGTTAATCAGGTGCTGGCCATTTCTTATACTACAATTAAAACCTTGAAAGACCAGCTAAAACTATTCGACAACGCTATCGAGGAAATTATGAAAACTATTCCTCACACCCTAACCTCTGTCAAAGGGATCGGTCCGGTATATGCTGCCGGTATCATAGCTGAGATAGGCGATATCAACCGTTTTAAGAACCAAGCAGCTTTGGCCAAATATGCCGGTATCTGCTGGACAAAATATCAATCCGGAAAGTATACGGCGGATAATACTCATATGATCCTGTCCGGCAATAGGTACTTGAAATACTACTTCATGGAAGCTGCAAATATGGTTAGAATGCACGAACCGGAATATAAACGCTTCTATGATCTCAAGTCCAGGGAAACCCCAAAGACACCGCACAAAAGAGCACTTGCATTGACTGCTAGAAAATTAGTCCGGCTCGTTGACGCTCTGCTGCGTAGCAACCGGCTTTATATCTCTCCGAAGGCTTAAACTTCGGATTCCATATGCTGCCATATTTTCCAAGGCTGCATGGCAGCTTTAGTAGGGATTCCTTTTTGCGCTCAAAACTCGCTTAAAACTATGAAATTTTCAAAGATCATTTTCCATTTTGGTCTTGACATTATACCTTAGGACTCTGGTACTGTAAATACAGCATGCCTATGGGTTACATCCAGGATTGTTTCCACCTGCTTATTGACCCAGTTTTCCACATACACTTTCCCGCACCGGTTGCAAAATCTGCTCTTACAGCTATGCCCGATAATCACCTCATGTCCGCTATCAC
>Ga0209105_100464_pt1 | contig 13432 bp, 5 predicted proteins | sample SedPBSmetaG_FD_184158 | JGI IMG/M metagenome (GOLD analysis project Ga0209105, IMG submission 184158) | Freshwater sediment bacterial and archeal communities from Indian Creek, Illinois, USA to study Microbial Dark Matter (Phase II) -... | ecosystem: Environmental > Aquatic > Freshwater > Creek >...
GGTTAAATATATCATTGCTGCGCCATTTAATTTACCTGATCCTCATTATACTGGTAAAGCAGGAAGGCCAATCAAAAGTGCAAAAGTAAAGTGGTCCGAAAAAGTTGATCAATGGAAAACTGATTTATCAACAGAAGGCAATTTAATTGAAGTTGAGCTGTGGGATGAATCCTACCTAAATGATTTGCTAACAAAGCCTCAAAATGAAGGTTTGAGATATTATTGGTTTAATGGAAGTGAATTTACATCTGAGCGTTTCAAAGTTAATCTTGACTCAGCTTTAGCCGATTTGGGTCCACGATATACCCCTGAATTGAATATAGCACTGCAGATGTCTTCGTTCTTCGACTATTTGATTCACAATGAACGTCCTCTCAAAACAATCCAAAAGTACTGTTTTGATTTAAAGCGTGGTGCAGAAGATGTACTCGCACTTTGTAATAGCACTAAGAGTTTCACTGATATCTCTAAAGAACATAAAGAGGCATCACAATCACTAGATGAGATTTATGAAATATTAAAGATACCATCATATATTGAAATGCAGGATGTACGGTTTTCCGATTTAATAAAGCACCTTAAAACACTAGAAGAGGTTGCTTCTTCTATGTGGGGAAAAATCGAAGATAATATTAAAGATACAGAATTTCGAAATTCTCATTATGAAAGAACTCTCAATCAGATGTATACCCTGCTTGAAGAAGGCAAAAATATTTTTTCGCGACATGTCGAACTCATAAATTACCCCTTTATGATCTTGCATGGCGAGCCAGGAATAGGCAAATCACATTTATTAGCGGATGTATGTTTTAAGCAAATTCAAAAGGGTATTCCAGCAATATTAATGCTTGGTGAACAATTTTCGAAGACAATTGACCCAAGAGAGATTATCAAACAGCGAATGCAATACTCAGGTAGTTTTCCATCATTACTTCAGCTTCTTAATTCTATAGGACAAATACATAAACAGCGTATCGTTATCGCCATTGATGCTCTCAACGAAGGCGATGGTACTGATATTTGGCTAAGATATCTTGCTGGCCTTGAAATCGAGATTAAAAATTACCGATGGATAGCATTGGCTGTGAGTGTTAGGACAGATTATATCGAAGATATCATCCCGGAGAAATGCCGCGACCAAATGATTTTAATAGAACACCAAGGATTTGATGAAGCATATGATTTCGCTTGCGAGCACTTTTTTGAACATTACGGACTAGGTATTCGAGTACCTACATTTAATAACGAATTTAATAATCCCCTTTTCCTTAAACTATTTTGTGAATCCTGCAAAGATATCGGTTATACACAGGAACTGCCTTCATTACCCAAGGTCCTTGACGGGTATGTTAAACATTTAAACGAAAAATTGTATCGAAAATTTAGATACGAGAAGTCTTTAGAATTAGTAAAAGTTGCCATGCAACAATTAGCGGAAGCGTTAGTTTTGTCAGATTCATTTTCTGTTCCATATGCTGAATTACAAGATAAGGTCGAGACTGCAATATATCGAAATCTAGGGAACGCCTCACCGCCTGAATATTTTAGCTTTGTTGACGCCCTAATTAAGGAGGGTGCTTTTAGAGCTTTTTCCGGTTACAAAAATGCAGATAAAAGAGTCGGTTTTGCGTATGACCGTATGAAAGACTATTATACGCTGCTTTACTGGTTAAGACAGAAACCAGGAGACGTTGAAATCAATATGTACATAGAATCTTCGCCTTTTTTTGAAAAAATACTAAAAAACGGTCACTATGGCCACCATTCAATGATCGAATTACTGGCTATAATTCTACCCGAAATATATAAAAAAGAAATTGTTGAATGCACCCCTGGTGGAGAAATCACGCGGTCTACTCTAAGAGCTTTATTAAAAAGTTTTCAGTGGAGAACTACAATTTACAATGCTCCCAGGATAGGTGCGTGGCTAATTGATATTTCAAAAGATGATGTGGAATTAAAAACAACGATAATTGATGATTTACTACCAGTGGCCGCAGTTCCACAGCATCCTTTCAATATGGATTATGTCGCTGAAAATTTCTTGCGTCCTGAAAGCATGCCCCAATTGGATGCCTGGTGGACGCCGCATATAAACAAGAAATATGAGGACTATGAGAATAACATCTACAAGCGGATTGTCAAATGGTGTTGGAGAATCGAAAGAAAGAATCCAATTGATAGTAAATCTAGATTTTTACTTGGTTTAACCTTGAGCTGGCTTTGTTCAGCTTCTAACCGTGCCTTGAGAGACCGAGCTACGAAAGGATTGACATGCATTTATTTAAGTCATGCTGATGAACTAACCAAACTGTTGACTGCCATGAAAGATGTGAATGATGTATATGTCAATGAAAGAATATATGCAGCAGCTTACGGAGCCGTTGTGTATGAGACTGAAAATGATAAAGTCAAAGTCCTAAGCGACTTTATTATTCATAATTTTTTCAATGACACACCGGTCTATCCAAATATCTTGATTAGGGACTATGCACGGGGAATTGTTGAGTATAGTATCCACTGCGGGAATTACGATGCTGCTGAATTAAAGGATGTAGAATCCAAGATTAGGCCACCTTACGGAAGCCAAATGCCACAAAGAATACCTTCTGGTGATGAAATCAAAATACTGAAGGATAAATATGCTAATAATTACGGATTCTACAGTATTACTTCTTCAATGGACACGGGACAGAATTATGGTGATTTTGGCAGGTATACTTTCAAGTCAGCACTAAGTGACTTTGTTGGCATTAATATTAAGAATATGGAAAAGTGGTGTCTCTCGCGAATAATGGAACTGGGTTATGACCCCAATATCCATGATAATCATAAACTTCGCTACGAGGGACGGGGAAGTAACCGCATTGAAAGAATCGGGAAGAAATATCAGTGGATTGTGTTTCATGAGATACTTGCATTGGTTGCCGACAATTATTCCTTGGAGGGTGAAAACTGGCATCAGGACAAAATCAGTGTGCCCTTTACAGGTCCATGGAATCCAAATGTAAGAGATATTGATCCTACACTTTTGATTGGTGATAAGAAAGGATTGAGGTACAAACAACCTCCCAAATCTTGGTTTAGCAATTTCGACTACCTTCCAGTTGAAAAAGATGGCGCAGAATGGATTGCTGAAGGACTGGCTATTAAGGATGAACTTTTATTGATGGTTGATCCTGATGGTATTGAGTGGGTAGTTTTGTGCTATTATCCGTTTTGGAATGAATACCCGGCTGACTTCGGCGATGACATCAAAGCAGAAAACAAGTCAATGCGCGCTTACATTTTTTCATATGTAACTGAATATAAAAAGACCCACATTTTCGATGTGGAAAGAATGAATGAACTCAATTGGTATAATATTTTCGCTGGTGAGTATTATTGGGCACCGGCTTACCAAGATAATCTGAAAACATACGATTCTAATGCCTGGGAAAAAGTCAAAGTAAAAGATGGCAATACCATCGATGTGATGCAAACTACACAACGTTACATCTGGGAAAAAGGTACGGATTTTTCGAAAGAGGATTCTATCGCCTATGATATCCCGATCGAATACATTTTTAATAGTATGGGTTTGAATGGTTCTCCAGAGTCAGGATATTATTACTTGGATGATGAGCTTGTTTGTATGAACCCTAGTATCAACCATGAGGCTAATAACCAATTGTTGATAAGGAAGGATATTCTTCATAAATGGTTAGAAAAAACCGGCCTTAGGATTTACTGGCGGATAAAAATTGAGAAGTATGTTTTTACAGAGCGGCGGATGCATGACACAAAAAAGTGGGCTGACTTTGAGGGATGGTATTATTTAGACGGAGAGAAAATTTGTGGAGAAATGAAACGCGTTGCTGGAAGCGATTGATAAAGTCAAAAGACAGATAATAATATTTAAACATAGGATAGAGCTCATTAAGCTGCGTTGAAGGCATGCGGCCAAGGTGACCGTTATACAGTCCAAATCAATGGTCATCAGAGTTATCTTTTCTTTGAGCGAAGTCCAAATTTCGGCGGGACAAACTTTGAAAAATGGTTTGTGGAAAGAAAATAATAGCATCGCAAGAGAAACCAATAATGCCGACAGAAGTCTTTCTGATCGGCTTTTTAATGCCTAGTCAATGGATATTCACACCTAAAATCGTAATCCTATATAGAAAAAACGGTTTTCAAAGAGTAATTCGCAAATATCTATATATTTTTCTGCCATTTGAGAATTCATCGTGATATAATCGAATAGATAGGCAATGTATTGTAATCCTTATAAACGAGGTGTGAATTTATGGATGTCAGCTACAACAAACTCTTTAAACTTCTGATCGATAAAAGCATGAAAAAAACGGATCTTCGGCTAGCCACAGGAATCAGTCCAAACACCCTCACTAAACTTTCGAATAATGAATATGTTTCCATGGAAGTGCTCGTTAAGATCTGCCGAGTGCTTGATTGTGATTTTGGGGACATTATGGAAATTGTGCCTACCCAAAAGTAGGCTATTACTTTATCTAAAATTAGTTGTCAGGAGGCGCATGAATGCCAAGAAAGGAATATAGTGCAGGAATGGTGAAACTGCCATTTTGGTTTTCAGAATTAAAAAAAATGATCAGCCTTTTGAATTCAGGCAAAACCTTACCTGAAATCAAAAGCTTGAATCTAAAAGAGAATATATTCTCGGCTCCCACTGAAGCCAGAGCTATCCAGATATTCAATACAGTGTCCACGCGGGTTAAAGCCTTAGATCAAGGCTTCTATGGTTTGTTTGAGCAGTGTGATGTTTCAAATCAGAAGCTGATTGCTCTGATTGCGGTCATGGAAAGCGACTCGCTGTTTTTTGACTTCATGTATGAAGTCTACCGTGAAAAACTGATCATTGGGATCGATGAGATCTCAGATAGCGATATCAGTGTGTTCTTCAAAGACAAACAGATCCAGAATGAACGTGTTGCCAAGTGGACGGATTATACCCTGAAGCGACTGGGAACTATTTACCGAACGGTCTTGATGGAATCGGGCATTTTGGAGAGATCCACTGGGTCCAAAAAGATTATTAAACCCATTCTCGATCGGGCACTGGAACAAAAGCTCAAAGACTGCGGCATGGAAATGACGCTCCGTGCGTTGACGGGGGTGAGATAATGGCGAGTTTGGAAGAACGTTTAGATATTGCCGAACGCTTGATCAAAAGTGAAAGCTTTCGGCAAAATAAAGGCCTTGGGAATGAGGTCGGTTATTACGTCTTTGATTACCCAGCAGAAAAAGAGCTCATTGTCAGAGAACGTGTTGCTTATATGAAAAACAAGAACTCCCGGGGTACGGATGGATTCGAGCTGGTGGTGTTCGACCTTTACGACATCATCATCGATATTCTGGAAAAGGAAGGTTTTCTGGAGCAGGTCTATAAGTTTGAAAAGAAAAAGGGATTCGACCGCATCATTAAATCTGTTGGAAACCTCTTGAAGATCAATGATGCGGACAGCCTTATCGTAAAACACATCCAGGAACATACACCCGATGATGCAGTGGTGTTTCTTGTGGGCATCGGTAAATGCTACCCGATCCTGCGGTCACATAAGGTGCTGAATAACCTGCACCAGACACTGGATCGTGTACCGGTGGTACTGTTTTATCCAGGAAAATATGATGGCCAGGAACTGGTCCTTTTCTCAACAATAAAAGACGATAACTACTACAGAGCTTTCAAGTTGGTAGATTAGGGGGATGAAGATGTTTATCAAAGATATGTTTGCAAAGCCCATTGACCGTGATATCAAAGGTGTCATCAAAGTTGGTCAGGCGGATGATGAGAATATCAAACAAGAACTGGAAGAGTACGTGGTCACCAGAGAGCTGCAAAAGCACTTTACTGATTTCTTCGCCAGTTATAAAAAAGGAATCAACGGGCACACTGACAAAATGGGTGTCTGGATCTCCGGCTTCTTTGGGAGCGGTAAGTCCCACTTCTTAAAGATCTTATCTTACTTACTTGAAAACAAAGAAGTCAACGGCAAGAAAGCCATTGACTATTTCATAGATGACAAGAAAATCATCGATCCAATGGTACTTGCGGACATGAAACTGGCTGCAAGTGTACCAACGGATGTGGTTCTTTTTAATATTGACTCCAAGAGCGAAATGGCCGGTAAACAAACCAAGGATGCCATCGTCTCCGTATTTCTTAAAGTTTTCAATGAGATGCAGGGCTTCTGTGGATCGATTCCTGCATTGGCAGATTTGGAACGGCAGCTTACGGAACAAGGTCGCTATGACGAATTTAAAGAGAAATTTGAAGATGAGTTTGGCAAGCCCTGGATTGATTCCAGAAATAAATTTGATTTTATCCAGGATACCATTGTCGACGTTTTGGAAGAGATGGGCTTCATGAGCGAATCGGCTGCACGCAACTGGTGCGAAAAAGCCATTGAGCCTTATCAGATCAGTATCGAAAACTTTGCCAAAATGGTGAAAGAGTATTTGGATCACAAAGGCCGTAATCATCATCTGGTCTTCCTGGTGGATGAAATTGGCCAATACATAGGGGATGATTCCAAGCTGATGCTGAATCTCCAGACCGTCACGGAAGATCTGGGAACAGCATGTCGCGGAAAGGTTTGGATCATTGTTACCAGTCAGCAGGATATCGACTCTATCACCAAAACAAAAGGAAATGACTTCTCAAAGATCCAGGGGCGTTTTGACACACGTCTCTCCTTGTCGTCCGCCAACGTGGACGAAGTCATCAAGAAAAGAATCTTGGACAAGTCGACCACTGCTGAGCAGACGCTGCGGCTACTTTACGAGCAGAAATCTACTATCATCAAGAACTTGATTGTTTTTAACGATGGTGTGGAGAAAAAGCTCTATGCCAACGAACATGACTTTGCATTGGTGTATCCCTTTGTGCCTTATCAGTTCAATTTGTTAGCTAGCGTGTTGACTTCCATCCGTACCCATGGTGCTTCCGGCAAGCACTTATCCGAAGGCGAACGTTCCATGATTGCTTTGTTCAAGGAATCTGCCATGAAGCTTATGGATCGTGAGCATGGTGCGCTCATCCCCTTCAATGTCTTTTATGATGCACTCCATCAGTTCCTGGACCACAGTCACAAAGGCGTTATTTCCAGGGCAGCTGATAATAGCTATATCAACCCTGACAACGAAGCAGACAATTTTAATGTCAATGTGCTGAAAACCCTCTTCATGATCAAATACGTCAAAGAGATCACCGCAAATGTCGATAACATTACCAGCTTGATGATCTCTGACATCGATACAGATCGTATTGCCTTGAAGAAGCGCGTCGAAGAAGCGTTAAAAATCCTGGTTCGTCAGATGCTGGTCCAGAAGAACGGGGACAACTATGTTTTCCTGACCGACGAAGAGCAGGAAATCAATCGCGAAATCGAAAACCAGAATGTCGAAATGGCTGAGGTTATCAGCAAGGCCTCTGAAATCATTTTCGAAGACATCTTCAGTGATAAGAAATACCGGTATCCGGAACACAATGGACGATATAATTTTGCCTTCAATCAAATTGTGGATGATCGTCCGTATAAATCTAACCAGAACAATGACATTGGTGTTCGCATCCTGACGCCAAGTTCTGAGTATGCGGATGATGATGTAACACTTAGAATGATGTCTGGTCAGGGGAAGGAAGTACTTGTTGTCCTTCCAAATGAATCAGCATTCCTTAATGAGCTTAGAAGTGCTTTAAAGATCGAAAAATATTTGAGACTCACCACGTCCAATCAGCTGGCCAAATTCGACCAAATAAAGGAAGCCAAACGGATTGAAATGCGTGAGAGAAATGGAAATGCCAAGTTATTCCTCCAGGAATCTATGAAGAATGCAACGATCTACGTCAATGGCGATCGGGCTCAGATTGCTGCGAAAGAGGTTTCCGCCCGTATCAATGATGCACTGGGGCGACTGGTCTCCACCGTCTATCATAAGCTTTCATACATTGATGTTGCCATGAACGAAGCCAATATTCGGGCGCTTTTCAAAACATCCAACCAGCAGTCCTTTGCATTGGAAGGCGACAAGGAAGCAAATGCTCATGCGATCCATGATGTATTAAGTTTCATCGCAACTAATTCCTCTATGCACACCAAGACTTCCATGAAAAGTCTGATGGACCGGTTCATGAAAGCCCCATATGGATTTGTGGAAGATGACGTGGAATGGCTCGTCGCTAAGCTGTTCAAGAACGGAGACATCGCACTGGCTGTCAATGGCGCGGCAGTTACCCTTCTTAACAAGTCAGAAGAAGAAATCATACGCTACATCACCAAGAAGGAATATGTTGAAAAACTTCTGACAGAACGTCGTCAGCAGGCTGGCATCGAAGAAAAGAAGGCCGTCCGCGAAGTAATGAAAGAACTCTTCGGTGTTTCCAGCATCAATGACGATGATGATTCTATGATGCAGTCTTTCCAAAGCTACAGCAGCAGCCTTGAAAACGAGCTGGAAAAGATTGAAATCATGTTCAACAACCATAGCTTCCCAGGGAAGAAAACGGTCCTTTCTGGCAAAGGACTTTTAAGAGCAATCATCCAAATCCAGTCACCATCTGAATTCTTTAAGAAGATTTATTCAGACCGTGACGATCTCTTGGATTTTGCTGAAGATTTTGAACCAGTCAAAGCATTCTTTGCGGGTGAGCAAAAAAAGATTTTTGAGAACTCGCTAAAGCTTATGAAAATCTATGATGAGAGCAAGACATTTATCGTTAGCGAAAAGGTTGAAGAGTATGTTGCTGATGTTAAGAGTATTCTAAAGAAAGATGTGCCATATAGCGATATCCCAAAGCTTCCTGATCTTCTGGAACGTTTTAAAGACGCCTACATGAGTGTTTTGACTCAAATGGAAGGCCCGATCCTAGAAGCCATAGCAGATGCGAAAACCAGAGTTTTTGAAGTACTAAACACGAAAGCTTATAAAGATGAGCTAAAAGAACGGTATCTTAAATTATTTATGGAGATCCATGATAAAGCAACCACATGCAATAATGTGGCAACACTTCAAAACATTAAAGTCGAGGCGGATGCGCTGAAAGTTAGACTCCTCAATGAAATGGCCAAAAAAGATCAGGAAACACCCCCTGGTCCTGGTCCAATAACACCCATAAAAAAGAGAAAAAGTATCAGTATCAAGAACGTTAGCTTAACTTCATCCTGGCAGATCGAATCCTCACAAGATCTGGATAAATATATCAACGAACTACGAGAGCAAATCATGAAAGAGCTCGATCAAGATACTATCATTAACATTGAGTTCTAAGGGGGATATACATGAATAAGACAGCAATCAAGAATTTTGCGATATGGGCGAGAAATAAGCACATCGCTGACATCAGCTATAAAGCGGGTCTTTTGGGGATTACGGAAAATGGAATTAAAAGTCCGCTTCCGCAGTCCACCCAGACGGTTCATTTTTTTGATATAGGTACGAAGGAGCCGAGCTCTATAACAGGCACAGAAATCCAGCAACGTAAGAAATTGGTTGAAGAGATAGAGAGGAAAGCTAAACAAAGTGATTATGCTTCGGCTTTCACTAATGTCATTGAAGAAGTAGCCTATACCTGGTTCAACCGACTGATAGCCATCCGATTTATGGAAGTGAATGACTACTTACCAACTCGGATTCGAGTCCTTTCTTCTGAAAGCAAAGGCAAGGCAGAACCAGATCTAGTGACACATGCATTAGAGGCAAGTTTTGATTATTCGGCATATGAAAAAGATAGGATTATCCAGCTGAAACACGAAAATAAATTGGATGAATTATTCCGTATGCTTTTTATTAAGCAGTGTAATTCTCTAAATTCTAATCTGCCTGAGCTCTTTGAAAGAACCAGCGATTATACGGAGCTCCTTCTTAATGTTTCTTTTACTGACAAGGAAGGCGTAGTTTATCACTTAGTCCATGATATTGCAGAGGATGATTTTAATGTAACTAAAGAAGGCCAGGTTGAAATTATTGGATGGCTTTATCAGTATTACAACACTGAGCCCAAGGATGAAACTTTTGCTCTCTTAAAGAAGAATGTCAAAATCACGAAGGAGCGTATTCCTGCTGCGACTCAGCTTTTTACACCAGATTGGATCGTTCGCTACATGGTAGAGAATAGTCTAGGACGCTTATGGCTTGAAGGACATCCCGATGATGAAATGAAATCCAAATGGGTTTACTTCTTAGATGAAGCAGAACAAGAACCTGACGTAATACAACAACTGCATAGAATTCGTGAAGAGTATGAAATTATCAAACCAGAAGAGATCAAGGTGATAGATCCTGCAATGGGAAGTGGTCATATCTTGGTTTATGCCTTCGATATCCTATTGCAAATATATGAAAGCTGTGGCTATAACCAGCGTGATGCTGCAAAAAAAATAGTGGAGCATAATCTTTTTGGTTTAGATATTGACCAAAGAGCATATCAGCTGGCATATTTTGCCATCATGATGAAAGCGAGACAATATAATCGAAAAATTTTAAATGGTGATACTATCTGCAATATCTTTGTTATTAGAGAAAGCAATGATATTAATAACGACCAACTAAAATATTTTGGTGACGGTTTAAGCAAGATTGAAAAAAATACTGCTCTAAATCAGTTGCAAGAATTACTGAAAACATTTCATGATGCGACAGAATATGGGTCAATTCTTGATGTGGAAAATTACAATTGGGATCTATTACGAAATTTTGTTAGCCACGTAAATACTGATGCTCAATTGTCCTTGGATACAATTGGAACTGAACATACAAAACACAAATTACAATATTTAGTTGAAATAGGCTCATTAATATCAAGCAAGTATGATGTGGTTATAACAAATCCTCCATATATGGGTCTTAGTGGAGGAAATCAAAAACTAAATGATTTTGTAAAAAAGAATTATCCAATCAGCAAAAGTGATTTGTTTTCAGTATTCATCGAAAAATCGAATTTACTGACAAAAGATAATAGATTCTTTGCGATGATCACTCAACATAGCTGGATGTTTCTATCTAGTTTTGAAAAGTTGCGATTTAAAATCTTGGAGTCTGACACAATTAATATGATTCATCTTGGGGCAAGGGCATTCGAAGAAATTGGTGGTGAAGTAGTACAAACAACTTCTTGGATTCAGCGAAAAAGTAATATAAAAGGATATAGAGCTGTGTTTTCTAGACTTGTTGACTTCAACAGTCAAAAATCCAAAGAAGATTCATTTATAAACAGGGATAACCTATACATAGCTACGAAAGAATATTTTTCGAAAATTCCAGGATCACCAATTGCATATTGGGTCAGTGAAAGAATCTTCTCAATTTTTGAAGAGTCTGATAGCCTCGAAAAATATGCGCAACCCCGTCAAGGAATGGCTACGTGCAATAATGAGAAATATCTTCGACTTTGGTTTGAACCTAATATAAGAAAAATTGGATTTGACTACCAGAACAAAGAAGATGCTATTGCGAGTCGCAAAAAGTGGTTCCCTTACCATAAGGGTGGCGGTTTTAGAAAATGGTATGGTAATTTATTTTACGTAGTTGATTGGGAAAATGATGGCGAAGAAATAAAAGCACTTGTAATAAAAAAGTACCCGTATCTTAAAGGGAATTATGAGTTTGTATTGAAAACAAATAATCCATACTTCAAAGAGGGCATAACTTGGTCCGATGTATCAACTGGCGATTTTGCTTGTAGATATTCTCCTACTGGGTTTATGTATGATGTAAAAGGAACATCTATGTTTCCAAGTTCAGATATCCTGAATTATACAATGGGCCTGTTAAATTCTAACTTAATTGCAAGATGCCTCAATATTTTAAATCCAACTATGTCATACCAAGTAGGCAATATTAAATCATTACCCATGAAAATTGATAAAGTTTATAAAAACTCTATAGATTTGTTAGTAGATGAAGCTGTGGATCTATCAAAGTCAGATTGGGACTCGGTTGAAACATCATGGGATTTTAAAAAGCATCCACTACTTAAAGGGAGCAAATTGAGTTCAAATTTTGCAGAATGGAATAAGGAATGTGAAACTAAATTCCACAGACTCAAGGCAATTGAAGAGGAATTAAACAGCATTTTTTTGAGTATCTATGGTCTGACTACGGAGTTTATTCCAAAGGTAGATGAAAAAGACATTACAATACGCAAATCTGAACTTTCTAAAGAAATAAAGGCGCTTATTTCCTATTCTGTAGGATGTATGTTTGGACGTTACAGTTTAGATCAAGCCGGTATAGCTTATGCCGGAGGTGAATGGGATCCCCAAAAGTATCATTCATTTATACCAGATAAAGATAACATTCTTCCCATTACAGATGAGGAATATTTTGAAGACGACATTAATGGATTGTTCATAAAATTCTTAAGAAAAGCTTTGGGTAATGAAACGCTCGAAGAAAACCTTGATTATATTGCTAACGCATTAGGAAATAAAGGAAAAAATTCTAGAGAGATCATTAGAAACTATTTCACTCAAGACTTTTATAAAGACCACTGCACTACATATTCAGTTACCGGTGCAGGAAAAAGACCAATATATTGGCTCTTTGATAGTGGAAAGCAAAATGGATTTAAAGCCTTGATCTATATGCACCGTTATGATGAAAACACCATTGGTAATCTTCGAATTGATTACCTCCATCGGATGCAGCGAATTTATGAAAATGAGATTGCCAGAATGCAGGACACTATTGATAACAGTAAAGATGCCCGTGAATTAGCAACTGCAACGAAACGCAAAGAAAAGCTCATTAAGCAACTTCAAGAGACAAAAGAATACGATGAGAAAATCGCTCATCTTGCATTAGCTCGCACTTCGATTGATTTGGATGACGGTGTAAAAGTCAACTATGAAAAAGTTCAGACCGATCGAGATGGCAAGAAGCTTGATGTGTTAGCAAAAATCTGACGAAAGGAGGGTCTGGGATGGCGGAACTGAATTTAAAACAAATAACAGATAAGCTCAATCATGAATTTGCTGGAGATACTCGCAAGCTGGTCTTCTGGTACGATGACAAGGCTGAATTTGTTGAAGATGTGGATTCATTGGAGTTATCCAATGTCAAAATTTATCATCTTGAGAAGGACAATCAGTTTTATACTAAACACTTTTTGGAACGGGTCGATAGAACAAACAAGTACTTGATCTATGCTCCCTTTCCGCGTCCTCAGGTAAGGGATAACCATTTAGAAGACATCCTCCTCTACTCGAGGCAATTCTTCGCTGATAGAGCTTCACTTTTGACTGTGGATCTTGGGATTGACCAGAAGTATAAGCCGGTAATCCAGAAATATATCAAGTTCTTCGGCGCTAAGGATCGGACTCAAAAGTTTTACGATCTCGAACTTGAGAATTTTACCAAGGAAAGCATCGAAGTGGCTCTCATGAGCGTTCTTTGCAAGACCAGAATTGCATTTTTC
>Ga0209105_100466_pt1 | contig 13415 bp, 14 predicted proteins | sample SedPBSmetaG_FD_184158 | JGI IMG/M metagenome (GOLD analysis project Ga0209105, IMG submission 184158) | Freshwater sediment bacterial and archeal communities from Indian Creek, Illinois, USA to study Microbial Dark Matter (Phase II) -... | ecosystem: Environmental > Aquatic > Freshwater > Creek >...
GAGGCATGTTGGAATGGTGGGGGTAAGGTTTGAGGATAATGATGAATTTGGACCTACAGGAGAACCTTTTGGTGGTACTAATATTGTGGGGAGGGTGGTTAAAGGATTGGAGTATCTTGAAAAATTTAAGGAGGGGGATATGGTTTATGTTACAAGATTCTGAAAATTCAGATGTGAATAGGATGATAATTATATGCATGTCAGGATCCCGAGTTTTTGATCAACCTTTTTTTAAAAAGGTTGACTCAACATGTCCAGGAGGCATGTTGGAATGGTGGGGGTAAGGTTTGAGGATAATGATGAATTTGGACCTACAGGAGAACCTTTTGGTGGTACTAATATTGTGGGGAGGGTGGTTAAAGGATTGGAGTATCTTGAAAAATTTGAGGAGGGGGATATGGTTTATGTTACAAGATTCTGAAAATTCAGATGTGACCAGGATGATAATATTAGGGCCTTCTGCCAGGATAAATCAGGCAGAACTTGTCCAGAAACTCCATATGCTGGAACTTCCACTTATTATCAAATCAACATGCTACGGGGCCATAGTTCACGGCCAGGAAGAAGTTGTCATGAGAGCTGTAGAAAAAATAAGGAAATTAGACCCTTACAATATTTTTACAAAGGATAGAGGGTTTCCTCCAGGCGATCCAAGACGATGCAGAGCTAAAAGAGGGGCTGCAAGAGAAGGTTTTCATCAGCTTGAAAAGGAATTTGAGCTCCTTGAAGGTGTAAGTGAAGCACTTGCAAAGCCCAGGGAAGTGCACGTGGAAAAACCATGTAAAATTGATCTTGAATTCCTTAAAAAGCTCATTAAAGAATGTGAAAATGGAAAATAAATAATTTTTATCCTTTTAATCTATAAAAATAAAGAGAGTTGGTAAAATGCAGATAACTTCTTTTTCAACTGGTAAGGAATTAGCGCCCTTTGCGCTTGCTGTTCATCAGCTGGTAAATAAATTGCCCACAACAATGAGGACAAAAAACTCCACAGGGGTTAGAATTGAAGATGAAAAAATAATCGATTACAAGTATACTGGTCCAGTCCTGGAAAAAGTACTTTATGAAGGTAAAATGATCCATGAAACTCCAGAAAGAGGACCATACAAAGGGATTCCTGTTATAGTTGTACCAATAAAAGAGAATGATGAAGTTATTTGTGCATTAGGACTTGTTGACATAACCAAAGGAGTATTCAGTGATCTTATGCATATTACAAGAAGGCCAGTGAAAACTAAAACACGGGGGGAAGTTTTATTAAAGTAGCTATATTTCCTCCTAATTCATTAATACTTGCAGATTTAGTTGAAAGAAAAGGACACGAAGCCCTGGCATTACAAAAAGAAATCAGAAAGAAGGTTATAGATCCTGAAATTGACTCACCCCCATTTAACATTACTGGAGAAGAACCTATAAAAGGGCTTAAATATGCAGCAATTGAAGTTCCATCAGGTGTTAGGGGAAGAATGGCCATATTCGGCCCTTTAATTGATGAAGCAGATGCTGCAATAATAATGGAAGATGCACCATATGGATTTGGATGCGTGGGGTGCGCAAGGGCAAATGAACTTTCCATGTACTATTTAAGAAAGAAAAACATTCCTATTTTAGAACTTCAATATCCAACATCAAAGGAAGAAACAATAGAAATGGTAAACACCATTAACACATTCTTAGACAAACTGGAGGAAAAAGATGGTTAAAATAGCACAGTTATCGTGTGGAACAGAGTACAGCGGTATTCAAAAGGAGATTGAAAAGGCTGCCCGAACATTTGGTGCTGAAATAGTTATTCCGGAGGTAGACCTGGATTACATTGATGAAGCATACAATAAATTCGGTTTCAGTGCTGCAAGTTCAAGCATACGTCTGATGATAGCACGGGCAATGTCCCTGGTTGAGGGAAAATCAGATGCAGACGCTGTTTTCATTGCATCGTGCTTTAGATGTGCTGAAGGCGCACTTGTAAGAAATGAAATCAGACGTTTTATTCAACAAAACACCAACTTACCTGTTGTAACTTATTCATTTACAGAAAGAACAAAAGCTGACGAGCTTTTTATAAGAATGGAGGCTTTATCCACAATTGTAGATAGAAAAAGCCTGCTTGCACGTGAAAAACAGGAAGGTCTGACCCTTGGAATAGATTCAGGTTCCACAACTACCAAAGCGGTTTTAATGGAAAATAATAAAATACTTGGAACTGGATGGGTTCCTACAATCGATGTTATAAAATCTGCACAGGAAGGAATGGATCTTGCCTTTTCAGACACAGAATACAGGTTAGATGATATTGAGGGGATGGGAGTAACTGGATATGGGAGAATAACCATAGGAAAACATTTTGATGCGGCATTAACCCAGGAAGAACTGAGTGTAAATTCAAAAGGAGCTGTATATTTAGCGGGTCGCCAGAAAGGAGAAGCTACAGTTCTTGATATTGGTGGAATGGACAATAAGGTCATCACTGTTAACGATGGTATTCCTGATAACTTCACCATGGGGGGAATCTGTGCAGGAGCATCAGGAAGATTTCTTGAAATAACTGCAAGAAGACTGGGCGTTGATATAAGCGAACTTGGGACCCTGGCATTAAAAGGAAACTTCAAAAAAGCGTTATTAAACAGTTACTGTATAGTATTTGGTATTCAGGATCTGGTCACATCACTTGCTGCCGGAGGCTCAAAGGAAGATGTGGCCGCCGCTGCCTGTTATTCTGTCGCTGAACAGGTTTATGAACAGCAGCTCCAGGAAATCGATGTCCGAGAACCTGTAATTCAGGTTGGAGGAACATCTCTTATAGAGGGACTTGTAAAGGCCGTAAGCACTGTACTGGGCGGTATTGAAATTATCGTACCTGAAAATTCCCAGCACATCGGCGCTGTTGGAGCTGCGCTTTTAGTATCTGGCATTGTGAAAAAATAGTTCTGGATGAGTTAAATGTTAGTCGAATGTTATGATCCACAGGGTGCAGAAGTTTATGAGATGATAATAAGGCAAATACTGCAGGATGTACAGATATGGAGGGTAATAAAGGATATGAAAGTCTTTGTAGACCCCCGAGAACCAGTATTTATCATTGCAGTTAAATATGAAAAAACCGCGTCTCCAGTTACTATTGATGATTTTACAGAATATAAATACGATAAAAATGAAAATGTGACATATATAAGAGTTAAAAATGAAACATATCTTCCAGAACTGCTTCAAAAACTGTGGGAAATAGAAGGGAGAGAAAAAATACTGCAACCAAACAGGTTTGAAGTAATTATTAATGATCCAAAGACAGAGCTTAAGGGCATTGCAATCCACGACCCAAAAGAAGACCTGAAAAAAAGGATATATGATGCGATATTCAGGATTATTCCTGAAGGTTTTAAGGTTATCAGACATTATTCCAAGGAAAATATTATTGCAATGGTATGTTCTGACGAAATTATTAAAGAAAAATGGATTAAAAAGCAGGAAGAAATGATTAAAAGCTTAAAATGAATAATTAATTTCTTGGAGGAGGAGGCATGAAAGAAAGCAAATTTGCCCACATAACAAAGGTACACCCCTGTTTTAACGAAAAAATGCACGATAAAGTTGGGAGAATCCACGTTCCAATTGCACCTAAATGTAATATTCAATGTAATTTCTGTACAAGAGATATAAATAAATGTGAAGTTCGTCCAGGAGTTACTTCAAGAGTAATGACAGTAGATGATGCTATAGCACATGTTAGGAAAGTTACAGGTGAAATGCCAATTTCTGTTGTTGGTGTTGCAGGTCCTGGAGATGCCCTTTTTAATGAAGAAACATTTGAATTCTTTAAAAGGGCTGGTGAGGAATTTCCGGACCTCATAAAATGTATGAGTACAAATGGACTTTTATTACCTGATAAGGCTGATTTACTTGCAGAAATAAAGATTAATTCAGTGACAGTCACTGTAAATGCTGTTGACACTGAAATTGGAAAAGAAATATATTCAGGCGTCTTCTACGACGGAAAAATCTATAAAGGAAAGGAAGGATTCGAATTACTCTCTAAAAAGCAGCTTGAAGGTATTGAAAAGATATCAGAAAAAGGAATTGTTGTAAAGGTCAATTCAGTACTGATTCCGGGACTAAACGAAGACCATATAGTAGATATAGCCCGAGAAGTTAAAAAAAGAGGCGCTTCCCTCATGAACGTACTTCCACTTATTCCACTTAATAAGTTCAAAGACCTGGAAAAACCAGGATGTGCCCAAATAAGCCAAGTTAGGGACAAAGTTGAAGAAATAATCCCTGTATTTAGGGCATGTACTCAGTGCAGAGCAGATGCATACGGAGTACCTGGTAAAAAGAATAAACACCTTGGTATGACACCTGCAAGTCATTACTGAACTATTTTAGCAGAACATGGTAATTAACATGAAGACAATGTACTGGAAAGATAATCATCTATTTTTATTAGATCAGATGAAACTACCTGATGAAATCACTTACTTTGAATGTAAAGACTACAAAGACGTTATTTACGGGATAAAGACCATGAAAGTCCGGGGAGCTCCAGCAATAGGAGTAGCAGCCGCATTTGGAATGGCACTTGCAGACCTCGAAGGTGAAAATCTCCAGAAAGCTGGAGAAAAAATTAAAGCAGCACGTCCCACAGCTTTAAATCTCTTCTGGGCAGTAGATAGAGTATTAAAAGCTAATAATGCACTATATGAAGCCTTAAAAATGTATGGTGAAGACATTGAAACCAATAAATCTATAGGGAGGCATGGATCTAAAGTAATAGATGATGGAGACACTATTTTAACACACTGTAATGCAGGTGCACTTGCATGTGTAGATTATGGAACTGCTTTAGGCGTTATTAGAGCGGCGTTCCACGAAGGCAAAAAAATAAAGGTTATATGCGATGAAACAAGACCTTTTTGCCAGGGAGCAAAGCTCAGCGTCTTTGAAATGCAGCAGGAAAAAATTCCAGTGAAATTAATTGTGGATAGTGCTGCAGGACGTATGATGCAGGAAGGAAAAGTAAATAAAGTTGTTGTTGGCGCTGATAGGGTTGCAAAAGGAGGAGTTGCAAATAAAATAGGCACATTAATGGTTGCACTTGCTGCAAAGCGATTTGATGTTCCATTTTATGTTGCAGCGCCTAAAAGCACATTTGATTTTGAAAATTCAATTTATGACACTGAAATTGAAGAAAGAGACCCTAATGAGGTACTTTATTTTGGAGAATGCCGCATTGCACCTGAAGGAACAGAAGTGGAGAATCCATCATTTGATATTGTGCCCTGTGATTTGATTACAGGGATAATTACTGAAGAAGGGATTTTAGAGCCATTTTAATTCATTTTAAGTGTAAAATATTGCAGAATAAGTTTAAAACAATCATTGAATTTTTAAAATAATAAGGTACTGGATTCCACTACTCCATACACTATGGTATTGTCTATGAATTGATTGTGGACACTGTTTTTAAGAAAGTCCAACATTTTTCCCATTATAACCAGAATTCCAAAGGAATTCTGAGTTTTGATCTGTGAGCGAAGCATATCCTCTTTCAGGTGATAGTTAGACTAAACACGTCGTTGAATCACCAGATTCCAGGTAACAGCCTATATCTTACTTCATTTGTATATTCTTTATATCCTTCTAATTCTCTCTGCAGAGTTTCATCTTCAAGGTATGTCCTTATAACGAGCAAAATCACCGCAATTACCGCTGGAATTAATCCCCAGAATGAACCGAGGACAAATGGAGTAGTTATTATATAAAACAAACCCCCTAAATATCCCGGATGTCTCACATAATGATATGGGCCGCTTTTACAAACTGTTTGCCCCCTATCCTTCTGGATACGAACAACCGATGAAAAGAATTTATTTTCCCTTTTTGCCCATAATACAATTATCTGCCCTATTGAATACACCACAATTCCAACGATGACTATAAAAATAGGGATTCGTGGTTCCCACTGAAAACGTCCTCCATCCAGGACTGATATTATAAGAATCGCAAAAAAAACAGGTACAGAAATATATAGAAATATCTTATCCCATCTCTTCATACTTCCTCCCGGTTTTAACCTTTCTTTTATTAATTCAGGAGGTAGTAAGAAATAGGAGAGCAATATATAAATAATGTTCAATCCATTGAACACCCATCCCTGCCAGTAATCAATACGCCCTGATCCAATAAAAGTTATAGCAATTATTAATGCAAGGAAAAAAATTCCTTCTAATTTTCCTACCTTACTTACCTGTTTGGTCATGATTTAATCCTCCAACACTTTTATCTAATGGTTTTACACATGCAAACACCAGGAGAGAATATTTTGAAGATTCACTTATTCTCTTTAACTTCTTTTACAATAAGAACTGAACCATCCTTTTTAATAATTTTAACTTTTTTACCAATGCCAATACTAACATCGGATTTTGCTCTCCAATATTCTCCTTTATATCTCACGAATCCCTTTGTATCTGATGATATTTCATCAATAGTTTCTGCAAAGTCTCCTATCATTGCTCCAATCATTGGTTTTTTTCGTCTTACTTCCATTACTTTATATATAATAAACAAAACAAAAATGCCAACAGCAATAGAAGGCGCTGAAATTGATAGAATCATTGTCCAGACAAAATCTGGATCATATGCATCCCACCGATGCAATGGTAATAATATACTTCCAAGAATTAATCCAATTAATCCTGTAATTCCAAAAATTCCAAATCCTGGAGTTCTAAATTCCATTGCTATAAGTATAAACCCTAAAATTATTAAAAATATTGCAGCAATATTTACTTCAAAACCCATTCCAATAATTCCAAGTACTATCGCAATAATTCCAAAAAGTTCCGCACCTGCACCAGGTTCACCTATACCAAACATAATTCCATAAATGCCAAGCATAACAAGAAGGGATGACACAATAGGATGAGTGAGTATCATCATAATAGAAAGGCTAATTGGCATCCCATGATTTATTATATTTGCATCCTTTGTATTAATTTCAACACCCTCTATCACAGCTCCGTCAATCTGTGTTAATAAATCTCTTAAATTGTTTGCCCTGAATTCAATAACATCATAGTTAAGTGCTTTTGTATCATTTATATTTAAATTTTCTGTTATAAATTTTTCTGCAAGCGTTGCATTTCTGTCATACATCACTGCCCTTTCACGAGTAAATTCAACCAATGCATGTATTATTTTTGGGTCATCAATAGGTCTTGGCCCTTCTGGTGTCATTGCGACAGGTTGCATGGAACCAATAATTGTATGAGGTCCCATTGCAGCGATATCTGTGCCTATGAGAATCATTGTTCCAGCAGACCATGCTGTTGCACCTTCTGGATATACAAATCCAACAACAGGCACATTTGCCTCTGCAATCGAATTAACAATTGTAAAAGTTTCATCTAATGCTCCCCCAGGAGTGTTAAGTTTTATAACAAGTGCTTCATGCCCATCTCTTTCAGCCACCATTATCGCATTTGCTACAAGATCATCTGATGCAGATGTAATCGGATCAGAAATCTCAAGTACAAGTACTGTTGATTCTGAGGATACTACATATGGTATGAAAAAAATAATGGCAATTATAAAGAATATGTAAAATAGTTTAGACATTGTTTTTTACTTCACTATTTGAGAATCACTTAGAGGTTTAGATTTATCTGTTATTGCACGTGTTATGGCTGCAATTTCTCCAATTTCAGTTGAGCTTGACACCACAATTAAATTCTTTTCCCTTGCGATTTCTGTAAGTGTTTGAAATTCTCTTAATTTGATACCCATTGGAACTTCTTGGTATAATTTTGCCGCATTTTTCATCTTTTCTGCAGATTCGAATTCACCTTCTGCAAGAATAATCCTGGCACGTTTTTCTCTTTCTGCTTCTGCTTGTTTTGCAATTGCCCTACGTATATTTTCGTCAATAGTGAACTCTCTTAAAGCTACTCTCGTAACTTTAATACCCCATGGATCAGTCGCACTATCAAGTAATTCTTGAATATCTTTATTGATATCTTCTGTTCTGGTGAGAATATCATCAAGCTCCATATGCCCTAACACGTCCCTTAAAGTTGTTTTAGATAACATTGAAGTTGCAAACCTATAATTTTCAACTTCTGTTATAGCAGATTCAGCTACAATTACTTTATAATACACAATTGCATCTACACTAAGTGTCACGTTGTCTTTTGTAATTACGGCTTGTCTTGGGACATCGATTGTAATTACACGAAGATCTATTTTACGAGTTGTGTCTATTATTGGGATAATTAAAACAAGTCCAGGTCCTTTTGCACCAACAAGTCTTCCTAATCTAAAAACTACTATTCTTTCATATTCCCTTAATATTCTAATTGTACTTGCCAAAATAATAGCGATAACTATTACTACTGGAATTATTAATTCTAACATATAGTTAACCTCCTTATTCAAGTTAAGAGTAACACCTTGTAAATATATTGTAGTTCATAAATAAAAGATTATCGGTTTTAAAATTTTCTGAAACACTTCTTTTTTCTGGATAACAAGGCTGTCCAATAATTAAACCTTTTGCATGATAATTTTATGTTGTTAAGGCTTAGATTGTAGTATGACATTTGATTATAATAAATTATCTAAAAAACCGGGTTTGTTCCGGAGTTTCACGGGTTTTAGTCAGGGTGAGTTTGATGATATTTATGGGATGATTGAAGAGAGGTATGATGAGTTTGAGAAGGGGAGATTGGATAGGGAGGATAGAAAAAAAGCTATTGGGGGTGGGAGGAAGTTTAAACTGGTTTTAAGAGAGAGAGAGAGAGAGAGGTTTCTGATGCCAGCAAACACAAAGTGTTTAAGGGCTTTCGTTTTCTCTGCCTCGAAAATCCCTCAAAATCTTCGATTTTGGGGCCCCGAACATGAAATGTTCGACAGCTTTCAAAAATTCGTAGAATTTTTGGGGGCACGAAAAGAATATAACAAAAAATTAAGAAGTAAAAGAGTCGTCTCGGAGCACACCATAGGTAAAATGAAGAAATATGAGATCATGGGGCCAAAGTTTATAAACCGATATGAGAAATACTACACCATGACCTCCATTGTAGGAGGATTTATGAACTTCAGAACAATGAATTCCAGTGGATCTATCCCCTCAGAGTAGACAGAAACCAGAGAGTCTCAGGTAGAATTTCGTAAAGTCTTAATTACGCAAAAGGTTTAAATGTTTGTCCTACAAGTGGCATGGATTGTCTGATCCGGAGTTGGAAAGACAAGCTACTGACTGAAATTCTTTTAGGAATTTTCTGGGCCTTCTTGAATGACCAGACCATTCTACATTATGGTCATTCAAGGAACGATTGGTAGATACATGTAAAAATCAGAAAAAATGGGACGAACTGCAGAGACAGCTCAACGGCAACATTCATAACCATTGAACCAGACCATAAAAATGTGGACGAGCCCTGCAGGTCATAAGTCTAAACCCGCAGAAACAAAGATGGAAAATGGGTTAAAAAAAGTAGTAAACCGTATTATGACCATACATTACATTCTAAAACAGATATTGCCTGTATCCTAATACGAAAACTCAAAACTACACATGCTAATATGCATGACAGCCAAATATACCTCACTGAACAGAGTAAAGTAGCATATCGGGACCGTTGCTACGCATTTGATTATTGTAAAATTTATAATGATTCCAAAATGGCTTCCAAAACGCACAGTACGTGGCTATCCTCAGGGAATCAGGATAAAACGCGCAGCCAGAGAATATCTATGAAAAGATCAGTCTGGGAACGACCTTACGCCGTTGATAAAAAACATATTCAACGCCGGACACCTGTTAAACACCACCACAATCCAAACCCACGTTAAAAACATGTTCGTCTACCTCTGCTACAACCTATTACAACTCAACGCCCTCAAAAAAAATAACCCCTAACAGAAACTGTCAAAAAAACCGAAAAATAGAAAAAAGGGAATAGTTAAGCCCAAAATAGAAACATAAATTAAAAGAATAAATTAGGAACAAAAAAACATTAGCAACAAAAATTTAAAAACAGTCGAAAATTCTATGAATTTTTGGGCAATCAGAAATTCAAAGAATTTTGACAGATTAGGTAAATAGAAATTCTCCAAAAAGTATAAATTAAATGGGTTATATACTACTAAACTGGTGATAGTGATGGCAGAATTATATGAAAAAATGGTAAATGAAGCCATTATGGCTCAAAAAGCTGATGTAGAGACTATAAGTAAGTATAGAGGTCAAACTTTTGAAATAGAACACGCAAAAGCATATGTTGATGTTGCAAATAAGATGGAAGCAGTTGGGGGGCAGAGCGAAGCTGTTATAAATCTTCATGTGGATTCAATTAACACGCACTACGACACTTTGACAGGTCTTACAGATACAATAAGACCAGAAGATGATCCTTTTGTAGAACACTACCAGACACCAGTCATACTGGAAATACTGTATGAAGAAGATGAAAGCTTTAAAAAAAGTGTAGATAAGTTTATAGATACTATTGGAAAATCTGAAGACATTATCGGGCTTGACTCTGTAAGGAGATATGCTGGTTTTTATGGACCTACATGTGTTGTTGATTTTGCCTTAATTCCTGGAAGTACCAGTAACATTGTAAATCAGATATTGAAAAGGGCAGATATACCTGATGATCATAAAAAAGCCATATTAGCTGCTAAATCATGGGGGATGAACACTTCTTATGGTATAGGCGAAATTTTTGCAAACAGAATAGAAGAAGGAGTAACATTGACTGAGGCTGTTAAAAATGAAATTGAAATGGTTAAATCAATCTATGAAACTCCTGTAGATGCTCAAGCAAAGCTTATGGACTCTTTAGGTCATGAATCTTTTGATGTAAGAAAATACATGTCAAAATACAAGGAAAAAATGAAAGAAACTATCATGGCTGCTGCTCTCGATGGGGTACACTACGGAAACATAGTAACTGTTCCTGCGTACTGTGTGGGTGATATATCTCATCACATATCTCAATCAAGCTATAACATGTGTAAAGATGACGTTATAATGGCTGTAATTGAAGCTACAACAGATGTAATGGAATCAACACTTAAAAATGCAATGAAAGACTTTAAAAGTGAATATCAAATATTATCACTTGCTACAGGGGCTGCTGCGTGTGCTGTGGAATATATCTTAGAGTTAGATGGTTTTAATGCTCCGACGGTCGTTGAATTACTCACCAGAAGATTTCATAACTACGTACAGCTAAATCCTACAAGGTCCGCAGCAGCAGAGCTTCACAACTGCGACTTTATGGACACTATTTACAGAGGATGGAAGTACCTGGATAAAGAAAGGAGAATGAAAAATGGAACTAAGGGAAAATTAGAACCTCAAGTTGCAGGATTTAAAGTTAATTTAGATCCAGTTGACCAGAATGAAGTTTTAATGAATCCACAAAGATACACTTACCCTGGATGTGCCATAACAGTTAGATTCTCTTCTTTAATGAGATTAGCTGATTATCCATGCCTGATTACAAGTGAACCAGTAACTGCCACATTGATGACCAATGTTATAGCCCTACATAAGGAAACACCTGCATCTCCAGTTAGGGCATGTAAAAGCTGTGCTTCAGCAAGTCTTGTTGATTTTAGACACTCATACTGCCAGTGGAAAGAAGCGGTTTGATAAATTTCTAAAACCATTGGGTGTGAAAAAATGAAGTGTTATATGTGCGCTTTAGAAGGTAAAGATACAGATGCTTTAGCAATTTGCATAGTTTGTGGAATGGGCATTTGTAAAGATCACCTTATAAGAGAAGAGCTTGAAATCTGGGAAGGAACTTATCCTTTCCCTTCAAAAAGATTTGAGAAAACATTGCCTCGGTTTTTATGTGAATGGTGCTATGAGGCTTATCAAAGTGAAACAGGGTGATTTAAATGATTCCATTAAAAAAAAGGTTTTTAGCCGAGCTTATAGGAACATTTTTCCTGGTTTACATAGGTGCAGGATCAGCGACCATAACTTTAATGATAAGCAGTGGGACACCCCTTCCAAATCCCTTTAATATAGGAATAGGTATTTTAGGGGGACTTGCAGACTGGCTGGCAATAGGATTGGCTTTTGGACTTACTGTAGCAGTTTTAATTTATACACTTGGCCATATTTCAGGGTGTCATATAAATCCTGCAGTTACAATTGCACTTTGGGCTGTAAGAAAATTCCCGTCAAGAGATGTTATCCCATATATCGTTGCACAATTAATTGGGGCATCACTTGCAAGTTTCCTTTTTGCAGCAAGTGTAGGAATGGGTGCTGTCACAGAAGGTGGACTTGGAGCTACCGCTCCTTTTCCAGGAATTGGTTATTTCCAGGCTATTTTAGTGGAAATAATTGGAACATTCCTGCTGATGCTTGTTATAATGGGATCTGCAGTTGATAAAAGAGCTACTCCAGGATTTGCAGGCGTTGCTATCGGCTTTACTGTGGCTGGAGTCATTACTACAATTGGAAATATTACAGGGGCTTCAATTAATCCTGCAAGGACATTTGGACCTTACCTTGGTAATTGGGTTTTAGGTGCGACCAGTTTATGGAATTATTTCCCCATATATGTAATTGGACCCATTGTAGGAGCTATAATTGCTGCATTTGTATATGAGTACATCTCATCAGAGGAAAAATTACCATACAGAGGAATTACAGGAGAAAATAAAAGATAAGTGTAAATGATGATTTACTTATTTTGTAAGTCACATATCGTGAATTAATGAAAATCTGTGTTAGTGGTGTATTGCACATAAACAGATCATTAAGTTATTTCGCAAGTTTTTAGATAAAGAAAATGAGGCGTATTTTAAGACCTATATATAGTGTAGGTTCTGTACAATCGAAAGACTTCATGAGAACTTTGAAACCATAGATGATTAATAAAATGATTCCCCTCCGTCTGTACTATTTCCTAACAACAAATGTAACAGGGATGGAACATTATTTAACTTTGTAACTGACTCCGTTTGCAACATCACCTAACACGGACTTCGTAAAGCCCAGAAACGTTAGCTGAAATGAGACGACAAGAAAATTTCAAGAAGAGAACAAACTAATATGCATAAAGGAAAAGACTACTGGAAAAATTATATGGAAAATATATGGAAAACCTTTCAAAAATCCACGATTTTTGACAGCTTTATTCCTTAACTTATCATTCCTATTACTGATTTTTATCACCAAACACTCTTTTCAATATAGATATTACAGTCTCCACCAGGCTCCTGAGATGATATTTGTTGTTTGCTGAAGAGGAATTGCATGCTTAATCTACAGTGCACAGGTTGCACCTTAAATTGTCTAAAGAAGGCGTTTATGACAAAATATTTGCAATTCTCTTATCTGAAGGTTATGAATCAGGGAAAATAGATTTATCACTGTCCTTTGTGGATAC
>Ga0209105_100469_pt1 | contig 13374 bp, 13 predicted proteins | sample SedPBSmetaG_FD_184158 | JGI IMG/M metagenome (GOLD analysis project Ga0209105, IMG submission 184158) | Freshwater sediment bacterial and archeal communities from Indian Creek, Illinois, USA to study Microbial Dark Matter (Phase II) -... | ecosystem: Environmental > Aquatic > Freshwater > Creek >...
GAGTATATGGAATAAAATAGATAAAGCTGTAATCCAAATAACAAGAACATTCCAAAAACATGGCATAAAAAGCCCAATAGCCGTCAGAAATCTCTGATTTTCGGGCAATCAAAATTCTTTGAATTTTGAAAGTCCTATTTGAGCTTATTTTTATTAGGATTTTGATTTATGAGACAGCCTCTATAATCTAAAAAAACAAAACCTATTTATTATACAACCTCTAGAATTAAAAAAAGAGAATTTCTATTTACTTGTTTTTTTATGATGTGTGGTTAAGTATTTTTCTTTGATAGGTTTATTAGCCGTCGAATATGGAATGTTCGAGGCCACGAAATTCGAAGAATTTCGCGCGACCCTCAAAAACAGGGTTTTCGGGACATCAAAACCGAGGATTTTTATGGACTCTTCAATATGTGCATACTCCTTCTCCAGAATATAACTATTAAACGACTTCATAATTATTATATTAACATAATACTATATAAATCTTCTTAATTTCAAATTCCAACAGATTTCATCAGGATTTCAATTCTCACAAATATTAATACGAACACAGAACAAGAGTTTAATAGAAATTCTCTGCAAAGATAAACTCTGTAAATCATTATATATCAATCTTAACAAAAAATAAGAAATAATATCTAAAAATAGAAAGGAAAAAAATTAAGCTGATTTAACAGCCATTTCCACGTCTTCAGCTTTAACAGTTTTTCTTCCAGCGTGTTTTGCAAGTTCTACAGCCTCTTTTGCAATTTCTTCGCCTTTTTCTTCTAATGATTTAGCTAAAGCTTCCTTTGCATCATCGCTAATTCTTTGAGCACCAGCATTTTTTATGATTCTTCCAACTGGAGCAATTGATAATTCAGCCATAATTTCACCTCCTAACTTAACTTTACATCAATAATATTTAAACTTATCGTTTTTCATAGGTTTCTGGGTTATCATAAACCCCTTACAGTTTCAGTAAATGTGCATATTTCATATGGAAAAATTTTATGATGACACAACTACAATAGAATATTTTGATCACTGAACTTTTGGTATGTATACTAACACATAGTTTGATATTACATTAAGGTAATTTTGCCAGCTTTTCAAAAACTACAGGTTTTTGATGCCACAAAATCAGAGATTTTATCTGGCTTTCAGACATAAAATGGTTAACCAAAACTTTTAATGTATTGAAATTTTATAAGAGGTTACATGTTTGATAAGTTGAACATTGACAACAAGGTAAATGAAATACTTGAAAAAGCAATGAGCTGCGAAATTTCCTCCAAAGAAGCTGAAATACTGATGAAAACACATGGAAGGGAATTTCAAGCACTGGTTCTTGCTGCAGACTTTCTAAGGGAAAAAATAGTTGGGGATAAAATCACATTCATCCAGAACTGGAACATTAACTTCACCAATATCTGCACAGGAACATGTGGTTTTTGTGCATTTAAAAAGAACAAAAATGATGAAGGTGCATACTTTTTAGAGGTTGACGAAATAGTTAGAAGAGCAAAGAATGCACATGATGATGGTGTGGTGGAAGTGTGCATTCAGGGAGGTCTTCATAAAGATATAGATACCTATTTTTATGAGGATATTCTTTTAAGGGTTAAAGAAGAGGTTCCAGACATTCATATACACGCATTTTCGCCAATGGAGATATTTTATGGAGCATCAAAAGCAGAAATTACAGTAGAAGAAAATCTCAGGATGTTGAAGAAAGCAGGGCTTGGATCAATGCCAGGTACTGCCGCAGAAATCCTAAATGACGATGTGAGAAAAATTATATGTCCTGAAAAGCTTAACACATCAAAATGGATAGAAGTTATTGAAGCTGCTCATAAAGCTGGTGTTCCAACTACCTGCACAATGATGTATGGTCACGTTGAGAATGCCTGCCACAGGATAGAACATCTTGAAATTTTAAGAAGTATTCAAAAGAAAACAGGCGGGTTTACAGAATTTGTACCTCTTTCATTTATGCATAAAAATGCTCCTATTTTTAAACAGGGAATTTCAAGTGCTGGAACAACCGGAGCAGAGGATTTAAAAGTTTATGCAATTTCAAGATTAATGTTCAGGGACTTAATAAAAAATATACAGGTTTCATGGGTAAAATTGGGCTTTAAATTTGCTCAAATTTGCCTTATGGCAGGAACAAATGATCTGGGTGGGACATTAGGGGATGAAAACATATCCAGATCTGCAGGAGCTGCACATGGAGTATACACTCCTCCATGTGAATTAAAAAGAGTAATAAAAGATATTGGAAGAGTTCCAGCTGAAAGAAATACTTTATATAGCAAAATAAAAGAATTATGAAAAATTATTCTGTTTTCAGAGTATTAAATCTCTGGGAGGCTATATTTTTTCAAGCTAAATATGTCTTTATTTAAAAATTGGTGAACGCGTCCAGAGTCCATATTAGTCCTGGTAAAAAAGAATTATGAAATTTTGGTGAGGTTTAATTTCATGTTAGGCGAAAAAGAATTGATAAAATTATTTCCAGATTTTAAAGAACTAATACAACCTTCAGGAATAGATTTAAGGTTGGACAAAGTATTTATACAGAAAAGTCCAGGGTCTCTAATTGATAATAAGAAAAATCTTCCAGAATTAGAGAGGTTAGATCCTCCAATTTACACATTAAAGCCAAAAACTGCTTATTCAGTTACTGTTGAGCCTAAAATTAAAATTCCTAAGGGATGTTCAATGCTTTATCTTCCACGTTCTACTATTAACAGATCATTTATTTCGGTTCATACAGCAGTGGGTGACCCTGGATTTTATGGGACACTGCAGTTTATGCTTTATAATTACGGAGAATTTGATTACAAAATAAAAAAAGGAGAAAGGATTGCTCAGGCAGTGGTATTTGATGTCACTGGCTCTGGGGAATATAATGGGAGCTATCAAAATCTTTGATTTTTGGGCATTGAAAATCTTCGATTTTCAAATGCTTCGATTTTGGGGCCCCAAACACTCTGTGTTTGAGGGCTTTCATTTTCTCTGCATCGAAAATTCCGTAGGAATTTTCAGCGTATTGCTATATAGTTATATAAAAACATTTTTATATAACTATAATTATAATTTTATTGATGTTTAGATGTTCTCATGATATAAGTTATCCAGTTAGTGATATGTTTAAAAACAGGGTGTTATGGAGTTCAAAAATGTTTTTAAATAATGATAAAATAAGAGAAAATGTAATTAATTTGAACTTCTTAAAAAGAAAAGATATAACCTGCAAATAAGTATAGTAAAATAAGATTAATTCAGGATGATAAATTTCAAACCATTGAAATTTTTCAAACCATTGAAATTTAAAAAAATTTTGAACCCCCTGTTCTGTAATTATTAATCATTATGAAATGGATTTGCCTGGAAAGAAAAACCCTTCCTTCAAAACAGGTTTACTGTGCATGTGCTAATGAAATAACTGAAAATGAATGGTTCAATGATATGAAATCCTCTTAAAGAAATATTAAAAAATATAAAAGGAGAAATATAAATGAAGCCTGAGTTTGCAGCATATCTTTGTATCAATGGTAGAGTTCAGTTTAAAAGATAGTAGAAATTTAAGGATGAAAAAAAATGAAAATACCAAGATGTATGAGTACACAACATCCGGATAATGTAAACGCCCCATTTTTTTCAGCAGACCACGAACTTGGTGGTGAAGAAGAAATAGCTGAAGCATACTATGTTCTATCTCATTTAGGCTGTGATGAGCAGATGTGGGATTGTGAAGGTAAAGAAGTTGATAGCTACGTGGTTAAAAAATTACTTACAAAACATAGATCATTTTTTAGAGAAAAAATTTTAGGTAAAGATGTTTTTGTAACCTTAAGAGTTCCTAACCCGACAGTTGAAAAAGCAGAGGCAAAATTTTTACTGGAAACACTTGAAAGTATTCCCCGTTCATTTGATGCTGCTAAACTATTTTATGGAGAGGACTACGTACCTGTATTTGAAGTAATTTTACCAATGACAGCTTCTTCAGATTGTCTTGATAGAATTTACAGATATTACAGTGATTTTGTGGTGGGAAAACAAGATAAACCCTTTAAAAAGGGAGATATAACCATTGCAGAGTGGATTGGGGAATTTAAACCTAAAAAAATTAATGTAATACCTCTTTTTGAAGATAAAGAAAATATGCTCAATGCACATACTATGACTGAAGAATACTTAAAGGATAAATCTGTTGATTACCAGAGAGTTTTCCTTGCAAGATCAGACACTGCCATGAATTACGGATTTATAAGCTCTCTTCTTTTAAACAAGATTGCTCTTCAAAGATTTTGGAAATTAGAAAAAAAAATTGGCATAAAGATGTATCCAATTATTGGAGTAGGTTCAGCTCCTTTTAGAGGTAATTTAAGGCCCCAAACAGTAGAAAGGTTATCAGAGGAATATCCAAGTGTACATACATTCACAATTCAATCAGCATTTAAATATGATAACTCTCCTGAAGATGTTATAGAAGCTATTAAAAAATTAAATGAGCGAAAAACAGGTGCTCCTCATGAAATAGATGAAGAAAGGTGCCTGGATATAGTGGAAAGGTACAGTGAAGAATATCAAAAGCAGATAATAGAACTGGCCCCTCTGATCAATAGAATTGCAAAATACATACCAAGCCGAAGGAAAAGAAAGTTGCACATAGGCTTGTTTGGATATTCCCGTAGTATGGAAGGTGTTACATTGCCAAGGGCCATAACTTTCACCTGTGCTCTCTATTCTATGGGGCTACCTCCAGAAATTCTGGGTTTAAATGCACTTAATGATGCAGATCTGCAATTTGTAGAAAAGGTTTATCTGAACTTTGAAAGTGATTTAAGGGATGCGCTCCAGTTTTATAACCAGGATACGCCATTATTACCCCAATCTATTAAAACAAAAATAAGTGATATTTTGGGGGATATTCAGATAAACAATAAACATAAAGAATTAACAGATTCTATTATATCTTCTTTAAATGAAAACAAAACTGAAAATTTGAGTGACTACATTTTAGGGGCTGCATACATAAGAAAATTTCTGGGATAACTGTGAGGGATTGAAATTTAAATTATTCTGTATTCAACTTAAAAACAGCCTCAGGATTTGCAAGAGTGCTTATATCTCCCACATCTTCCCCTTTAACTTTTGATTTTATAACTCTTCTCATTATTTTACCACTTCTTGTTTTAGGAAGGTCTTCAACGAAATTTATGTATTTTGGTGTTGCAACAGGCCCTATTTCAACTCTAACATGATATTTAAGAGTATCTTTTAGTTCAGGTGAAGCTTCATAGTTTGATTTTAAAATGACAAATGCTGTAATCTCTTCGCCTTTTAGTGGATCAGGTTTTCCAACAACAGCAGCTTCTGCAACTGCATCATGACTTACAAGCGCTGATTCAACCTCAGCAGTGCTTATTCTGTGCCCTGCAACATTTAAAACATCATCTTCTCGCCCTTGAATCCAGAAATAGCCTTCATTGTCTTTTCTTGCCACGTCCCCGCTCAGGTAAACATTCTTAAATTTGCTCCAGTACGCATCGATGTACCTTTGAGGATCTTTATAGAGTGTTCTAAACATTGATGGCCATGGTGTTTTAATTACAAGATGCCCTCCTTTATCTTTTAATGAATTACCATTATCGTCAAATATATCTGCTTCAACTGTTGGAAACGGCATAACTGCAGACCCTGGTTTAAGTGTAGAAATGGGTAAGGGAGTTATAAGATGCATTCCTGTCTCAGTTTGCCACCATGTGTCCATAACTGGGCATTTTTCCCCACCAATATATTTATAATACCAAACCCATGCTTCTGGATTTATAGGCTCCCCTACTGATCCAAGAAGCCTTAAAGAACTTAAATTATATTTATCTGGCAATTTTTCGCCGTATTTCATAAACATCCTGATAGTTGTTGGGGCTGTATAGAAAACTGTCACCCCATAATCTTCTATCATTCTCCAGAACCTGCCGGGATCTGGATAATCTGGAGTACCTTCAAACATAACTGATGTTGCGCCGCAAAGAAGTGGAGCATAGACTATATAGCTGTGTCCGGTTATCCAACCGATATCTGCCGCACACCACCATACATCGTCATCTTTAATATCAAAAACAAATTTTTGGGAGGCATATACGCCAACGGCATATCCTCCGTGGACGTGTAAAACTCCTTTTGGTTTTCCTGTAGTTCCAGATGTGTATAATATAAATAAAGGGTCTTCGGAATTCATTATTTCAGTTTCAAATGAAACATCCTCATTTTCTGTGAGTTCATGCCACCAGAGATCCCTGCCATCCTGCATTTCAGTTTCAAGACCTGCATGTTTTATTACAATTAGATTTTTCACTGTAGGGGTGTTTTCAAGTATATCATCCACATTTTCTTTAAGTGGTATGAGTTTACCCCTTCTTGTAAAACCATCTACAGTTATGGCTATTTTTGCCTCAGCATCATTTATTCTATCTTGAAATGCTTTTGCCCAGAACCCTGAAAAAACGACGGAGTGAACTGCACCTATTTTAGCGCAGGCAAGCATTGCCACTGGAAGCTCAAGTATCATCGGTAAATAAATACCCACCCTATCACCCTTTTTAACTCCTAACTTCTTCAGGGCATTTGCAAACCTGTTTACTTCCTTCCAGAGTTCAAAATAGGTTATTTTTTTTGTTTTACCATCTTCTGCTTCCCAGATATACGCTATTTTGTCTTTGTTACCATTTTCAATGTGCCTGTCCAGAGCATTGTGTGCTATATTAAACTTTCCTTCTAAAAACCATTTTGCATGGGGAGGATCCCATTTTAAGACTTTCTCATAATTTTGGAACCATTCAAGCTCTCCAGCAAGTTCATCCCAAAACCATTCTGGCTCCAGTCTTGCTTTTTCAAGTAGTTCTTCATAATTTTTAATTTTGTGTTTTTTCATCCACAACCAGATGTTACTTTCTTCTAAAAGCTTATTTGAAGGTTTAAATAGGCGCTCTTCTTTGAGTAATGTCTCCAGATCCTTTGACATTTTTATCTCCCCATGTTTAAAATTTTTGACTTACTGTATTCTCTAATTTAAGAGCATAAAAATTAATTGATTTTTGGACTGATTAAACTTAATTAAAATAAAAACAAAATAATATCATAATGACTCTACATGATAATAAAATCAGATGTGCAGATGCTCTACTTAAAATTTTAGAAAAAAACAATGTCAAATATATTTTCGGGCATCCTGGAGAACAGATCCTGCCTTTTTACGACGCATTAAGAACTTCAAGCATTAGACATATATTAATGCGTCATGAACAGGGGGCAGCCCATGCAGCTGATGGATATGCAAGAGTTTCATCTAATTTTGGGGTTTGTGTTGCAACAGCAGGTCCAGGAGCTTTAAATTTAGTAATGGGTGTTGCAGCAGCTTTTAAGGATTCAGTCCCCATGATTGTAATTACAGGAGATGTAAGTAGAGATTTTAAAGGAAAAAACGTGTTTCAGGATGTAGATGTAAATGGAGTTTTCAAGCCCATCACTGTAGAATCATTTCACATAGAAAGTGCTGAAGGTGGAATTTCCAAACTAAAACATGCAGTTCAATTAATTAAACATGGTAAAACTGGTCCAGTCCATTTAAATTTTCCTAAAGACGTTCTGGAGGAGATGGTTGATCAATGCTGCAGGGACATTGAAAAATATTCACCTGGGTCTTCATTAAATGGGGTTGAAGATGCAGTAACCTTAATTGAAAATTCCAAAAGGCTGCTTATTCTTGCAGGTGCTGGAATTATATGGGCACATGCTGTGGATGAACTTAGAGATTTTGCAGAAAGAAATTCCATTCCAGTTGCAACGACCTATTCTGCAAGGGGAGTTTTACCTGAAAACCATCCTCTATGTCTTGGAATGATTGGCCTTAGAGGCACTGCTGCTTCTAACTTTGCAGGAAAAAACTGCGACCTTCTTATTGCAATTGGATGCAGATTTTCAGAAAGAACAAAGATAGGGATTGGGAAAACTGAAATTATTCACGTTAACCCTGATCAGGATATTCTTGAAGGCAGTATCAATATTCAAGGCGATGCAGGTGATTTTTTAAATGAAATAAGTGATACAAAAATTAAAAGCACAGAAAAATGGCTCCAGGAACTTGAAAGTCATAGCAAACATCATGATATTAAAACGGGCTACAGTGATATCCCAATAAAGCCCCAAAGGGCAATAAAGGAAATATTGGATGCTTCAGGCGATGCAACAACAGTAAGTGATGCTGGAACACATACTGCATGGGTAAATGTCCTTAAAAAGATCATGAGACCCTCTGAACTGATTTTTTCAGGAGGATTCGGTCCAATGGGATACGGACTACCTGCAGCTATTGGTGCATCACTTGCAAACCCTGAAAAAAGTGTTGTTTTAGTTGCAGGTGATGGGGGGTTCCAGATGACAGAGCAGGAACTTGCAGTAATAGCACAGGAGAAAATGAAAATCCTCATCTGCATTATAAATAACAGCTGTCTTGGAATCATAAAACAGTTGCAGGACATGTATTACAGGAAAAGATACGGGGTTGAACTTGAAAATCCAGATTTCATTAAACTGGCAGATGCTTATGGAATTAAAGGAGAAAGGGTAACTGCTCCTGATGAAGTTTATACTGCGGTGAAAAATGCATTGAATTTAGAAGAACCCTACCTAATTGATATAATGGTTGATAAAGAAGAAGGAATAATTTTACCTGAAATAGGCCAATCAAAAAATCAAAGAATTTTGATGCCACGAAATGAAGTTTCATAGTTTCAGTAGTAATAATTATTAAAGTGATTTTATGAAAGTCCTGTTAATAAACCCCCCAGATACTGCTTCAAAATATAAATTTATTGGCCTTGTGGCACCCCCATTAGGTATTGGATACATAGCAGCAGTTCTTGAAGAAAATGACATTGATGTTAAAATAATAGACTGTCCTGCACTTGAAATTGGCTGGGAAGAACTGGAAAAGGAAATTATTAAATATTCTCCAGATATGGTTGGAATTACAGCATTAACGCCCACCATTAACCAGGCCCTTAAATCAGCCAGAATTGCTAAAAACGCATGTTCTGACGCATCTGTTGTTTTGGGGGGGGTACCATCCAACATTTACTTATGAAACACTTTTAAAAAATGATTTCATTGATATTGTAATTTTAGGCGAAGGTGAATACACCATGCCGGAGATTGCAATGGCAGCCCATGCTAAGATGATCGCTTTCATGGATGATACCTTCACCATGAACAGAAAAAGAGTGAAAGAAGTTTGCAGTGAAATAAGAAATAGAAATCTTGATCTTTACTGGGGCTGCACAGCAAGAGCTGACACTTTATCCCCAAAGTTACTGAAAAAAATGAAGGAATCCGGGTGCATCACCCTATTTTTAGGTGTTGAGTCTGCAGACCAGCAGCACCTGGACAAATTAAACAAAAGAATTACTCTTCATAGGATCAGAAGAACATTTGAACTTACAAGAGAGCTTAATCTTAGAACAATTGCTTCAGCAGTCCTTGGAATGCCTGGAGATAACAGGCAGAGCATTGAAAAAACAATTAATTTTGTTAAAAGCCTTAATCCTTCATATGCTGTATTTTCACTTGCTACACCATATCCTGGGACTGATTTTTATATTGAAGCATCTAAACAGAACCTTATTAAGGTTAACGACTGGTCAAAATACACCCTTCTAAACCCTATTTTAGAAACCGTTGACTGTTCATTAGAAGAACTTAAAAGCCTTCAAAAACAGGCATTCATGGATTTTTACCTGCGTCCAGGTTACATCATCCGACAAACATGGAGGGACGGATTTATACTTCTTAAAACAGTTGGTACAATGATAAAAGACGTTGCCAGGTGAAGAAATCCAAAAAATAAAAAATAAAAAATGTTAACCGATGAGATAAGCTTCTTCTACTGCTGCAACCCCCTCTCCAAGACATATATAAAAATCAAGCTCTTTTAAAGTCATTTCAAGAGCAGACATTGTAACAACAATATCTCTGTAGGTAACGTTACCCATGTGACCTATTCTGAAAACGTTGCCTTTTAAGTGGTCCTGACCGCCAGCAAGCACGATTCCATACTTATCTCTCATTGTGCCTCTCATATCTTTATCAGTCACGCCTTCAGGCATTTTTATGGCGGTTACAGTTGTGGATGAAACGTCTTCTTTAGCAAATAATTCAAGACCAAGTGCTTTAATACCGTTTCTTGTGGCAGTTGCGGCTAACTGATGTCTTTTTATCCTGCTTTCAAGTCCTTCTTCCATAATGATATTTAAGGCCTCTCGCATGGCATACATTAAAGATACAGAAGGTGTGTATGGTGTTTCTGATGGTGTATTTTGTGAATATTTCCTGTATTTCCTCACATCAAGATAATATGAGCTTGATTCAGTTTTATCGATTACATCCCATGCATCATCACTTACTGTGATTGTAGCCATTCCAGGTGGTGCAGCAAGGCATTTCTGTGAGCCAGTTACACAAATATCAATGTTATAATCGTCTACAGCTACATCGTCTCCTCCAAGGGATGAAATGGTATCTACGACGTATAAAGCGTTGTAATCTTTAACAATTTTACCAACTTCTTCTATTGGGCTTGCAACACCTGTTGAAGTTTCATTATGAACTATTGTAACGGCCTTTATCCCATTATCTTCTTCTAAGGTGATTTTAACATCTTCAGGATTAACTGCTGTTCCCCATTCCACATCAAGCTTAACTGGAACACCGCCGTTGGCACTGGCTATTTGGGCGAATCTTTCACCGAATTTTCCACCAACAATGTTTAGAATTTTATCTCCCTTATTTAGAATGTTTCCAACTGCTGCTTCCATGGCCGCTGTTCCAGAGCCTGTTATTGTATAGGATGGGTTCTGGGTCTGGAATATTTCAGACATCATTTCATTGGTCTGAACCAGAATTTCAGCAAATTCAGCGCTTCTATGGTTCATTATAGCCTCTGACATGGCTTTTAACACACGAGGAGCTACTCTGGTAGGTCCTGGTATCATTAACAATATTTCCTCCATTTTAATCCTCCAATTTTAAAAGTTATCTTAAACCTGATTCACTTTTTTTACAGATTAACTTTATAAATTAAACAGTAATATACCTTTACTTCGATCTATATATTTGGATAATCAAACTATTTTATTAAATAAAAATAACATATCTTCTTTTATGAATATTGACACCTGGTTTTCATGGTACGATGATATATTAAAAGAATTTGGTTTTAGCCGGGAAGACGATGAAAAATCTGCAGAAATACTAAATAGCCTTTTAGATGAGCATAACAGTTCATGCATTGCTGAAACTAATATAAAAACTAATGTAATAGTTTTTGGGGCGGGTCCATCCCTTAAGAGGAATATCAATGAATTGGAGGAATTAGATGAATTGGAGGAATTAGATTTAAATAAGTTCACATTAATTGCTGCAGATGGTGCAACAACAGCACTTTTAGAAGAAGATGTAATTCCAGATATCATAGTTACGGATTTAGACGGGAAAATGGATGATATAATTAAAGCTAACAATGAAGGGGCTATTTTAACTGTTCATGCGCATGGAAATAATATTGATAAAATAAAAGAATATGTTCCAAAGCTTAAACGAGTTTTAGGGACTACCCAAAGTGTTCCTTTAGAAAATGTTTATAATTTCGGCGGTTTTACAGATGGAGATAGATGCATATTCTTAGCAATTGAGCTTGAGGCGAGATTCATACTTTTAGCAGGAATGGACTTTGGAGATATTGTCACTAAATATTCAAGACCAGATTTAGAGGCAGCACAAGGTAAAGCTGATAAAATAAAGCAAATGAAATTAAATTTTGCTAAAAAATTAATTGAATGGGCAGCAGAGAATGAAAAGGTAGAAATAGTGAATATGTCTGGTAGTGAAAGTATAAAAGGAGTGTTAGATATTAAATTTGATAATATAGTAATCAACTTAACTTTTTAAAATATATTTTTTATCCAGTTTTCTGTGTATGTTTTTTGTTTTACTTCGACATAATATAGGTTTTCTATTTTTTTAATTAGTTTTTCTATGCATTTGAAGTCTATTGATGAGATTTTTTATTGCTCTCCATACCTGTTCTATTGGGTTTAATCATAGGAGAATGTGCTATTAAAAATATCAATTTAATGTTTAAAAGTTTAGCAAATTTTTTAGTTATTTTGGATTTATGGGCTGAATAGTTATATAGAACAATGAAAATCCTTTTTTCATCAAATAATTCTTCTTTAAGTTTTATATTTTCATCTAAAAATAGATCTAAATGTTTTTCTTGTGTTTCTATGAATAACTTTATTTTTTATTTCTATACTTTTGAAAATTCTTTTAATTCTTTTTTTCACTGCAGAATTTGTCTTAAATGGCTTTTTAGTAGCTTCAAATATTTTTTCATGTAATTCTTCACTGGATATTTGTTGTTTTTTAAATTCTTCTCTAATAAACTCTTCATTTATTTCATCAGTTTATAGTAATCCATATAAAATTTTCTGAATATCGCTGCTTGACATATTTTTTGCCCGGACTTCTATCAGATGCAAACAAAAAGTTATTCTATTTGTTTTATCAGGAAAAGACATAACAGAATATCCATTTACAGAATGAAATCCAATAACATTCACGGATTCACGATTTAAAGTTTTTTTGACCTTTTTTATGCCAGATTTTACCACTATTATGAACATTATTGAATCTATATTCGTCGTTAAACCCAACTATATCTTCATCTGAGTTAATTATCGAAGCTTTCAAAAATTCTTCGAATTTTTGATGCCTCGAAAACCTACGGTTTTCGGCGGGTTTTTTAAGTTGATCTTCATCATAGTCTAACATTCTATAGAGAACTTTGAAAAACTTAAGTTTTTTGGTTTGGTTTAGCAAGTTTTATATACTTTTTTGTATAAATAGGTTGTTATGAAGTCGTTAACACAGTTTGTATTAAATAAGGGTGTATGAACGGGTTGAGATTGGGTGATAAATTGATTAGGGCCAATAACGTGATTGATTGGGAGAAATTCCAGCCTATCGCTGCGGATATGTATGTTAACCGCAGTGAAAATGGTGGTAGGCCTAATTATAATGAAATATTGATGGTTAATCTTTTGGTTCTTCAGGCATGGTTTGTTTGACCCTGAACTGGAGCGGCAGGTTGCGGACCGTATTTCATTTATGAAGTTTCTGGGATTCCCAGAAATAGAGAACGCCTTGATAGGACAGGTAAAAATGAGGAAATCCGGGATGAACTGCAAAGACAACTATATGAGAATAATATGAAGGTTAAAGAGGGTGTTATGCAAGATTAGACTTTTATAACTTCTGATC
>Ga0209105_100474_pt1 | contig 13320 bp, 8 predicted proteins | sample SedPBSmetaG_FD_184158 | JGI IMG/M metagenome (GOLD analysis project Ga0209105, IMG submission 184158) | Freshwater sediment bacterial and archeal communities from Indian Creek, Illinois, USA to study Microbial Dark Matter (Phase II) -... | ecosystem: Environmental > Aquatic > Freshwater > Creek >...
ATTATTATCAAGACAATACTGTCGATTAGCCTTTACAGCTTCAATCGAATTTTCATACCAATCGATACCGCTTCTGTCTGCGGTATTTCTCAAATCAAACCAAGCGTGGCTGAATTGATAAGTAAACAGAGAGCCTACCGGCGTATATACAAACGATGAGCCCGAGCCATATGCATCATGATGTCTTTCAAATTTATACATGAGTTCTCCTGATGTGGGAAATGTAGGAGATCCTGCCCCTAGAAAATACATCATAAGCTGCTCTGCATAAAAATCCCAACTTCCGAAATGTCCCTCCTCCGGAAGATAACCCATATAAAACAATGAAGTCTTTTTATCCACATACCAGTCCCATTCGACACGCAGATAAATTTTCTCGGCAAGTTCTTTTATGTCGTTACCGAAATATTCTCCTACTGTGAGTACTCCACAGATCAAAATGGCAGTATCGATTACTGAAACTTCCGAATTTCGAAATCTTGTTCCGCTGTCAAAATCAATGAAATGAAAATAAAACCCATGTATAGTTTCAAGCTTTAACAAAGTCTCAAGTGTTCCATATGCGCGTTCATATGCCTTCTCATGACTGATCCAACCTCTGTGACAGCCGATAACCAATGCTGACAAACCAAATCCTATCGATGCTATACTTGCCACTTGGGGAGAGCCCGGCGCTCTGTCCCTTATAAGCCCAAAACCGGCGCTCTCAGGATTCCAATTTGCTTCATTGCAAAAAAAATCGAAGCATCCTTTACTTTCCATCTCTAAAATATCGTATACCCTCACCCTGTTACCTCCCTGTTTTATGTTAACTTATATTTTACACATTCTCGTAAACAAACGCAATCACTCACCTGTTATTCCTGTTCTGTCTATACTCTCAACAAACCAACGTTGAGTAAAGAAATAGACTATAAGCAGGGGCAATATGTTTAACAAAGTCCCCGCCATATTGATGGCTTCGTTAATGTGTCTTCCTACCTGGAAATTAGGATCTGCCGAACGCAGTCTTTCATAGAGTATTGAAAATCTTTGTAGCCTCATCAAAAGAGTACTGATGCTGTCACCGAAAAAGATCGAGGCAAGAGTAGTTTCGTTCCAATACCAGACGAACGAGAAAAGAAAAGATATTATAAATGCCGGCACTACAGCCGGAATAGCAATGAAAAGAAAGACACCCAAAGCGTTTGAGCCGTCGATCTTAGCTGCTTCTTCCAATGATTTAGGGACATTTCTATAGAATTGATAGAATATCAATATAAATATTGTGCTTCTTATCCCCTGCCCAAGCATCGCCGGAAGGATGAATGACAATGTGCTCCCTATAAGGCCTAAATCTCGATACATCAAAAACTGAGGGATCATAGTCACCTGAGGTGGTATCACAAATGTAAATAAAACCAATGCTATAAGAAGTTTCTTCCCGGGAATGCGGAATCTCGCAAATCCATATCCTATTACAGACGCCGCCGCAGTCTGAACAATAGCAGGCACAGCCGTCACGTAAAGAGTTTCAAGAAGTGCCGGAAAAAAGTTAAGTACTTGGGCTGCCGCAATGTAATTACCGATGTAAAGTTGTGAAGGAATCCAATTTATCAATGGATTGACCAGATCGCTCACATTCATGAGGCTGTATGTTATCATGTAAAATATTGGATATAGGAATACAAAACTAATAAGAACCAACAAATAATAAACTATTGAATAAGAAGCATATTTCTTAGACTTTTGAAGTACGACTTTGCTTTTAAGCGTTCCGGGCTTAAACTTCAAAAAGATTTTGTTAAAAAAGCTTTGTTGCGTTGTCTTCATATCTACTAAATTCATCTTTTGCCCTCCTTTCATATCAGCTCGTAAGGCGTTTTTCTTTGCGTATTATCACATAAGTAAACATACCCAGCACTACCAAAAGAACCGCAAAATATATCCAAGCAAGAGCAGATGCGTAACCAAAGCCTTTTCCTGTTGCATACATACTCTCAAGGATTAAGGCGATTATTGGATTTAGCGCAAAAAAGGAATATGTTACTATTGTATAAATGATATTTACCGCTATAAGAGGATTCATAGCCGGCAGAGTAAGCTTCCAAAATGATTCCCATTTAGATGCTCCATCAATATCCGCCGCTTCGTACATACCCTTGTCAAGTTTCTGCAATCCCGCAAGGAAGATCAGTATCTGAACACCTGAAAACCAAAGAATTATAATGAATGATGACACCAAAAATGAAATGACTCTGGCAATCGGCGCAGGAAACGTCTGCTGGAGCACACTTAATTCTATAAACTGCTCAAGTCCCGGAAAAGTAGTGGCACCTTCATCTATAAGCTTTTGTATTACAGGACCGCTCGTGATTATCACCGGAAGAAAGTAAATAGTTCTAAGGATGCTCTTCCCTCTAATCTTAAGATTAAGCAAAATAGCTACTATGATCGAAAACACAATGATAATCGGCACCAAAACTACCAGCTGGAACAAATAGTCTATCAGAGTTTCGGCAAAAGCTACATCGAGCAAAAACGCATCCTGAAAATTCTTAAAACCCGTAAAGGTAGTTTCAATGCCTGTAGCCGTTATCTTCACATTATTTAAGCTGAACCATATAGTTCGAAAAAGCGGAAACATTGTAAATAATAAAAACCCACAAATCCATATTGATATAAAAGCGTAGCCTGTTAACGCTTCACGTAAGGCATACTTAAGTTTCAATTCTGATTACCTCCTATCACTACAAAATCTTGTGCCGGAATCACAATGTCCATATACGTAAAATTCTCATCAGTATAATTAATAAATATTGAAACTCCATTGGTATAAGTGTTTTTAACAATACCTTCCGTAAGTGTATCTCGAGAAATGAAGCTCTCGCCACGGACATACTTTAGTGCATCGTTAATTTTAGTATAAACGCTTTTAATCTCATCCCTTAATACTTCATATTGGGAAGTATAAATCCAAGCCGAACCGGTATCAAGAAGCTTTACCGGATCATCATGCGTTAATATAAAGCTCGGGTAGCTGCCGTAATCTATATGTCTTAAAATTTCCTGTGTTCTGTTGCCTTTAAAATTTATAAAGCTTCCGAAATAATCCATTGAACCTCTTAAGACAATCTGAAGAAACGGAACGTTGTCACTCTCCATCAAGAATCCGGAAGAATCCATCGGAATATCAAGATATTGAAAAGTTATATTCCATAGATATACATTTGGGTTATAAAGTGCAAATCGTATACTCTCCGAAAAATCAGAAAACATGTTTGCGTAAATGTTCGCTGTATTTGCGCGTGATGAAATCTTCCCTTCGTCGTGAGAAGATATTAAGCGCTCTCCTATAGTAGCGACGGCAATATTGGATATGTCGTATTCTTTAAAGCGCTTCATTTGTTCCCGAAAGATTCTGTCAGTCGCAAATGGGTTTAGCAAATGCAAGAATGGATAAGAAATAAACTGACCTGATATTGATTGGGCGATGTCAGCCTTGCTAAAACCTCTTCCCTCAGTATGTGCGGCTAAATAATCGGTGAAAAGATAGACAGGGATTCGTTTTTGTCCGAAGTCCGATACAAAATCAAGCCATTCATCCTTGCTGCCTGTGCTTCTTTCAAACGGAAAATGTGAGGGTGACGCACCGGTAGCACCGCCTTGCGACCATCCCCTGACAACGACGATCAATTGTTGCAAATGATGATTCCATAAATCATAAAGAATGCTTCTCATTTGGCCAACGGTCGTCATAGGGACAATGTTGTTAAAAAGCAAGCCTTGCTTATTCTCAGCTGCCAGAAATTCAATACGAACGGGAATACTCTCATTTTGCTCAACATTTGCTTCCCTTAGTATTCCTTGATTTAATAGCATTTGTCTGTATCTTAATGCCATGCCGACGTAATCTGCATCTTCATCCGATAAAAACGCATATCTGATTAAAGCGTCAAAAGTGTTTCTGTTCTCCTGATTTACATTGATTACATTTCCTTTTCTGTCCAAAGGCTTACTATACACTTCACGATAAATAAATCGGGATGTAACCCAATTAAACGGAGTGGTCACTCCGCTTGGATATGCGACGATTTCGGAATACTTACTTCCGCCTTCAACAACCGCCACAAATCCACTTTCATGCTGTTCTCGAATGATCCCGAACACGGGTATGGTAATATTTTCAGGCTGAGGGAGTTCCCCCGTCATCTTAACTCCTGAAATTCCATCATCGTTGCCAAAAATCCTGCCTGAAAAAGGCTGGGTCGCAAGCGTTTTTTCATCTGTTCTTATGAGTGCGCCACTGCCGTCAGGGATAAACATATATCCGGGTGCATCCTTTGTTGCTCCAAGAAATGGATATACATAAACTGTCTGCAACGAAAAATCAGCATTTTCTTCTCTTATGGAATTATCAGGTATTTCTACTGTCAAAGTGTCTTCTTCCAAAAGTACATGAAGCGTGAGCTCTATCCTCGGCTCCTCAAACAACACATTGGCAATAAATCCCGAATCGACCATATCAATTTCCACAAATGTGGCTTCAGCAGAACTGGAAATCTGCCCCCTGCGGCTTCCGCCTTCTAAATATTCTATTGTGAGCGCAGATCGGGAAAACTCTTGCCATCTGGGATTCATCGTTTCATCCGGTTCAACAGGAGCCGAATGCCATTCAAATCCTGTAGTTTTGTTTTGTATTCTCAAGCTTAAGCTTTTAGGATTCATATAAAGAATTAAATGAGCGTTTTCTGCTACTCTCTCGTAATGATCTTTTCTTATTTGCGCTATATCTTCCGCTTCATCAGCACTATCAGTGATGTCTTCCACTAAATCCTCATTTATCACATCAGAGTCTGTAAATAAGACATATTGAACAATAAATATTGTCCCTAATAATAAAATGATCGCAATCGCAATTACAGGCAAAAATCGTTTATGCACGAATGCTCACCTCCTCGATGATTGAACCTACAAAATCCACAACCTGTCGTGATAATATGAACAAAATAAACACCACGATCACTATAACAACAGCCCCAAATATTGTGACGCCGATATTTCTCATCGTCTCTTTGAAAGTATAATTATGAATTTCCTTTATCATGATACAAAGCAGCATAAGCGACCAACCGCCAGCAATAATGAGTGTAAAATTAAACAAGAAAACCTCGTTTAATGTAAGGATATTGCTTATTATAAAAGCGGGCATAGCCAGTACCAGATAAGGAGTCAGAGAATAAATGGTGGCAATGTAAACATCTTTAAAAGTGCCTTCCCCATCGCTTATTGTACTTACCAGATGGTTCGAACCCACAAAAAGAGCCAGTGGTACGAAAGTAGTGAGAACCACCTGCATAAGGTTTACATCTTCCGGATTGACTGTCGAAAAGCTAAACCCGGTAATATAAATCCTCGAAATTTCGATAATAAGAAGCCACAGATAGAGGAGTGAGGCAGATAATACCGAAGCGCTTTTACTTACTTTAAGATCGTAGAAAGCGTCGAGCGGATGCTTAAAGAAACGCAGGGCAAATCTTAGTTCACGTATGAGCTTCATTGCAGAAAACCGTTTATAAATATCTTTCGGATAGTTATAAATGCCAAATTTTTTGTCACACATCCTAAGAATTAAGCGAATCAAAATAAATATAAGAATGAATAACAGCACATAAGACATGTTTCTCTGAATCCAAAAATTTCTTATCTGCCAGTATGCATCCGAATAACTTTGTTTATCTTCAGCGAGCCTGAAGCTTGCCAGTGCTTGCTCGTAATTACCCTGCCTGAAGTAAGATTTTGCGATTGCGCGATGGGCAAGAATAAAAGAACTGTTCATTCTAAGAATATCATTCCAGACAGCATGACCTTCAGTATACAAACCTTGCTTGTAAAGATCGACGCCTTCCATAACATGCCGAAAAAATTCAGTAGGTCTATATACGTTTATGACACTTCGTTCTTTATCGAGCACATACAGATAACCACTGTCATTTATATCAATAGCAACCGGATTTCTAAGAAGTCCTAAGCGCTCATATACCGTATCTCGCCCCCCGAACATAAATAACAGATTGCCGAAACTATCGTAGACAAGTATATATCCTTGACGATCAAGCGCAAATATATTGCCTTTTTCGTCTATCGCAATATCCGTCATTGCATTGGTGCTGATGGTTTTATCGGGAAATATGTTAGTACCCGCTATATTGAGCCGTTTTATAGCTTGTGATGTTAATCCTTCCGTGACGGTATATACGAGCCCATCAGCGCCGACAGTTATATTGGTTGGAGACGGCGGAACTTTTTTAAACAATTGCTCTCTCTGCTCCTCTGTAAACACCAGCCTGCGCAGAAGCATTCTAAATGTCAACTCAGTGCGATTTGAGCCTATATAACCCAAAAATGAACCCCGGTGACTTAGCTGGACCACCCCATCAACTGAACCTTCGCTAACCACATAAATATTTCCTCTTTTATCAACAGCCAGCTTCATAGGTACAAAGTCATTGTCACGCCCGAATAGAGGTTCTGTTGGTCTTCCGAATTCATTTACCACTTCACCTTGAGGATTAAAAACGATCACCGAACTCTTACCCTGATCAGCAACATAAAGCTTGCCTTGATCATCCAGAAATAATCCTGTAGGCCTGTCAAGCACCCCTTCACCAAGACTGGATAGAACTTCGTCGTTTTTAACCAGCAATATTCTGGAATTTCCTGTGTCAGCTACATACAATATTCCTGTTTGCCGATCATAGAAGATGTCTTCCGCTTCATTGATTGGCAAATTGATGACATCCAATGGCTCGAACACGGTCTGGGTTCGGACAGCCCTGTTGTTCAGCCCACGAGTGTATGTGTGATATGGCACACCGGCAAAGACTGAGGTGCCGCTTAAAAGAAGCAATACCAGAACAATAGCGGAAATTGTTATATTTTTTATCTTCAAATCAACACCCCCTATTTCAATCCCGAATGAGCCATCGTATCCATCACTTGGCTTTGCATTATTATAAAAATAATAAGATTTGGAACAAACATGATCAAAGCGGAAGCAGCTGCCATACCCATTCCGGCAACTACATTCGGAGCCGCCAGCGTTGACATGTAAAATGCAAATGTACGCAAGTTTTCCTGGTCAATATACATAGAAGACGCTTCGGTGCTGTTCCATGCAGCCTGAAAAGCAAGTATTGCGACTGTAGCTATCGCCGGCTTTGCCATCGGATATATAATCTTTCTTATAATAAACCAATCGTTTGCACCATCTATTTGAGCTGCCTCAAGAAGTGAATCCGGCACCTGATCCACAAATTGCTTTATGAGAAACAATCCAACAGGCATAGCCAGCATAGGCAATATATGCGTAACGAACTGATCAATTAGTCCCAACTGGACTATGACAATATACCTTGGTATTGCTACGGCAATAGGCACAAACATGAGTGCGAGGGTATTGACCTCAAAAAGAAATTTTTTAAGCTTGAATTTCTTTTTAGACAAGGCATATCCGGCCGATACGCTGATTGCGATTGTAAATATGACAGTCAACGATCCAGTGACAATACTATTGAGAAAAAAACGATCGACCGGTACTCCGGTTACTGTCATAGCTGAAAACAGTGCGTGAAAATTATTCAATGTAGGTCTGTGCACAAGAAATCTTGGGGGAAACGCAAATAGCTCATCCATTGGCTTAAAAGCGTTAAAAAGAATAAAAATAAGCGGCAACAGCATGAATACAGCCATCGCAATCAGAATCAGAAAGAATTTAATCTGACTTGTGTGCAAACGTACAGGATTAATTTTTGAGCTTTGAAACGAAGCCATAATACCCCCCTTAATCGTGTTCTCCGAAAAGTCGCCAAACTGCTTTGGAACAAAACCAAATTACAAACAGCAATACAACAGATATGGCTGATGCATATCCCATCTCAAACCTGATAAAACCAAAATCCTCAATATGATTTACTATTAACTGACCTGCATATCGAGGTGTCGGATTAGTCCCTGACAGTTGAACACCTATTGCTCCCGCCTGAAAAGTCCCCACTACCGACATGACTGCTCCAAAAAGCATCTGTGGTTTCATGGACGGAATTGTTATGTGGATGATCTCCTGGAAACGGTTTCTGATTCCATCTATATATCCGGCTTCATATACTTCGTAGTTTATATTCAAAACCCCGGCTAGCATGGCTAGAAAACCCACGCCCATACTGCTCCATATGGTAACTATTATCATGATAATCATAAGGTAATCCGGTGACTGGAGCCATTGCACAGGTTGCCTTATCAACTCAAGTTGAAGCAAAATGCTGTTTAGATACCCGCTTTGATTACCGCTGAAAATCGTTCCCCACACAATTTGCATAGCCACACCAATAGTCATAGATGGCGAATAAAGAATAAGCGCTAAAACAGTCCTGTATGCTTTAGGTATCTGGGCAAGCATCCAAGCTAAGAGAAAAGCGGTTATGTACCCTATAGGCCCTGCAATTAGGGCAAACTTGACTGTGTTTGGCAAAACATACTGCATAAATACGCTATCTTCAGTTACCAGTGTAATATAGTTTCGTATGCCTACAAGGCTTGGAAAACGTACAGCGTCAAAATTCGTAAAAGAAAGTAGAATAGCAACAAGTACGGGGAAAACTATAAAAATCAAAAACATCACAATATATCCACTGAGCAGCAGATAAGCATCTCCCTCATGTGCCGACCAGATTTTTATTTTATTTACAACGTTTTTAAACCAGCCGGTTTCAGCTTTAGGTTTGCTTCGTGTTACCGTATCCAATGCTATCTCCCTCCTTCAATCCAACTCTTTACTTCTTCAATATGAGGTATGGAGTAAGGCACAATCATTCTACCTCTTTCCATATAGCCGAATTCTTCCATTTTTCTTGAGATTTCCCTATTAATCCTTATGACAGCATCGTCTACCGTCGCACGAATATTAGCGTTGTCAAAGACAACCCTGTTCCATATATCGCTGATTTCCCGCTCTAACATATAGCTTCCCGGTATACGCGGAACCTCCCGAAGCCATTGCCACTGCAACAGAACCTGCTCTTTATCCTCTTCGTCCCATGACAGTTGTTTGAAGGCATTCAAATTAGCGGTGTTCCACATAAATTCCTCACCATGGAGTGTCTTTAAGCGATGCGCAAATGTCGCCTGAATGTCTTCCGAAAGCCACCACTCCAAGAAATCCCATGACGCATCAGGTTCTTCGGTCGAATTAAATATCATTGCAGCCTGCCCTGTGCCGGGTTGCCACCTTATAACTTCACCATCGCGCAACACGCCTGGCGACGGGGCTATGTTCCATGAACCGCGGATCTCGGGCGCAGCATTTAAAAGCTGGACATAAGTAAAGAAAGTGCCTATTCCTATAGGTAAAGTTCCATCCCTGAATTGCTGAAAGAAACTCGGAACCTGCTTGGGCATACCATAGATGGTGAACAATTCTGTCATCAGCCTTATGCCTCTTAGCGCCGGTTCTTCGTAGATGGCTGTTCTCATTCCATCTTCACTGAACATTTCGCCCCCATGCTGAAATATGTAGGGTGCTGTAGCCATAAAGGGTTTATATCCTCCAAAACTTGCCATGGACGAATAGAAATTCATACCATGTCTTTGCAGCTCAGGCAGTATTTCTTTTACATCATCCCATGTATCAGGCACAGGTAGCCCTAAGGCGTCAAGAATGTCCTCACGATAAAAAAGCACGAAGAAATCTTGCGTTTCAGGAAATCCGAATACTTTATCATCAACTATCATGGGCAAAATCGCACCGGGAGAATATTGTGATAAAAGCTTTGCAAATCCGTCAAATTGTCTTAAATCCTTAGCCGCTCCCCGAATTCCAAGCTCATATGGCTGAGCGTTGCTCACCCCTAATGCTATATCGGGAGCCGTTCCTGAAGCGTTTGCCAAAATCAATCTCTGTTCGTTGGGCATGAGTGAGAATTCAACATTAATTCCTCGCTCGGATATAAAGCTTTCCTCCGTCATACTCCTTAGTATATCGACAAAAAACCTCGGACGATTGACCCAAATTTCAATGCTTTTCTTTTCCTCGGCATATGCGGTTTGCTGAGGTAGCAGCGAGTGAATCAGCCTCTTTAATCGTTCGATTATTCGGGTTACAAATGATATCGATCTTGCTTGAGGCTGCTCATCCGGACTGAAAACATACAGCTGATCCAACACAAGAGGCTGACTTTCGAGATCCATTATGGCAATCGATATTGTCTGCGCAGCCGAGCCAATTTCACCGGATAGCTGGTTTAGTCTGAAAGGAATCCTGTTAGGCTCTTCAGCTAGATGTAAAAGCTGTCTTACGGCATTTTGAATCAGTATTATAGCTTCAGAGTACGGATTGTTTCCGTTGTTTTGAAGCACAGCCGACCTTTGTTCGTCTATCTGCTTCGCCAAAGCTTTTAAATCCTGCTCTAAAGCGGGCATATAGTCTGTAATTTCCCAATCACGATGCTGATCCGGATCGTTTCCGACCAATTTGCGAATTTCAATTGACAGATTATTTATTAAATTAAGTGCGCCGCTTAGAACTTCTATTGTTTCCCCATTTATACTGATATCCACACTAATCCCTAGAACGTGCGTTCCTTCTGTAAGGTAAAACAGAAATTCATCTTGCCCATTTCCCAAGACTTCTGTAACCCAGGTTTGGGTAGGCTCAAACGGATAGTGTCTTAATTCTTCGAATGGAATTTCTCCATTTATAGTAATGGTCCTAAAGACCCTTGCATTCGGTTTTAAATCTTGAAGATACCTGAATCCTATCTTATAAAGACCATTTTGAGGCACCTTAATTTCGTAGTATACTGTCTGACCGCCCCTTCTCCAGGTAGAACCTCCTAGAGTGTTCAAGAGAAGCTTGTTGGTGTCGTAAGGTGAAACTTCAAGATCGCGGCTTACGACAGGATTAATAGCCAATCTGTTTTTGAAGCTATAATTTTCGGCCTCAATGGTGAGAATAAAATCTTGCGAGGAAGATTTCATATTAAGTTTATTTATGTAGTCGAAATAAGAAATAGTTTTCTCAGGCGAAGAAATATTTACGTTGCCCATGAACATTTCGCCGTTCGTCAATGTGAATTCAAGTATATTTTCTCCCTGGTGCAAATTAATGAGCAAATGCTTTCTTTGTATATGGCTTGCATCTTCCATATATAAACGCTGCCACTTTCTATGCGGGATCTGTGTTGGCATAACGTCATTTCCATGCCTATCTTTGGGAAATATATCGGATTGATGCTTCCAAAGTACCGGAAAAATGAGCCTTCTTGCTTCAGAATACTGAAATACACCGTTTACTGTAAGTGAGCCTTCAGGTGGGGTCAAAAATCCAGCATCAACAAAATAATCAAAAGATATTTTATAAAGACCATTCATTTCAACGTAAACGTTACAGATAAAGCTTTCGTCTTCTTTTATAGCCAAAATTGGTTCACCGTATCCAAAAGAATTATCTATGCTTAACAGTTGAGCTCCATCTTTTGAAGAAAATTGGGATGGGGTAATCGTTATATTTACCCCATCCACTTTCTCCAATCCATCTTTTAGCCATTGACTCAGGACATGAGAATAACCTTTTTCAGACGAAACTTCTGCATTTGCCTGCATATGTGCCGATGAGGCAAACAGAATCAAAACAAACGCAAACGTAAGCAATATTTTACAATATTGTCCATATCCATTGACTCGAAGCAAGTTATTCTCCCCCATCATCCAGATTTTATGATTTCTAGTTTCCGAGTAATCCTTCAATTATCTCCAAAGCCCTTATATGCTCGTCATTTGCAAGTTTGTCAATTTGTTCAATATGATCCTCTATCCTTATATCACCTCGGACAGCGTTCCAAATGACATCCCCCATGCTGGCATTGTCGTTATCTCCTACCTTTATCCCTGTAGGAGCCGCCCATCGTGATCGTACATATCCCGGCACGAATTTAACACCTTCAACTACACCACGGTCGATTGCGTCAAATGCATCTCTGATTCCCGGGTATGCGAAATGCTCAAAATACTCGTTTAGAACTTCTTCATCTGTCGTAACCGGCAGCGAAGTGAATGATCCGTCGGGTCTTCCAAGCTCCATTGCCTTCATTATACCTTCCCGTGCAAAGGAAATCCAGCGAGCGAATTCATATGCTGCTTCCGGATTATTGCTGGCGTTTGAAAGAACAAGGAAATCAGGCACGATGATTGTTCTCCCTCCGGGTACTCCGATAAAACGGTTGTTGAATTCTCTTTGCGCAAATGCGCTCGTCGCCCATGTGCCATCCCAGCGTACTGCTATTTTGCCTTGATCCCATACTTCACCAAACCAGCCAACTCCATATTCAGCCCTCTGTTCTTCAGTTAAGCTGTCAAAAGTAAGCCTGTTTTGGAAAATCTCCCTTGCGAAATTAACACCCTGAATAAATTCTGGTGTGTTGAGATTGAATCTCTCTCCGTCCCATGCGAACCATCCGAATGCATTGTTTACAGCCGAAGGATACCACTCCACGATCTGGTTTTCCTCGGCAAGTCCGATAATACCATCGGCAGGCCGGGTCAACGCTCTAATCGCTGAACTGAATTCATCAATTGTCGGACTGAAATTAAGCGCAGGTACATTGTACTCTTCAAACAGGTCATCATTTACAAAATAACCCATAAAGAACATCCCTGTCGGAACGGCAAAAATGCCTCTTCCAAAGCGGGTCGCATCGGCGAGCGGTTTTGGAATGTTAGCCCATTCATCATCACGTTGGGTAAACTCACTTATGTCCAGTAACCAGTCATTCTGAAGACCAAACGGGATATGCGCCATCATCATGACATCAGGCAATGTTCCCGCTGCGGCGGCAGCCGTAAGGGATTCTTCGTACTGGGAATAATCTATAGCCTCGTCGATAACCACTTCGATGTGCGGATGAGCTTCGTTAAAAGCTTTTACCATCCTGCGAGCGAGAGTATCGGCTTCCGGAGCGCCCAGCGCCCAGTTCGCATAAGTAATAGTCACCTTCTCCGCAGGTTCTTCTGCGGGCTCGTCAGCCGGATCCTCAACCGGCTCTTCAACCGGCTCTTCAACCGGCTCCTCTACCGGATCATCTACCGGATCTTCGACTGGCCTTGCACAAGCGCCTAAAACGACAGCAACCAGTACGAAAACCAACAACAGCGCAAGAATCTTTTTCATTTTTTCCTCCTATTTTTACTTATATTTATTACCCGGAACATTTTGCTCCGAGGAATAGCCTAACACTACCCTGACCTCATGTGTTTTCCCGTCTGCGTAATCAGGAACAACATTTCCGT
>Ga0209105_100475_pt1 | contig 13294 bp, 11 predicted proteins | sample SedPBSmetaG_FD_184158 | JGI IMG/M metagenome (GOLD analysis project Ga0209105, IMG submission 184158) | Freshwater sediment bacterial and archeal communities from Indian Creek, Illinois, USA to study Microbial Dark Matter (Phase II) -... | ecosystem: Environmental > Aquatic > Freshwater > Creek >...
AGGAAAAATATCTAAAGAACCGCTTGACCCGGAATGTGATTGCTATGTTTGCGAGCATCATACAAAAGGATATCTTTCTCATCTTGTCCGAGCGCATGAAATACTCGGAATTAGACTTCTCTCGTTTCATAATGTTTATTATTTTAATCATTTTGTCGCGAAAATAAGGCAAAAAATAAAGAAGGGGATTATTTAATCATAAATTGCAAATGATAAATCATGAGATGAGATATTTTGTAAGGCGTATATTTTAACTATTCTTTTGTATGAGATATCACATAGAGAATAGCGCTATGCAATTTAATTTTGAATTTATTTATATTTTATATATAATAAAACAATGAATAATGCACAAGAGAAAATGGATAAAATAATCTCTCTCGCTAAAAGGAGAGGGTTCATTTATCCGGGTAGTGAAATATACGGTGGACTGCAGAATTCGTGGGATTTTGGTCCTCTTGGAGCAGAAATGAAAACTAATATAAAAACAGAGTGGTGGAATTATTTTGTAAGAAGAAGAGGAGATATGGTTGGAGTAGATACCGCGCTCATAATGAATAATAAAGTATGGGAAGCGAGCGGACACCTTGCGAATTTTTCGGACCCTCTTTCCGAATGCGAAAAATGTCATCGCAGGTTTAGGACAGATCATTTAGAGTCAGGCGCTAAATGCCCAGATTGTAGTGGCGACTTACTTGCGTCACGACAATTCAATATGATGTTAAAAACTTATTTAGGCGTCACAGAAGAAAAAGCAAGCGAGGTTTATTTTCGTCCCGAGACTGCACAAGGAATGTTTGTAAATTTTCAAAATATTATTGATTCATTAAGAATAAAGCTTCCGTTTGGCATTGCTCAAATCGGAAAAGCGTTTCGCAATGAAATTACTCCCGGTAATTATATTTTTCGCACGCGAGAATTTGAACAAATGGAGATAGAATATTTTATCCCGGCGCCTAAAAAAGACTCAGATTGGCAAACGCATTTTGAATCTTGGAGGGTGGATATGCAAAAATGGATAACCCACATAGGCATAAAATCAGATGAAATATATGAGTTAGATTTGCCACAAAACGAACTTGCCCATTATTCAAAGCGTACCATAGACTTTGAATATTACTTTCCGTTTGGTAGAAAAGAGCTTTATGGATTAGCATATAGGACTGACTTTGACCTTAAAAATCATGGTTTGAAATATCAGAATCACGAAACAGGAGAAGAATATTATCCTCATGTGATTGAACCATCTTTTGGCGTAGAGCGTACTTTACTTGCCGCAATGTGTTCTGCTTATACCGAAGAAGACGCGCCAACTTCTGAAGAAAACGAAACCGAAAAAAGAGTAGTAATGAAATTCCCCAAATGGCTTGCTCCTATAAAAATTGCTATACTTCCACTTTCTAAAAAAGATGAACTTATAAGCATTTCTCAAAAACTTGCGAGCGACTTACGGCAAGATTTTGTTGTCGCTTATGACGAAACGCAAAGTATTGGCAAAAGGTATAGGCGACAAGATGAGATAGGAACTCCGTATTGTCTAACGGTTGATTTTGACTCCCTAACGGATGGGAAGGTTACTGTGCGAGACAGAGACACAATGAAACAAGACAGAATAAGCATTAGTGAAAGCGCGAAATACCTGAAAGAAAAAATGGCTGAATCTATATAATCTCGCAAAAACTGACATAAAAAACTTATTTGACAAATAACTCATAAAATTGCTTTTTTTGACTTTAGGGCATAAATATGTCTATATTAGTTCTTATGGCTGATTTACCTTATATAAAGAAAACTTTTCCGAATGGAATGAAATATATATTCGTTCCTCAATCACAGAGTCTCGCGACTACTGTGTTGATTCTTGTCTCTACAGGATCAGATTACGAAGGAAAAGAGATAAATGGCATTTCGCATTTTTTAGAGCACCTTTGTTTCAAAGGCACTGCAAAAAGACCAGCTCCTAGTCTTATTAGCAGTGAATTAGATAGTCTTGGCGCTGAATATAACGCTTTCACTGGCAATGAGCTTACTGGTTACTATGCTAAGGCGGCAAACAAGCATTTTCCCAAAATATTAGATATTGTAAGCGACCTGTACCTTAATCCTTTAATTCAAGAAGAAGAGATGAACAAAGAAGGGGGAGTAATTATTGAAGAAATCAATATGTATGAAGATTTGCCAATGAGAAAAGTCTGGGATGATCTTTCATCTTTAATGTATGGTGATCAGCCCGCAGGCAGGTCAATTACCGGTACTAAAGAAACCATAAAAAAGATGACGAGGTCTGATATTGTAGCATATAGAAATTTGCACTATATCGCGCCAAAAACAACCGTTGTAGTTGCCGGGGGATTAGGGGTAAACCCAGGAGCAATAGTTGCCGAATATTTTGCTGGGATTAGCGCGGGAGAGCCCATTCAAAAACTAAAAACTAATGAAGTTCAATCTGCCCCGCAATGTTTTTTCCGGGACAAAGAAACTGACCAAACGCATTTAGTGATTGGAATCAGGGCCTTTGACAGACTTGATAGTAGGAGATACGCTTTTTCATTGCTTTCAAACATCCTTGGAGGATCAATGTCATCAAGATTATTTAGAAAAATTAGAGAAGAAATGGGAGCTGCTTATTATATCAGTAGTTCTCCGGAATTATTTTCGGATTATGGATTTCTTTCTATATCGTCCGGAGTAGATAAAGCAAGACTCGCTGAAATTACAAAAGCGATTATGGGAGAGTTAAAAACTCTTAAAGAACAACCAGTAGGAGAGGAGGAATTAAATAAATCAAAAGAGCATATTGCGGGGAAACTAGCATTACAGCTTGAGACTTCGGATGAGGTTGCTGGATTTTATGGCGGGGAAGAAGCGTTAACTGGAGCAATTAGAACACCCGAAGAAATACTTGAAAAAATTAAAAGTGTTACCTCTGAAGAAATTATGAATGTGGCAAAAGAGATCATAGTAGATGATAGAATTAACTTTGCCGCTATTGGATCTATGTCTGATAAAACAAAAAAAGAGGTGCAGGGTGTTTTTAAACTTGCGTAACTTATGCTAAATTAGAGTATAATACTTTAAAGATTAAAGAGATGAACACGGGAATATATAATATAGGATGGATGACTATTTGGCGTATTTTTATAGTCGCTGTTCTTATGGTGGGAGCTTTTTTTGCGAAAGAGTCTATTATTATTCTTCTTTTGGCGATTATAATATCATCGGCTTTAGACCCGTCAGTAGACGCGCTTAGTCGTAAATTAAAAATACCAAGAATCGCGTCAACTATCGTAATTTTTATTACAGGCATTCTTATAATAGCGCTTGTGTTATTACTTATTTTGCCGATTGCGGTCTTTGAACTTTCCGCGCTTATAGGACAATTCACCGAAGCCGAAACAGATACTCTATTTCAAGATTTTGCTCCAATGGTTAATATGTTTACTAAGGATTTTTCTCTCGCAAATATCGGTCAAATCACAAGTATCGTGCTTAGCGGCACAGCGTCAGTAGTTCAAACCATTAGCAGTGTTGTTGGCGGTGTAGTATCTGTTATTTTAATACTTATGGTTTCTTTTTATCTTACATTGTCACAAGATGGGGTAAGTAAATTTTTGCGCGCTGTGCTTCCAGAAAAAATAGAAGATACAGTATTACACACCTATTATCGATCAAAACAAAAAATAGGTAGGTGGTTTCAAGCCCAAATATTACTTTCGCTAACTATAGGCATACTTGTTTCGCTTGGGCTTTGGTTGCTTGGAGTTGAATATGCGTTTGCTATAGGACTTTTGTCTGCTGCTTTTCAAATTATGCCAAATGTCGGTCCTCTTTTCTCCGGAGCGATTGGCACACTTATTGCGCTCACGGATTCTTTCATTCTTGGTTTTTACACTTTGCTATTCTTCATTGTTATTCAACAACTAGAAAATCATCTGATTGTTCCGCTTTTTATGAAAAAGGCGATTAATATACATCCAGTTGTCACTATATTTTCCATTATGGTCGGGTTTCAATTATTTGGGATAATCGGAATGATTATAGCTGTGCCGATAGCTATTGTCTTACAAGACGTGATAGAACAAAGAATAGAAAATAAACAATACGCTCGCGAACAAAAAACGGAATAATAGTCAAAGTAAAATGCTAAAAAAAAACGGTAGAAAAGAAAAATTTTTTATAACAACAGCAATTGCTTATGTAAATGGCAAGCCTCACATAGGTCACGCGCTTGAAGTCATACAGGCGGACGCGATAGCGAGATATATGAGAGTGGCAAATTATGATGTTTTTTTTGGAACAGGGACAGATGAGCACGGAGATAAAATAAGAAGAGTAGCCCTACAAAACAAAAAAACCACAAGACAATTTGTCAACGAAATATCCGCGGTTTTTAAGTCTCAAAAAAAAGCGCTAAATCTTTCTTATGATAAATTTATACGGACGTCAAGCAAAAAAGAGCATTGGGTCGGAGTTTATAAACTTTGGGCGGAACTTGAAAAAAGAGGAGATATATACAAAAAAAAGTATGAAGGGCTTTATTGTGTGGGATGCGAGACGTTTTTGACAGAAAAAGATTTAATTAATGGCAAGTGTCCATTACATCAAAAAACACCAGAGAAAGTAAGGGAAGAAAATTATTTTTTTCGCCTTACAAAATACGCGCGTGCGGTAGAAAAAGTTATAGCAAGCGATACGTTAAAGATTTTACCGACGACAAGAAAAAATGAAGCACTTGCCTTTATAAGAGACGGGTTGGAAGATGTAAGTTTTAGCCGGCTTAAAAAAACTTCGCCATGGGGAATTCCAATACCAAAAAGCGACCAAACAATGTATGTTTGGTGCGATGCTCTTTCTAATTATTTGTCTATTGTAGGATACGGACAAAACACAAAGACTTTTAAAAAATGGTGGCCGGTGGACGCGCATATTATAGGTAAAGATATATTAAAATTTCATGCTATTTACTGGCCAGCAATGCTTTTATCTGCCGGACTTTCGCTGCCTAAAATAATTATGACACACGGATTTATAACTTCGGAGGGACAAAAAATGTCCAAAACCTTAGGGAATGTTGTTGATCCGTTTGAGGTCACGGAAAAATATGGCGTAGATGCGTTTAGATATTATCTTTTACGCGAAATACCCTCTGATGGAGATGGCGATTTTTCTTGGGATAAGTTTAAAAACAGATACAATGATGATCTCGCGAAAGGGCTTGGAAACTTTGTCTCGCGCACAGCTCATTTACTTTCCGGAGAAAAAATAAATGTAAAATTGCCGGTTTCTCGCGATATACAACAAGAAATACGCAGAATGAATGCAAGAATAGAAAAGCATATTAATGAGTTTCGTTTACATGACGCGCTTGCGGCTATTTTCCAACTTATTCAATTTGGCGATGGATATATAAATGAAAAACAGCCTTGGAAAAATAAAAACGCGAAAATATCACGCAATCTTTCCGCGTTAGTTATCGCGACAGGACAAGCTCTACTTCCATTTATGCCGGAAACAGCGGAAAAGATACTAGCGATTTTTCCAATTAAAGCGGGATATATTTACCCTAAAAAGAGCAAAGCCCTTTTTCCGAGAGCGGAATAAACGCTAAAAATAAATCAAAAAATAAAACGCGTATAAACTCGCGTAAATTACAAACACCAATGCCAAAATTAGTAGACTCTCACGCACATATGCAATTTGCTGACTATGACGAAGATCGCGCGCAGGTTATTCAGCGGGCGCTGGATGACGGAATATGGATAGTAAATGCTGGGTCTAATCTTGAAAATTCAAAAAGCGCCATAAAACTTGCCGATGAATATGAAGACGGAGTTTACGCTACTGTCGGCATTCATCCATCAGAAGCAGAAGAGGGTTTTAATAAAGAAAAAATGCGCCTCATGGCCTTGCATCCAAAATGCGTAGCAATAGGAGAATGTGGGCTAGAATATACCTCTCGTATTCGGCTTGCCGAAATAGGATTCTCTGAAATGGATAATAAAGAAGCGCAGACGGAACTATTTACACATCACATAAATCTTTCGCACGAAACGAATAAGCCGTTAGTTATTCACTGTCGCGACGCTTACGAAGATTTATATGAGATATTAAAAAAAAATGAGAACTTACTTATTAAAGATAGACCGGCGCTTATGCATTTTTTTTCCGGGACCACAGCAGACGCGGAAAAGTTTTTAGAATTAGGATGTATTTTTTCTTTTGGAGGAACTGTGACTTTCCCGCCAAAACCAAATCAGACTGACTTTACTTCACTTATCAAAACACTGCCCATACAAGCGATAGTTTTAGAAACAGACTGCCCATATGTAGCGCCAGAACCATTTAGAGGTAAAAGAAATGAGCCGTCTTATATCACTTATGTAACGGAAAAGATAGCGGAAATCAAAGGGGTTAGTTTACAAGAAATAGCGGAGCGAACAACCGAAAACGCTATCAGGTTTTTTGCAATAAACGAGGTAGTTCGTTAGAATTACAAAATAAATAAACAAAAAATAATGCCTAAAATCACAAACAAGAAGCTGTCAATAAGAAAAAAAAATCTGCCAAAAATTTATCCATTCGCTAAAACGCAAAAAAAATGGACCGAGTATTGGATAAAAAATAAAATCTATCAGCCAAACATAATAAAAGCGAAAGAACCATTTTATAACTTAATGATGTTTCCATATCCTTCAGCTGAAGGATTACATGTTGGTAATATGTACGCTTTCACAGGTAGTGATATATATGGACGTTATCAAAGAATGAAAGGAAAAGATGTTTTTGAACCAATTGGTTTAGATGGGTTTGGAATACATTCAGAGAACTACGCGCTCAAAAAAGGAGTTCATCCGGCACATCAATCAAAAATTACGGAAAAGAATTTTTACCGTCAACTACAAACAATAGGAAACGGATTTGCTTGGGATAATCGCTTAGAAACTTACGATCCTGATTATTACAAATGGACGCAGTGGATTTTTACGCAAATGTTTAAAAACGGACTTGCTTATTTAAAAAAAGCGCCGGTTAATTGGTGCCCTTCATGCAAAACCGTTCTTGCTGATGAGCAGGTAATATCTGGTAAATGCGAAAGGTGCGATAGCGAGGTAATCAAAAAAGAGCTAGAACAATGGTTTTTTAAGATTACTAAATATGCGCCGAGACTTTTAAAAAATTTAGATAAAATAGATTGGTCAGAAAAAGTAAAAATCGCGCAAAAAAATTGGATAGGTAAGTCAGTAGGCTACGAAATTGATTTTGCAATTATTGGCACGGGATTATCAAAGCCGATTAAAGCGACAGTATTTACAACTCGATTAGATACAATTCTTGGAGCAACTTTTTTAGTTATCGCTCCAGAAAGCGAGTTTTTGACAAATATAAAATCTGCGATAACCAACCAACAAGAAGTAGACGAATATATTTGGTCAGTTCGCAATAAACCAGAAACGGAAAGATTATCCGAAGCGCAGGCAAAAACCGGAATAGCATTAAAGGGTATAAAAGCGATAAACCCGGCAAATGGAATGGAAATACCGATTTGGATTTCAGATTATGTCCTTGCAGGATATGGCACCGGAGTAATAATGGCGGTACCCGCTTATGACGAAAGAGATTTAGAGTTTGCGGATAAATTTAATTTACCCGTTACACAAACGCCACTTGTCGCTAAAGAAAAAATAGCTAAACAAGTTAATGGAAAGCTTGCTACCCAATACAGATTAAGAGACTGGTTAATATCAAGACAAAGATATTGGGGTCCGCCAATTCCACTTATTTATTGTAAGCAATGTGTGGAAAAAGTAAAAAACGCAAAAGGAAAAGAAAAGCAAAAATACAACGCTGGAGAACTTTTAAATCCAGGTTGGTTTGCTGTGCCAGACAATAAATTGCCGGTTCTTTTACCGTATATCAAAGAATTTCGTCCTACTGGAACAGGGGAGTCGCCGCTTGCTTCCATTAAGTCTTTTCGCGATACTAAGTGTCCAAAATGCGGTGGCACAGCAGTAAGAGAAACAGATGTTTCAGATACTTTCTTAGACTCCGCTTGGTATTACCTCGGATATCTAATCCTCGGAAATCAAAAATCAAAAATCAAAAATCAAAAATTTGCTTTTCTGAAAAACATAATTAAAAAGTGGCTGCCGGTTAATATGTATCTTGGCGGAGCGGAGCATTCTGTTTTACATCTTTTGTATTCAAGGTTTATAACAATGGCGCTTAAAGATATGGGATACATTAATTTTGAAGAACCATTCACGAAATTTAGAGCGCATGGATTAATTATCAGAAACGGAACAAAAATGTCTAAATCAAAAGGAAACGTAGTTAATCCGGACGAGTATATTAAAAAATTTGGAGCGGACGCTTTAAGACTGCATTTAATGTTTTTAGGTCCACTAGAAGAAGGAGGAGACTTTCGCGATGAGGGAATGGCTGGAATTATAAGATTTTTAAGCCGAGCGTGGTCATTTGGCGCGACTTTTAACGCAATTAAACGAGACAAGGAATTATCTCGGCATATGCACAAAACAATCAAAGAAATTACCGAGGATATTGAATTATTAAAGTATAACACGGCGATATCGGAGCTTATGATGGCCTTAAATATATTTACAGAAAATTCGGAAGCAGTAACTAAAAAAGACTTTGAAACTTTTTTGATTTTACTTGCACCGCTTGCGCCGTTTATCAGTGAAGAACTTTGGGCGTTTATTGGTAACAAACCTAGTATACATAAAGCAAAATGGCCAGAATACGATAAAAAAGCTCTAAAACAAGACAGTTTTATCTTAGTTATTCAAATCAACGGCAAAACTCGCCATACTATCAAAGTGACAAAAGGACTTAGTGAAAAAGACGCTTTAGAAATAGCTCTTTCGGAAGACAAAGTTAAAAATTTGATTGGCGGCAAGACGCCCAAAAAAGTCTTTTTCGTTCCAGAAAGACTCATCAATATTGTGTATTAAATAAAGATGAGCAAGCTTTTAGAAGCTTGACTTTTAACTCAAGATGTGTTTATATATAAAATATGGCTCCCACTAATAGACAATTATTAATACTTTTAATTTTACTCGTTGTCGTTTTCGGCTTCGGGTTTTTGATTAAACATACTGTTGTGGCTTTTAGAGACCTCTCTGTGACTTCACTAAATATGGCGGGCGTAGAAACAAGCGTTTCGTTTGACACAGTCCCTGTGAGAGTTACGGGGCTTGATGCCAATATCTACAATGGCAGAGTTACGCTTACTTGGCGACCCATTATGAAATCAAGACTCAGTGGCTATCGTATTTATAGAGGTAATACTTCTGGACACCAATTTATAATCGGCGGAAGTAATCAACCTACCTTTATAGACACAGAAGTAAAATCCGGAGGGACTTATTATTATAGAGTTACAGCAATTAACGAATTTGGCGAAGGGCTCCCATCTTCGCCTTTGAGGGTAGAAATAAGATAAGGAATAAAAAACGGCGAGAAGCTGCAACTTGGTGGGTTATTTTTATTAGGTCATTGAATAGATTATTGAAAATGAACGGCAAGGGAAAGTATAGTGATCACTGTTGTTCTTTTAAAAAAAGAAAAAGTCCCAAGTGGCGAACCACGAGGGACTTGATGGTGAGTTGAGGCGGTGTTCTCAACTCTCTGTAGTAAGACTGCGGACATCCGCTTCAGCTTTCTGGATTGCCGCGTTGCGGCTTTCCAGATCGTTGGGGTCGTAGTCATACTCCCCCGCGAAGCTGAAGGGATAGTGGCCAGACCCCTTATAGTTACCGCTGGGGCTGTCCACACAGTAGGCCGCGCCTACCGGACAGTTGTAGAACACGGCCACGGCATTGACCGTCAAGTAACCGTCAAGAATCTTGAGGGCCTCGGCTTTGGCCCTCTCTAGGTCTTTCTCGATGAACCGAGCGTACTCCACGACGTCATGCATCGTGAAGTGCCCTTCTTGGTTTCTCTCAGGATCAACTGAGAGAAAACCTTCTCCAGCCGGGGTGTTGATAAACACCCCGACGACGCCCTTGATCTCCCGCCGATCCTGTACATGCGGGAGCCCCCACGGGCGAGATTTCTTCAGTACGGAAAGCTTATCGGCTTCCCATACCTCGGAAATTTTCTCGCCTTTGGCGTGAGTGTCGCGGCGGTAGTACCGCACCTCGCAGTGCGTGACTACCCAGTTTTGGATGTGGGGCGTCCGCCAGCTCTCCGTGAATTGATCCAAATCCACCATTTGGACCTTCACTACCGTCCCACCTTCAAAATGAAAGGTGGGAACGGTGCCACGGATGCTAAGCAGAACTGGACGAACCTCACGCTCTTGGCGTTCTCCAAAAGAACGTCCGCGAGTGTTGTTCTGCACCTCCTCAGCTACCGCGATAGCAACCTGCATCGCCTGACGGATCTGAAAACTGAACTGTGTTTTCATGTCTCTATAAGCCTCCTTAATAAGATTCTTACCAGCAAAGCTGGCTGGCCTGATAGGCCAATTTGATGTGGTACGAGTTTTTGCTGTCGTGCCGTACCGTTACGCCTCCCAACATGAAGGGAAGGAGCTATATACCAGTTTTGTGACTGATATACACTTCTTTCCCTTCAAAATTAGAGAGAATAAGGAGATTAATATAATCCTATTAACTTATTAAAGAACTATTTCGCTAATTTGAGTGGAAACTCTTGCTTCTCAAATTATGGTTTAAATATAGCATATTTCACTTATACTGTCAAGTCCAATAGCTATAATCAATCCTATGCCTAAAAAGTAACAAAAAAAACCCTTTTTTTACTTCAAGGACAATTTCAAGCCTTCTTATTTGATTGTCAGCGCAAACTTTTTCGGAGCGAAGGCGTGGCGGAATTCCCCTCCCCACGCTCCTCTTCCTCGCCCTTACTATTGGCGTTTCGGCGAAAAAATCCGGCGGCTACAAAATTGAATAATACTTTCATATTTGTTACTATAATACTGTAAGGGGAAACAAGCAACAGTTAAATGTTATCAATATATGGAAAGTAATCAACTAGGATTAAAGATAAGGAAATTGCGACAGAAATTAGGGCTTTCCCAAGACGATTTTGCTCGTAAGGCAGATGTTACTTATACAACGTTTACAAAAATTGAAACTGGTGTTATAAAAAAGCCCTCTGTGTTTGTTGTGAGCAAAATCGCGAAAGCTCTTAATGTCTCAATTGAGAAATTGATAAAATAGATATGGACTTCAAAAATCAAATTACAGAAGTTACAAATCGCGCCATACAAGATAAGGTATTTCCGGGGTGCGTCGTTGGAATTATAAATAAAAATGGCGAGCGTCAAATATTCCCATTCGGAAACTTTACTTACAACCAATCATCTCCGAAAGTCAGAGTAGATACTATTTATGATATTGCTTCCATAACCAAGTCTATTCCGACCGGAAGTTTAGCTCTTCAACTTATTGACGAGGGGAGATTAAAATTGACCGATAAATTGATTGATTATATTCCCGAATTTAGAAACTCTGACAGAGAAAATGTTTTCATAAAACACTTACTCACATATACGCTTGATGGCTACGGCCTTGCTTCAATAATTTTATCAGCTGCCAAGCTAATGAGTATGGCGGGTTTATATGAGATTTTATTTACATACAATTTTAAAAAACGCCCGGGAACAGTTTTTAAATACACAAATACCCCCACCGCGCTTCTTGGTCTAGTGATTGAAAAAATCACTGGAGATACGCTTGATCATCTTGCCGACGAACATTTTTTCAGACCGCTAAAAATGACTCGGAGCACATTTTATCCCGAGAATTTTCCCATAGAAGAAATAGCGCCAACCGAAAGTAATTATTGGCGTGGCTTGGTGCATGGGATTGTTCATGATGAAACCGCGCGTGTTTGTAAAAAAGAAGGCAAGATTGTCGGTCATGCTGGATTGTTCTCTACCGCTCCCGACATTTTGAACTTTCTTGAGGTACTTCTACATAAGGGCACATTTCAAGGCAAAAAATATTTCTCTGAAAAAATCATTGAACAGATGGGAACGAATCAAATTGCAGAGCTCAATGATTTTACTGGTCTTGGTTGGGAACTTAATCAACCGCGTTACATGAGTGATTATTGTACACCTCACACTTTTGGGAAAACAGGTTTTACTGGGACACTTGTTATTTGTGATATTGAAAAAGGTATCGCCTATGTGATTTTGTCTAATCGTATTTTCCCAAAACGTCCCGCTGACTCTGCGGCGATACATGCTTTCAGAAAATCTATCGGGGAAATTATTCTCAAACCATGACCGACCCTATTCAAACAATTATCTCTGCTCTAACACTTCTCGGTTTAAGTGGAATATTCGGTGGATAATTTTCTCAAAACGATTTTGATAATGAGGCAGGATTTATCCTCGAAGGGAAATGATTTGGATTTGAATGGTATAATCTTAGAGGTTAAATCTAAATCATATTTTACTGCCACAGTTGCATTTACAAGCCCAGATTTCTCGTCCAGTAATTATAATTTTTTTCCTTATTATTGTTCATAGTAGTCGAATAGTCGTAAGTTATTTCTTCGCTGGGCAATATATTTCGTAAAGCAATCAAATTATTTTTTCCTTTTATATAAGCATTTGGTTCGCATAAATGATTGAATGTTCTAGAAACTTCGTCTAGATCTAAATACTCTTCGTCACCAACTTGCAACGGATCAAATAATTTTTCTTTTCCTTCATTTATTCGTCGAATTATTTCATCTAAAGAGCAAAGCTCACCGTCAAGAAAATAAATTATTTCGCTCTTTTTGATTTTATTTTTAGCAAAAACACCATTGCCCGCAATATTAGATTTTTTTATTTCAAGATTTCGTTTAGTGTTTATTTTCATAGTTATTTTTTTTAAATTTATTTCAAACATTTATGGCATTATGCGAGCGTTCGGGTTCCGTTTTGTGCTTGCTTTATTATATTGTATAATTTTACATCTCTTAACAAGAGAAGCTATCTAAAGGTCGGATATAATTATTTAACAAAAATTAAAGTAAATTAAAGTAAATTATGGAAAATAAAAAAACAGCATTAGGTTTAGATGAAAATGTTGCAGGTTTTCTTTGTTATGTTGCTACTTGGATAACTGGAATAATATTTTTGATATTAGAAAAAGAAAATAAATTCGTCAGATTTCATGCGATGCAATCATTATTGACGTTTTTAATCTTATCCGCAATTTCAATATTTATTGGATGGGTGCCAATTATTGGATGGATAATATCTATCTTAATGTTCCCGTTATGGTTAATTCTTTGGATAGTATTAATG
>Ga0209105_100477_pt1 | contig 13278 bp, 8 predicted proteins | sample SedPBSmetaG_FD_184158 | JGI IMG/M metagenome (GOLD analysis project Ga0209105, IMG submission 184158) | Freshwater sediment bacterial and archeal communities from Indian Creek, Illinois, USA to study Microbial Dark Matter (Phase II) -... | ecosystem: Environmental > Aquatic > Freshwater > Creek >...
ACGCAGCCAAACCAGACGCTGGCCTCGGCCCCTAGGCTGACTTGCCCGATCACTTGCGCGCTGTCGGCCACGAAGGCGCTCGGGTGCACCTCGGGGCGCCATTGGTCGAGTTGGTAGATGCTCATGGCGTGCAATTGTAAAGTCAGCCCCGCGGGTGGTGCAGCGCGTGCAGTTGTTTGAGGCGCGCGCGCGCCACGTGGGTGTAGATGGTGGTGGTGGAAATGTCGGCATGGCCCAGCAGCAGCTGCACGGCGCGCAAATCGGCGCCGTGATTGAGCAGATGGGTGGCAAAGGCGTGGCGCAGCGTGTGCGGCGACAAGGGCGTGTCGATGCCCGCCAGCCGGGCGTATTTTTTCACCAGCAGCCAGAACATGACGCGCGTCATGGCCGCACCCCGCGCGGTGACGTACAGATCGTGACTCACCTGCCCGGCCAAGATGGCGGGCCGGGCCTCGCTCAGATAGCGGCGCAGCCAGTGCAGCGCCTCGTCGCCAAAGGGCAGCAGGCGCTCCTTGGCGCCTTTGCCCAACACCCGCAGCACCTGATCGGCCAGGCTGAGTTGGTGCAGTTGCAAGCCCACCAATTCGCTCACGCGCAAGCCGCTGGCGTACATCAGCTCGAGCATAGCGCGGTCGCGCAAGCCCAACGGCTCTGCCGTATCCGGCGCTTGCAGCAGCCTGTCCACCTGCGCTTCGCTCAGCGTTTTGGGCACGCGCAGCGCGCGCTGGGCGCTGAGCAGCTTGAGCGTCGGGTCTGCATCCAACAGCCCTTCGCGCAGCGCCCAGCGGTAGTAGCGCTTGATCACGCTCAGGCGCCGGTTGGCGGTGCTGGCGCGGCTGCTGCCGTGGCAAGCGGCCAGATAAGCCAGCAGATCGGCCTCTTGCGCTTGCTCGAGTGTGGCGGCGGCGGCAACGGTGGCTGGTTGCGCGCCGGCAGCGCTGCCGGGCTCTGCGGGGGCAGCCGATGCAGCTAATGCAGGCGGCTGCGCGCGGCGCTGCGCCAGCCAGTCGGCCAACTGCTGCAAATCGCTGCGATAAGCGGCCAGCGTGAGCGGCGCCAGCCCATCTTCCAGCCACAGCGCATCCAAAAAACGGTCCAGCACGCGCGCACCTTTGCATTGGGGAGGGGGTTGAGCTTGAGCCCGGATTGTCCACCAGCGCGCCGGGGTAACCAGCGGCGCAACGCCGCGCCTGACCGACAATGGTGACCATGACCACGCACCAGCTGCACCCCATCCCGGCCCTGACCGACAACTACATCTGGGCCCTGCACGACGGCGCCCAAGCTTGGGTGGTCGATCCCGGACAGGCGGAACCGGTGCTGGCTTGGCTGGCGGCGCAGCGCCTGCAACTGGCGGGCATTTTGCTCACGCACCACCACGGCGACCACACCGGCGGCGTGGCGGCCTTGCGCGCGGCCACGGCAGCGCCGACTTGGGGGCCCGCCGGCGAGCCTTTGCCCGATGGCGTGCAGCGCGTGCGCGGCGCTGAGCGCTTGGCGCTGCTCGGCGGCTCCTTTGAGGTGATTGAGGTGCCGGGCCACACCGCCGGCCACATCGCTTGGTACTGCGCGGGCTTTGCGCCAGCCAGCATTGCCGGCCCGGTGGATGGCTCACCCGACTTTGCAAGCGCAAGCAAACTAGCAAGCGCTCCCGCACCTGCAAGCGCTCCCGATCTTGTCAGTGTTCCCGCTGCTGCCAGCGCGCCCGACTCGGCCTCAGCGCGCGGCCAACCGCTCGGCTCCGAGGGCCTGTTGTTTTGCGGCGACACCCTGTTTTCCATCGGCTGCGGCCGCCTGTTTGAGGGCAGTCCGGCGCAGATGCTGGCCAGCCTGGATCGGCTGGCCGCCTTGCCCGACAGCACCTTGGTCTGCTGCACCCACGAATACACCCTCGCCAACCTGCGCTTTGCGCGTGCGCTCGAACCCGAGCACCCGGGCTTGGCCGACCACCAGCGCTGGTGCGAGCGCCAGCGCCAAGCCGGCTGCCCCACCCTGCCGAGCCGCATCGGGTTGGAGCGCGCGCTCAATCCCTTTCTGCGCAGCCGGGAACCCACGCTGCGCCAGGCCCTCCAACGGCTGGCCCCGGAACTCGCGCAGGCTGGCTTTGATGCGGATGCGGATGCGGCCCCTGCCACACCCGAAGCCCTGCAAACCGCCATGGCTGCAAAACCAGTGCTCGAATCGGCCGCTCGTTGGACTGCCGATGTGCATGCCTTTGCCGCCCTGCGGCGTTGCAAAGACGGCTTTGTTTGAGCCCAGCGCTTCCGGCCCAGGCGCCTGCGCACCAGAGCGTGCCGTGGCGCGCTTGCCAACGCTTGGCAACAAGGCCGATAATCGCCACAATTTGCGACAGATACCCAGCTGATGACAACCATTACCCAAAACATAGCCCACCGCACCCTGCGCCTCGTGCTGCCGCTGGCAGCCGCCCTGGTGCTCGGTGCCTGCGCCACCCCCGGCGGCACTGGCGGCGGCCAGAGTACCATCCAGCCCGCCCACGCGGCCCCATTCGGCACCGCCCCCTTCAGCACGGCCGCCATGCTTCAAGGCGCGGCCGATCATCCACCCCCGCTGGGCTTGGCCCAATCGGGCGGCAGCCTCGGTTTGCGCCCGATCATTCCCAGCGGCCCTTTGCTGGCACTGGGCAGCAGCAACGCCTCCAGCACCACGGTGGCGGTGGCCTCGCTGGAAGCCCCGCGCGACCTGTGGGAGCGCATGCGGCGCAGCTTTGCCATGCCCGACCTCGAAACCGACCTCGTGCGCCGGCACGAGCAGTGGCACGCCAGCCGGCCGCAAAACCTCGAGCGCATGGTTTTGCGCAGCAGCAAATACCTGTTTCACATCGTCGAAGAAGTCGAGCGCCGTGGTCTGCCGATGGAGGTTGCACTGGTGCCCTTCATCGAGAGCGCCTTCAACCCACAGGCGGTCTCGCCGGTCAAAGCCGCCGGGCTGTGGCAGTTCATGCCCGCCACCGGACGCTCCTTCGACCTGATGCAAAACGCCTTTCGTGACGACCGGCGCGACGTGCTCGCCTCCACCAACGCCGCGCTCGACTACCTCGAGCGCTTGCACCGCATGTTCGGCGACTGGCATCTGGCGCTGGCAGCCTACAACTGGGGCAACGGCAACGTGCAGCGCGCCATCCGCGCCAACCGCGCCGCTGGCTTGGGCACCGGCTTCCTCGACCTGCGCATGCCCAACGAAACGCGCAACTACGTGCCAAAGTTGCAAGCCATCGAAAACCTGATCCGCGATCCGCAGCGCTTGGGCATCGCGCTGCCCACCATAGGTAACCACCCCTTCTTCGACAGCGTCACGCTCGAGCGCGACATCGACGTGGCGCTGGTGGCCGAGCTGGCCGAGGTGAGCATCGAAAACTTTCGCCAACTCAACCCGGCGCACGACAAACCGCTGATCATGGCTGCGGGCACCCCCACCATCTTGCTGCCGTGGGACAACGCGCTGCTGTTTCAACAGCGCCTGCGCGCGCACCAAGGCCCGTGGGCCACTTGGACCGCTTGGCGCTTGCCCGAAGGCATGAGCGTGGCCCAAGCCGCACAGCGCCACGATTTGAGCGAGGCGCGCCTGCGCGAGGTCAACGACATCCCGCGCCGCGCCAGCCAGTTGCGCGCCGGCACCACCCTGCTGGTGCCGCGCCAAGGCAGCCACAACGCCGACGTGCCCGAGCACATCGCCGACGGTGGCCAGATTCTGCTTGGGCGCGAAACCGGCTCTGCATCCGGCGCGGCACCCCAGACGCGCCAAAGCCGCGTCACCGTGCGCGCCGGCGACACACTGTCGGCGCTGGCGCGCCGCCACAACGTGAGCGTAGCCAACCTGCGCAGCTGGAACAACCTGCGCCCCAACGCCATCTTGCGCACCGGTCAGGTTCTGCTCGTCCAGCAGCGTGCCCCGGCCGCCAGCCGCGTCACCGTGCGCGCCGGCGACACACTGTCGGCGCTGGCGCGCCGCCACAACGTGAGCGTAGCCAACCTGCGCAGCTGGAACAACCTGCGCCCCAACGCCATCTTGCGCACCGGTCAGGTTCTGCTCGTCCAGTAGCGTGCCCCGGCCGCCAGCCGCGCCGCCAGTGCCCCGGCCCGCAGCAGCAGTCCATCTAACCGCGCCGCCGCCCCCAGATCGGCGCAGCAAGCCGCGCAGCGCCCAGCGGCGTCATCGACTGCAGTCCGCAGCGCGCAAGCGCAGACCAACCAATCCAAAGTGGCTGTGCGTTAAGCAAGAATGGAGCGGGAAACGAGATTCGAACTCGCGACCTCAACCTTGGCAAGGTTGCGCTCTACCAACTGAGCTATTCCCGCATCGACTGAACCGCTGTGGGCCGTGAGACCCAAGGGCCAGCGCTTGGTAAGGCTGGAGGCGCGGGCCGGAGTCGAACCGACCTACACGGATTTGCAATCCGGTGCATAACCGCTTTGCTACCGCGCCTTTGTTTTTGCAAACCCGGCAAAGCGCTGAGCGCTGCACCGCACGAGCAAACCCAAGCCTAAACTGCAGGTTTGCCACTAAAAATCGTTGGAGCGGGAAACGAGATTCGAACTCGCGACCTCAACCTTGGCAAGGTTGCGCTCTACCAACTGAGCTATTCCCGCATCTTGCAGCCTGTGGCGGCACCGCTGGCACCGCTGGCACCGCCCGACCACAGAGCCGCTATTCTATACCGAAATTCAGCCCCTCGACACCCATATAAGCCACAAAAATGGCCGCGGCGCTGGCCGGCAGCGGCGCAACACCGGCCAAGGGCAGCGCGCACGCCACCCTGAACCGGCTCCGCCCTCAGTGCTTCAGGGATGCCGCGCCTGCGGGCTCGGCAACTGCAACCGCCGCCGTGGTGGCCGCAGCCGCAGCCACCGCCTCGTCCTCGGCCGCCAAAGGCAGCGGCAGGCGCTCCAGCGCCAGTTCCAGCACGCGGTCGATCCACTGCACCGGCACGATCTCCAGCCCGGCCTTGACGTTGTCGGGGATTTCGGTCAGGTCTTTGAGGTTGGCTTGTGGGATCAGCACCGTTTTGATGCCGCCGCGCAGCGCCGCCAGCAGTTTTTCTTTGAGGCCGCCGATTTCGGTCACTTCGCCGCGCAGCGTGATCTCGCCCGTCATGGCCACGTCGGCGCGCACCGGGATGCCGGTCAGGGCCGAGACGATGGCCGTGGTCATGGCGGCACCGGCGCTGGGGCCGTCTTTGGGCGTGGCGCCGTCGGGCACGTGGATGTGGATGTCGTTCTTCTCGAAGGCTTCGGTCTTGATGCCCAGCGCCCGCGCGCGGCTGCGCACCACCGTGCGCGCGGCCTCGACCGACTCTTTCATCACCTCACCCAACTGGCCGGTGCGCGTGACGTTGCCCTTGCCGAGCATGAGCGCGGCCTCGATGGTAAGCAAGTCGCCACCGACTTCGGTCCACGCCAGCCCGACCACCTGCCCCACTTGGTTGTTCTGCTCGGCACGGCCAAAGGTGTATTTGCGCACCCCCAGAAAATCGGCGAGGTTGTCGGGGTTGACCTGCACCGGAGCGGTGTATTTTTTGAGCAGCAGCCCCTTGACCACCTTGCGACAGATTTTGGACAGCTCGCGCTCCAGCGCGCGCACGCCGGCCTCGCGGGTGTAGTAGCGCACCACGTCGCGCACCGCCGCCTCGCTCAGATCGAGCTCACCCTCGCGGATGCCGTTGTTCTTGAGCTGCTTGGGCAGCAGGTACTTGAGCGCGATGTGGGCTTTTTCGTCCTCGGTGTAGCCCGAGAGGCGAATCACCTCCATGCGGTCCAGCAGCGCCGGTGGGATGTTGAGCGTGTTCGAGGTGGCCACGAACATCACGTCGGAGAGGTCGAAATCGACTTCGACGTAGTGGTCGCTGAAGGTGTGGTTTTGCTCCGGGTCCAGCACCTCGAGCAGCGCCGACGACGGGTCGCCCCGGAAGTCCATTCCGAGCTTGTCGATTTCATCGAGCAAAAACAGCGGGTTGCGGGTGCCGATCTTGCTCAGGTTTTGCAGTACCTTGCCCGGCAGCGCGCCGATGTAGGTGCGCCGGTGGCCGCGGATTTCGGCTTCGTCGCGCATCCCGCCCAGCGCCATGCGCACGTACTTGCGCCCGGTGGCGCGCGCCACCGACTGCCCGAGCGAGGTCTTGCCCACCCCCGGCGGCCCGACCAGGCACAGGATCGGTGCCTTGACCTTGTCCACCCGCTGCTGCACCGCGAGGTACTCGAGAATGCGGTCCTTGACCTTGTCGAGGCCGTAGTGGTCTTCGTTGAGCACCTGGTCGGCAAAGCCCAGATCGTGCTTGATCTTGGTTTTTTTGCTCCACGGCAGGTTGCTCAGCACGTCGATGTAGTTGCGCACCACCGTGGCTTCGGCCGACATGGGCGACATGAGCTTGAGTTTTTTGAGCTCGGCCTCGGCCTTTTTGCGCGCCTCGGGCGGCATTTTGGCGGCCTTGATCTTGCGGTCGATCTCTTCGATGTCGGCGCCCTCCTCGCCTTCACCGAGCTCTTTTTGGATCGCCTTGACCTGCTCGTTGAGGTAGAAGTCGCGCTGGTTTTTCTCCATCTGGCGCTTGACGCGGCCGCGGATGCGCTTGTCCACGTTGAGGATATCGACCTCGCGTTCGAGCTGCTCAAACAGGTTGTCGAGCCGCGCCACGATGGGGTTGAGGTCGAGCACCTTTTGCTTGGCCTCGAGCTGCAAGGGCAGGTGCGCGGCGATGGTGTCGGCCAGCCGGCCGGGGTGGTCGATGCTGGCAATCGAGGTGAGGATCTCGGACGGGATTTTTTTGTTGAGCTTGACGTATTGGTCAAACTGCTGCATCACCGCGCGGCGCAGCGCCTCGAGTTCGGTGGCATCGACCTGTGCGAACTCGTCGTCGGCGCTGACCGGCAACACCTCGGCCTCGAAATGCGTCTCGCTCTCGTGCAACTTCTGCACGGCCGCGCGCTGCACCCCTTCGACCAGCACCTTGACGGTGCCGTCGGGCAGCTTGAGCATCTGCAAGATGCTGGCCACGCAGCCGACTTCGAACAGGTCTTGCGGCGTCGGGTCGTCTTTGGTGGCGGTTTTTTGCGCCACCAGCACGATGCGCCGATCGAACTCCATCGCCGCTTCCAGCGCCTTGATGCTCTTGGGCCGGCCGACGAAGAGCGGGATCACCATGTGCGGAAACACCACCACGTCGCGCAAGGGCAACAGCGGCAGCGTCAGGGGCTCGTTGGGCAGGGGGGGTTGTCCAGACATCTTTGTACCTCAATCTATGGCTGCCATGTGGGGGCGCGCAGGCGCGAAACAAGGCGCCGGTCGCAGCAAATTTGCCCAAGCCAGATCGCGCGCCATTGATCGCGCGCGCAACGGGCGCGCCGCAGCCCAAGCGCACGCTCAGGCCTGGCGCGCAGCCTCGCGATAGACCAGCAGTGGTGGTTTGCCGTCTTCGATGGTGGTTTCATCGACCACCACCTTTTCGACGTTGCTCAGGCTCGGGAGTTCAAACATGGTCTGGAGCAGCGCCTGCTCGAGTATGGAGCGCAGGCCACGGGCACCGGTTTTGCGCTTCATGGCGTGGCGCGCAATCGCCTTGAGCGCCGCCGGCCGCACCTCGAGCTCCACGCCTTCCATGTGCAGCAGCTGCGCAAACTGCTTGACCACGGCGTTTTTGGGCTCGGTCAGGATGTCGATCAGGGCATCTTCGCCCAGCTCGTCGAGCGCCGTGACCACGGGCAAGCGCCCGACCAGCTCGGGGATCAGGCCATAGCGCACCAGGTCGTCGGGCTCGACTTCGGCAAAGACGTCGCTCAGGCTGCGCTGCTGCTTGCTCTTGACCGTTGCGCCAAAGCCGATGCCCCCGCTTTCGGTGCGCGCGTCGATGACCTTTTCCAAACCCGAAAAGGCGCCGCCGCAGATGAACAAAATGTTGGAGGTATCGACCTGAATCATGTCCTGATTCGGGTGCTTGCGCCCGCCTTGCGGCGGCACCGAGGCCACCGTGCCCTCGACCAGCTTGAGCAGCGCCTGCTGCACGCCTTCGCCCGAGACGTCGCGGGTGATGGAGGGGTTTTCGGATTTGCGCGTGATCTTATCGATTTCGTCGATGAAAACGATGCCGCGCTGCGCTTTTTCAGGGTCGTAATTGCAGGTTTGCAGCAGTTTGGCGATGATGTTTTCCACGTCCTCGCCCACGTACCCGGCCTCGGTGAGCGTGGTGGCGTCGGCCATGACGAAGGGCACGTTGAGCATGCGCGCCATGGTGGCAGCCAGCAGCGTTTTGCCCGAACCGGTGGGGCCGATGAGCAAGATGTTGCTTTTGGCCAGCTCGACGTCGTCTTTGCTCGAACGATCGCGGTGGCGCAGGCGCTTGTAGTGGTTGTACACCGCCACCGACAGGGTTTTTTTGGCCGCCTCTTGGCCGATCACGTACTGATCGAGGTGGTGCTTGATTTGCAGCGGCGTCGGCAGCGCGTCGGCGCCAGAGCCGCCTTTGCCCATGGCAGTCTGCGGCAGCTCGTCGCGCATGATGTCGGCACACAGCGCGATGCACTCGTCGCAGATGAACACCGAAGGGCCGGAAATGAGCTTCTTGACCTCGTGCTGGCTCTTGCCGCAAAAGGAGCAAAACAGGTTTTTCGGGCTGGTGGGGCCTTTGCGTTCGGGCATGGGGGCGCGCCTAGGTTAGGTTCTCGTTGCATCAAAGGATGGGCTGCGCACCATCATAGCGCCTTCGCGGCCACCTTGCTGCCAAGCAGGCTGCAGCCGAGAAGGGCTTATCAAGACCCGCGTTTGTCGATCACTTTGTCGATCAAACCGTATTCGGCTGCTTCGGCTGCCGACATGAAGTAGTCGCGCTCGGTGTCGCGCTCGATTTTTTCTAGCGCCTGCCCGGTGCGCTCGGCCAAGATGCGGTTGAGCTCGGCGCGCAGGCGCAAGATCTCGCGCGCGTGAATCTCGATGTCGGTCGCCTGCCCGCGTGCGCCGCCCAGCGGTTGGTGGATCATGACGCGCGAGTTGGGCAGCGAAAAACGCTTGCCCTTGGCCCCGGCCGCGAGCAAAAAAGCCCCCATGCTGGCGGCCATGCCCACGCACAGCGTGGACACTTCGGGCTTGATGAAGTTCATGGTGTCGAAAATCGACATGCCTGCACTCACGCTGCCACCGGGTGAATTGATGTAGAGCGAAATGTCCTTGTCCGGGTTTTCGCTCTCGAGGAACAGCAACTGCGCCACCACCAGATTGGCCGTGTGGTCGTTGACTTCACCCACCAGAAACACCACGCGCTCCTTGAGCAGGCGCGAGTAGATGTCGTAGGCGCGCTCGCCGCGGCCCGACTGCTCGATCACCATGGGCACCATGCCCAAGGCTTGTGTGTGAAGTGCGCTCATGGTTTAGCCCTTGCCCATCAGTTCGTCGAAAGGAATCGCTTTGTCGCTCACCTGCGCGCGCGCCAGCACGAACTCGGTGACATTGTTCTCCAGCACCAGCGCCTCGATTTCGGCCAAGCGCTGGCGGTCGCTCTGGTACCAGCGCACCACATCGGCCGGGCTCTCGTAGGAGCTGGCCAGCTCTTGGATATGGGCATCGACCTGCTCCGGCGTGGCTTGCAGGCGGTTGGCGTTGACCAGCTCGGCCACCACCAGCCCCAAGCGCACGCGGCGCTCGGCTTGGGCTTGGAACAGCTCGGCCGGAATCGGGGCCTGATCGGCACCTTGAACGCCGCGCTCTTTGAGGTTGGCGCGCGCGCCCTCGATCAGGCGCTCGACCTCGGCCGCCACGCTGGATTTGGGCACATCGAGCTCGGACTGCGCCACCAGCGCGTCCATCACCGCCGTCTTGTTGCGCATCTGCAAGCGGAACTTGACTTCGCGCTCGAGGTTTTTGCGGATGTCGGCGCGCAGCGCCTCCACGCTGCCCCCGGCCACGCCGAGGGCGCTGGCCAGCTCGTCGTCCACCGCAGGCAGTTGCGCCGCCTCGAGTTGTTGCAGCGTGACCAGAAAATCGGCCTGCTTGCCGGCCACGTCTTTGCCGTGGTACTCGGCCGGGAAGTTGAGCGGGAAAGTTTTGGATTCGCCCACGCGCATGCCGCGCACGGCCTCTTCGAACTCTTTGAGCATCTGGCCTTCGCCGAGCACGAACTGGAAGCCCTCGGCCTTGCCGCCCTCGAAGGGCTCGCCGTCGATCTTGCCTTCGAAGTCGATGCGCACCTGGTCGCCTTCTTGCGCCGGCTCGTCGGCGGCGCGGGCTACAAAGGTGCGGCGCTGCTTGCGCAAAATGTCGAGCGTGCGCTCGATCGCCGCCTCGTCCACCGTGGCGCTGAATTTTTCGATCGTGGCCGCGCTCAAGTCGCCGATTTTGACTTCTGGATAGACCTCAAACACCGCCTCGAAAGCCACCGCGCCTTCTGGCGCCCCTTCTTTTTCGTTGATGCTCGGGGTGCCGGCGATGCGCAGTTGCGCTTCTTGGGCTGCGGACTGGAAGGCCTGGCCGAGCTGGTCGTTCATCACCTCGTAGTGCACCGAACCGCCGAAGCGCTTTTGCACCACGCTCAGCGGCACCTTGCCAGGCCTGAAGCCGTCGAGCTTGACTTGGCGCTGCATGCGCTTGAGGCGGTTTTGCACCTCCTGGTTGATCTGCTCCAGCGACAGCTCGAGCGTGATCTTGCGTTCGAGCTTATCCAGTGTTTCAACGGTGACGGCCATGCTGATTACTCCTGTGAGGGGTCGGCCTGCAAGGCCAAGGCCCCCGGTGTTCGGGATGAGGTTATTTGTTTCAATGGTGCGCGGGGGCGGGCAAGGCCCAGTTCCCCTGCACCCGTGCGCCTCCTTGCGGCGGCGTTTGGGTTAGCCGGCAATTGTAGCCGAGGCGTTTTGCTGCGGCTAAGCTGACATCGCTGCGGCCAGGCACTTCAAATGGGCACTGTGTTGACCCGCACGTACCGCACCGCCCCAAGTTAAGTACCATGCAAATACAAAGCTCTGCTATAAAATTGCATGGCATGTACGATCGCCTCGCCACCTCGCGCCTGTTGCACCTGGCCCGTCAGTTCCCTGCGGTGTTGATCTTGGGCGCACGCCAAGTGGGTAAAACCACCTTGGCCCGCCAAGCATTTGCCAGCCACACCTACTTGGATCTGGAAGACCCATCCACCCGCGCCCTGTTTGCCGAAGACCCGCGCTTCCAACTCGATGCCCGCCAGCAAGGCCCAGGCTTGGTGCTGGACGAGGCCCAGCGCCTGCCCGTGCTTTTTGAGGCCCTGCGCGGCGCCGTGGATGCCGACCGACAGCGCATGGGCCGTTTTGTGATTTTGGGCTCGGCCCAGCCGGCGCTGGTCAAACAGGTATCCGAAAGCCTGGCAGGCAGGGTGGGCGTTTTGGAATTGCAACCGCTGACCGCGCACGAGGCCGGCACCGGCCCTGAGCCGGTAGCAGACTGGCAGCAACTGTGGTTGTGTGGCGGCTTGCCCGATGCGCTGGGTGCCCACCGGCGTGGCGGGCACTTCCGGGACTGGTGGGAGGCTTATTTGCGCACCTATGTGGAGCGCGACTTGCCCGCGATCGGTGTGGGAGCCGACCCGGTGCTGATGCGCAAGCTGCTCACCATGCTGGCTCATGCCCAAGGCGGCATGGCCAATTTCAGCCAGTTGGCGGCGTCGCTGGGCTGCTCCCAGCCCACGGTCGCCCGCTACGTGGGCATCTTGGAGCAAAGTTTTATGCTGCGCAGGCTTCCCCCCTATTTTCGCAACGTAGGCAAAAGGCTGGTCAAGGCCCCGAAGCTGTACCTGCGCGACACCGGCTTGCTGCACCACTTGCTCAACATCGACTCGCTGGAGGCACTCAACAGCCACCCCATACGTGGTGCCAGTTGGGAAACTTTTGTGCTCGAAGACCTGCTGCGCCGCGAAGCGTTGGCCCACCCCCACAGCGTGCCCCATTTCTGGCGCACCGCCACCGGCGCCGAGGCCGATTTGCTGCTGGAGCGCAGCGGTGCACTGCACGCAGTGGAGATCAAAACCGCCCGCGCCACCTCGCCCTATCTGGCGCGGGGGCTCAAAGCCATCATGCAAGACACCGGCGCCGCCACCGCCACCGTGCTGGACCAAGGCCTAGGCACAGACCCGCTGGCGCAAGGCGTGACCCGGCGGGGGTTTGCCGCCGCCATCGACTGGCTGCCGGGCAATGAAACCATGCGATAAGAGAGTGGTGCGCGGGGGGGGACTCGAACCCCCACAGTGTTGCCACCGTCAGGACCTAAACCTGGTGCGTCTACCAATTTCGCCACCCGCGCGCCTGACCGCGCCGTAGCAAGGATGCCCTTGGGTAGACGCGGGAAAAGCCGAGATTGTAAGGCAGCCCACGCTTGGCCCGCGATACACGCCGGCACCCAAGGGCGGCATAATCGATCCGATGGTAAACCCCGTGCATGGTGTGGCGCACTACGAAAACTTTCCGGTGGCGTCGTGGTTGTGTCCGCCTGCCTTGCGTGCGCCGGTGCGGGCCATCTACGCCTTTGCGCGCTGCGCCGACGACATCGCCGACGAGGGCAGCGCCGGCGCGGCACAGCGCCTGCTCGATTTGCAGGCTTACCGCGCCGAGTTGCTGGCCGCGGTTGCACCTGCTGCATCTGCTGCAACGCCGGCTGCAGGCCTGCGCTGGCCCCACATCATGCCCGCGCTGGCGCAGCAGGTGCACGCTTGGCAGCTGCCCTTGGAGCCGCTGCTGCACCTGCTCGATGCCTTCGAGCAAGACGTGCGCCGCACCGCCAGCGGCCAGCTGTACGCCGACCTGCCCGAGCTGCTCGGCTACTGCAGCCGCTCGGCCAACCCGGTGGGGCGCTTGCTGCTGCACCTCTATGGCGTGCGCGACGAGCGCTCGCTGCAGCAGAGCGACGCCATCTGCAGCGCGCTGCAACTGATCAACTTCTGGCAGGATTTGAGCCTCGACTTGCCGCGCCAGCGCCACTACCTGCCCTTGTCCGCCTTGCAACGCCACGGGGTGGCACTGGCCAGCCTGCAACCCGGTGCCGGCGCACCGCCGCAGGCGCAAGCCATGCTGCTGGAACTGTGCGCGCACGCCCGCACTCTGATGCTCGAGGGCGCCCCTCTGGCGTGGCGCTTGCCCGGCCGCGTGGGCTGGGAATTGCGCCTGGTGGTGCAGGGGGGATTGCGGATCTTGGACAAAATCGAAGCCTTGGGTGGCCGCACCTGGTGCCAGCGGCCGCGCCTGCGCGCCGCCGACGCCCCGTTGCTGCTGTGGCGCGCGCTCTGGCGGCCCGCAGCCGCCCAGCCCCCGCCCC
>Ga0209105_100481_pt1 | contig 13225 bp, 12 predicted proteins | sample SedPBSmetaG_FD_184158 | JGI IMG/M metagenome (GOLD analysis project Ga0209105, IMG submission 184158) | Freshwater sediment bacterial and archeal communities from Indian Creek, Illinois, USA to study Microbial Dark Matter (Phase II) -... | ecosystem: Environmental > Aquatic > Freshwater > Creek >...
AACGCTATCTTCTTTACCATTTCAAGCAAGGCTGAACCATCGCCAAAGCGCAGTTCGGCGCCTAGCGTATCTCTTGAGAGAACGCCTCTCTCATAACACTCCATGGCCCATTGGATAACCGAGCCTATAGAAATTGTGTCCATGCCATAGATGTTACAGAGCTCGTTGGCCTTAATCACTGCATCAGTAGCGGTAACCCCGCAGCCAATGCCTAAGGCAGCCAGATTCTCGTACTCCGGCCCACCGGTGAAACACCCAGCAAAGGCCCCTTTGTCCACTGTGCTGTATCTATGGCACCCAATGATACAGCTGCCACAAGCTACCCTACGCTTAAGGTAGCCTCCATCTTTCAGATGATGACCGGTTAGGGGATGAACGTTCTCTAGCCAGCTCCGCTGAAAATTGTATGCGGGGAGAATTCTCATTTCATTTACAGAATTCATGGTCCCTGCAGTGCCAAACTCAGCGAGTCCCTCAAATCCCGATTCGCTCATCAGGGCTGAGCGCGCTTTGAGGACGGCCTCATGATAACGAGCTGGATTGGCGGGGACTAGCTCTCCACTGCCGCGGACGGCCACGGCTTTGAGGTTCTTTGACCCCATTACAGCCCCCGCTCCTCCCCGACCTGCCGCATGATAAACTGATACCATAACGGCAGCAAACTTGACCATTTTCTCTCCGGCCGGACCAATTGCTGCTACCTGTACGTCTTCATCCCCCAGTTCTTGCTTGATGGCCGTGTCAGTTTTTCTTACGTCTAGCCCCCACAGATGTCGAGCGTCCCGAATCATCACTGCGGCATCATCGATCCACACATAGACGGGATGGTCGGCTTTCCCATGAACAACTATGTGCCCGTAGCCCGCACACTTAAGCTCCACGCCAAGGCCTCCGCCGACGTTAGTCTTCAAATACAGTTTTGTAGCAGGACTAAGGCAGGTCACCGTGGTCCGACCGGAACTCGGTGCTGCGGTGCCTGAAAAAAGCCCTGTGCCAAAAATCAGGGGGTTGCCTGGTCCTAAGGGGTCAGTCCCTGGCTTGACGGCATCCCACAGGAGCTTCGCGTTGACCCCTCTGCCCCCCAAGTACTTGCGCAGGTGGTCTTTAGGAATGAACTCTTCCCAGGACGTCTGTTTCCCTAAATCGATATGGAGTATTTTGCCAACCATACTTTGCACGTCTACAACACCTCCACCTTAGGTTTGTTCGAGGTGCCACCCGACCACTCGGGAACGCCTCTTTTCTTTGACAGCGTGGTGAGGAAAGTCGTACTTAAGAGCACCGGAAGGGCAGTATTTGACGCATATCGGATCCTTGCCGCACAAATCGCAACGCAAGGCTGTCCCCCTCTTGGGGTGCATCTCGATAGCCCCTAGAGGGCAAGCATTCGCACATTCCTTGCAGCCAATGCACAGTTCATCGACTACAAGAGCTGCCCCTGTATCAGGATTCTGCGTCATAGCTCCCACGGGGCATACCTCTTCACAAACAGGTTTCTCGCAATAAGTACAAGTGACCGGGATACTGAGACATTTGTCTTCGAACTTCACAACTTTGATCCTAGACAATCGCGGAGAGTAAACTTCCTCGTGGGCAAAGGAGCACAACAACTCACACTGTCTACAGCCTGTACAAAGTTCAGGATTGGCGTTAACAATTTTGTCGGTCAACCTTGTTCCCCCCCTGATTCACTCATGTTACTAACCCACGGCCGTAGCGAACCTTTCAATTGCTCGAAGCATGGGCGGCAGCTGCTTTCCTAATTTCCGCTTGGAGCCTACCGGCTATTGTTACGGCATCCTTAATGAGAACTGCCCCTACCAAGGCTTCTCCCCTGTAAACTAACTTGCAGTAACTGCCGCTAAGCCGCGTAATCTTAACGTCCCAGTCTGGCCCACTCTGCTCATTGATGATCCCCATTGAGATGAATGGCAACCCGCAAATTTCCATTGCGTTGCGGACAAGTGAACCTCTGTAGATGGCTGCTTGTCCCGCCATATTCCGGCCAGCAATTCGTCCTTGGACTGTAGCATGGGGCCACAGGGCGGCGCACGTCATTTGTTGCCGTGACACCTCAGAGGCCATAGCCACATCCCCCGCAGCGTAGATGTCGGGAAATGCTGATCGCATGCGAGAGTCGACGGCTATGGGTGCTCCCGCGGGAACTAAGCTGCCCATAAATTGGGTATTGGGCGTTACACCTTTGCAGTAAACAAGCAATTGACAGGGAATCTCCTTGCCGTTTTTCAAGCTGACACCTCTGACTCCGGCTGGTCCAACATCGACTGCCGCGATGCTGGCGTTAGGAGTAATCGTCGCCCCTGCTTCCTCTAGGCGCCGCTGCACCATAAGAGCCCCTTCATAGTCAGCTGCTTGAGAGAGAATCTGAGTGGAACTCACTATTAACTCGGCATGAATCCCTACTTCCGTCAAGGCTGCAGCTAACTTCACCGCGACAAGACCGCCACCGCTGATGACTATCCTCTTCCCAGCGTGAGCTCCCGCTCGGATGCAGCGTGCATCTGCCAAGGTGCGCAATCCAAGGATTCCAGGCACCTCCTTCCATTGAGAAGGCAGGGTAGGGTCGCCCCCTGAGGCAATTAATAGCTTTTGGAATCTCAATTCGCCGCCATCGGACAAGAAAACCCTCTGCGCACTCGCGTCAAGTGCTGCCGCTCTGGCTCCCAGCAAGACCTCCACGTGATTAGAGGCATAGAAGTCTCGGGCCACCATGTTAAGCTTTTCTTCGCTGATTTTGTTGGCGATATAGGGGATTAGTAGCACCTTAGAGTACGGAACTAGGCCTTCTGCAGACACAATTGCAGCATCACCTTCGGAATCTATTGCGCGCAAGGCCTTCAGAGCCGATAGCCCAGCAACACCGTCACCTATAACAACATACTTAGGCACGGCGGTCTGCTTCTAGGCGAGGAACGGGTGGGTAATTGAGTCCTCTGCGTACTCCGCTTGCCAAATAAACTGCTCTCTCCCTGCGCTGCCTCTTAACTAGTCCCCCCTTGACCTTGCTCCCCTGCAAAACCCCTTGCGGACAGAACTGCGCACACAGGGGGGTATCCCAGTTGGGGCATCCATCACAAATTACGGCCTTCCCAGGCATGCTCGCCACGCTACTCTTAGCAGCTGCCATCTGAATCGCCCCGAAAGGGCAGTCCATCACGCAGCTCCAACAGCCCACACACCTCTTTGCATCAAACATCACCCAGCGAGTCTTTGAGTCTTGGGTAACACTTCCCGCCACGCAGGCGTCCAAACAAAGAGGCTCTTCACAGTGTCGACACACACCTACGTCAAATCCAAGGTCACGCTTAGTCAGACTGATGAGCGAGGTAGGGAGACTCATGACAGTGTTGTCACTGGAATCACCCAAGACATGCCCCATGGTGCATGCCACTAGGCAACGCCCACATCCATCGCACTTCATGTCATCCACTCTTATGGCCAGCAAACTAGACACCTCCCCAACAACAGAACGCAGGCTGGACTAGCTCCCTACTCTTTCGATGAACGGTCGATACTCGGGGGCACTGAGAAAGTCCTCTTCTACGTGCTGCGCTCCTGCTCGCAGAATTAGGGCAAGTTCTACGGCCCTTTTCCCTAACACTCTTGCGCCCCTTACGGCCATGGCCACGTCTTCTTGGCCCAGTTCATTCTTGTCCCTGATTGCATTGCGGTCTATGGATTTGGCAGTCCATCCCCCCGCACCTATGTAGGACTCCCACATATCCCCGGTGACGGGTATACACTGCATAATCATGGTATGGTTTATCAGCCCGGTAATGGTATGTTCCTGTCCAGCGAAAAGATGTGCGCCTTGTGCAATGTTGCCAATGACCTTCATCTGCTTGGGCAACTGATCTACCCCGGGAGGAAACAAGTCTCTAAACAAGCCAAACAGGCTATTTCCCAGTCTGTCAATGAAACACTTTAGTTGACCCGGAATCCCCATGTGGTACACCGGGACCGAGTAAATTACAACATCAGCCTTTAACCAGAGCTCCCGCAACTCCAAGAAGTCGTCTTTAATGAAACAGTTCCCGCGCTTCGTGCCACATACAAAACAGGATACGCAGGGCTGCATGACTTTACCTTGAAGAGAATAGCTGGTAATGGCTACTTTCGTAGGACTGACTTCTTTGGCCGCTTGCAAGGCCTTCTCCAATAAGTAAAGGCTATTTCCCTTGCGCGGGCTACCAGATATTCCTAGCACATGCGTTTTAGTCATAATCCCTTCTCCCTCGATTCATCTTTCGCTGTGTGCATATCGCCCCTATAGGGCACCTCAACGAGCCTAACCCCCAATGGCGCCAAGAAAGCGTGGACTTGGCCCCCATCGGTCTTGTAGCTTTCCAAATGTAAGCAAGGTGTTGCTACGTGTAAGTTTAGCAAGAGGTTATGAGAGTAACAGTCGGGCGCGTAGGAAAGCGATACTACATCGGCGACAACGAGAGTATGGTCACCGAGTATCAGGCTCTCGCAGACTTTACACTCTAGATGCGCTCGACACTCTGCGACCCCCTCGGGTGCGACGAGTTTAGACTTTACTACTGTGAAACATGCCAGAGCGAACTTCTTTTCTCCGTGCTCTACTCGGTATGAACACTGCACAATTTTCTCAGCTAGATCCAAACTAGGCACGTTAACTACAAATTCCCCGTGGCGCTCTATGTTCTCAAGGGTCTGTTGTCTTTTTGGTCTGTTCAAGAGGGACAAACCTACTCGCGGTGGGTTCGCGGAAACCGGCGTGACCCAACTAAAGGGAGCTACATGAGTTTCACCATCGGTCCCCACCGTGGTCACCAAGACGGGGCGACTGGGCTGTAAGAACACCCAACTCTCCTGCATCCTGCTATCGGGCAACTGCACCTTCTTCATCCTTTGTTCCACTCCCCGTCACTGGTAACGCATGCCTTAGAATTTTATCCTGAGTTTCTGCCCGAGTAGAGTAGACAACAGCACTGCGGCGATGACAATGCCGCCCTTTGTGATGTGTTGAAAATAGTAGGGAACATTGAGCATCGTTAGACCGTTGTTCATGATGCTGATTATGAGAGCGCCAACAAATGCACCGAGGGCTGTTGGTTCCCCCTCCCCGAACATAGAAGTACTCAAAAACACTACGGCGATTGCATCGAGAAGGAAATCGCCCCCTGCAAGAGGTTGGCCGGAACCTAACCTAGATGTCAGAATCACGGACGCAAGGGCCACGCTCAGCCCAGAAATAACAAACGTCAATAAGCGATACTTCTTGACGTTGATGCCAGCATACATGGCCGCAACAGAGTTTCCGCCAATGGCATACACTCGACGACCTAATTGAGTTTTTCCTAAGACGAACACCGCTACAGCGACGAAGAAGAACATCAGAATGACCGGAAATGGTATTGGTCCGACATGTCCCTGACCAATAAACAAGAAGGCGCGAGAAGGGTCATCAATAAATACAGGGTTACCTCTCGTTGCTAACATCTTCACTCCGTAAAGGATCGAGCCCATAGCAAAGGTGCCAATGAAATCGGGGAGGCCAACGTACGCCACCAAAAATCCATTTATAGAACCTATCAGCATCCCAACTAAAAGAGCAACCAGCACGGCAAGCAGGATGCTTCCCGTGGCCGCAAGTGTGAGCGCAAACACGATGTTCACTAGGCCAATCGCTCCCGCGATTGACATGTCAAATCCCCCGGCAGCCATCACGAAGGTGAAGCCTAGAGAAATAATAGTCAACATGCTCATCTGGCGCAGCACAAGCAGCAAGTTGCGGGATGCTAGGAAATGTTCAGATGCAATTGAGAAAAACAGAAAAAGGCACACGGCTCCTATAACTGTGCCATATCTGCGGAGAAAATTCCTTGTTTCAATGCGATTGAGCGAGAGAGTCTTCAAGGGATTGTTCGCCTCCTAACATCTTGGCCATAATCTTCTCCTGCACATTGTCTTCTGTGGGGCAAAACTCACCGCAAATTGCCCCATTTCTCATCACTAGAATCCGGTGGCAAGTGGCAATTAGCTCAGGGACATAAGAAGATAACAGGAGAATTGATTTGCCCTGATTGGACAGTTGATGCATGATGGAGTAGATCTCTTCCCTAGTCTGCAAATCAACCCCCCTAGTCGGCTCGTCAAAGATTCCTACCTGGAAATCGCCTGCTAACCACCTGGCCAAGATCACTTTCTGCTGATTGCCCCCGCTCAGAAATCTGATTAGTTGCTTGTGCCCTGTGGTCTTTATGCGCAATTTACTTATGTACTCGCTGGTTAGTTCTACTTCCTTTTCGTGGTCAATGCAGCCAAACTTGGCCCACCGGTCTAAGTGGGCTATCGTCAGATTGGCTCTCACGGGCATATTCAAGAATAGACCTTGTTTCTGCCTTTCCTCGGGGACGAAAGCTATTGACTGCCTGACCGATCTGGTCGGATGGGGTTGGTATAAATTGCCGAAAACCTTTATCTCGCCGCGGAAGGCGTCGAGACCGAAGATGGCGTTCCCGACTTCCGATTTGCCGGCGCCTACAGCGCCTGCAATACCGAGGATCTCACCGCGAGACAATTTGAAACTGACATCTCGCAACTTCTGCGAGAACAGTCGATTCACTTCCAGACATGGTTCTCCAACAGGCATGCTCCTTGCGGTTGTGCATCCTTGAAACCCCTTGGCACCAACCATTAGGGAAATAATCTTTTGTAGCGTAGCTTCCTGCCTCGTGAGGGTGTCTACTTTGCGACCATCGCGAAACACCGTAATCCTGTCGGAAATAGCTAGGGCTTCGTCAAGGTTATGCGAAACATAGACAATCCCTAGCCCCGTTTTCCTTAGATCTGAAATGACAGCCAACAGCTGTTTCCGCTCGTGCTCCCCCAGAGACGTTGTCGGCTCGTCAAAAATAATAACTTTGGGGCTGTAAATCAGCACCCTGCCCAACTCCACAACGCGCTCCATAGAGGCGTCGAGGGAATGGGCCGGAGTGTTAACGTCCAACGTTATGCCAAGTCGCCTTAGAACGTCACGCGCGCCTTCCCGCATGGCCTTCCCATTAAGTGTCTTAATGCCGAAACGCCCATTTTTTGGCTCATGCCCTAAGAAGATGTTTTCTGCTACGCTAAAAAAGGGTATCAAGTTTATCTCCTGGTGTACGGTTCGAATACCAAGCTCTTCGCTCTGCTTCGGATTATCTAGAGATACCTTGTGTCCCTCAACATAGACTTGACCAGACGATGGTTGGTGGATGCCTGCGAGTATCTTGATCAGGGTCGACTTCCCTGCCCCGTTTTCACCTACCAACGCATGAATTTCCCCGGGGTAGACATTAAAATCCACATTCTGCAATACCCACACGCCATCAAATTCCTTACCCAAATCCGTCACTGAGACTACAGGGGTCATTCTCATCTGCACAAACCGCCCTTTTGTATGCTATCCACGATATTACCGCTGAAAAAGGGGTGGGAGAGCCCTAGCACTGACTTCTAGGCGCCCTCCGCTATCCGAGAATGCTCATTCCCCCGGTGGAAGATTGTCTTTTGTAATGAGGATGCCCGGAACATGAAACCACCTAGTAGCCAGTGTTTTGCCATTTAGCAGGTCAAAGGTCCGCCGCACGGCAATCCGCGCGATGGTGTCAGGGTCTTGGGCAACTGTCGCCTTGAATGGGCTATCCGGTCTTCTCATCTCTTTAAAAGCTTCGGGGTCGCCATCAATCCCGACGACAACTATGTAGTTCTGCAAGCCAGCTTCACGAATCGCACTTGCAGCTGCTACCCCAGCACCGTCAAACGTTGCAAAGACACCGCGGATCTCACCGGGTGTAGGATTGGCCTGCAGTATCGCTTCCATTTTAGACTTGACATCAGGGAAGAAATCGGGCCATGCATAGACAATACCCGCGGTAATCTCCGCTGCCGGAAACTCAGCAATGACCGCATGGAGCGCTCTCCTACGCTTCCGAATCATTTGCCCCAGATCGTTATAGATCTCTACCACTTCACCGCGGCCGCCCATAAGCGTCATTAAGTGCATTGCAGCCTTTGAGCCCAGCGCCGGATTGTTCGACTGAACTACTACATCAACAAATTCAGCTATTCCCGCATCCATGGAGGCAATGATTATACCGCGCCTCCTTGCCTCCTGCAACGCGGGCGCAACAAGGTTGATATCGCCTTCTTGGATGATGATGGCGTTTACGCCTTGGGCAATAAAGTCTTCAATCGCGCGCATTCTATCGGGCACATTGGCCGTGACAGTGGAAATTACCTGCCCGCCAAGTTTGGTTATTTCATCCATCATGGCGTCTCTCCCGATGCGAGCAAAGAAGTTGGCCTGACCAAAATTGTTAATGCCGATCTTGAATTGCTGTGCGGGCGGTGGTGTCGTTGGCTGTCCGGTCGTCGGTGGGGGCTGTACAGCCTGCTGAGGCGCACACCCTACAAGCACCACTGAAATCATTAGCAAGACGAGTGCTAGTTTCGTAAGGACGTTTCTCTTCATTGTCTTCCCTCCCATAGTATATATTCGCTGAACGCTGCAAAGTAGCGGCACCCTCACCTCCTTAGCGATTTAGCACCCGAGAATTCGGAAGCGACACGCTCTCCACAGTCAATCAAGCATCGGGTTTGCTTGCATCACCTCATAAACTACGCTTGTGCCTCGCTCTCTTACCCCAACACAACCCACGTCTCTAGAAATCTTAGCGGCCGTTTCCTTGATCAAGGAGATTTTCGCGCCAAACGTAGCTTCGTCGAAATGTTTGACTACAACAGTTGTACTAATCGCCGCTGTGACTTTGCAGGTATGATCGTAGATAGGAGCAGCAACACAATGAACTAGGGGCTCGTGCTCCTCAAGATCTAAGGCATATCCCTTGGACCTTACTACTGCTAAATGCTCCAAAAATTTATGGACAGAAGTGATGGTCCGAGAGGTGTACCGCTTCATGCCCTGTTTTTCCAACAGCTTGATGACAACTCTGTCCGCCTTGTCGATGAGAAGAGCCTTGCCTAACGCAGTGCAGTGGATGGGAGATCGCTTCCCAATCTGCGAAAATAGACGCACCCCTCTATTTCCTTCTAGTTTGTCAATATACACCATCTCGGCGTGATCTAGGACGGCTAAGTGGATAGTCTCACCTGTTTCATGCAGAAGGTGCTCTAGATGCGGTCTCGTCAAAGTACGCAACTCAAAGCTCTCCAGCACGATGTTGCTTAATTCCAAGATCTTCAGCCCCAAGGAATAAGTGCCGGAACTATTGTCCCAAGTTAATAATCCGCCCTCTGTCAAAGTAATGGCTATGCGGTACGCGGTGCTCTTATGAACTCCGAGAGCAGTGCTAATCTGCGATAGACTCAGTTTGGATCCTGCGAGGATAAAGAGATTTAATACTTGCATCGCTTTTACCAACGACTGAACACGATATGGCTCTTTGTCCACACTCTCACCTTCCCTGTTAAGTCACCCAGTCTCCGTATCACTGTCCGTGAACTGATCACCATGTGATTATTCTGCATCACAATGATCCTATCCTGCACCTGTCGTTGCATAGCATGCAATGTTGATTTCTCATGCTGCAACAATCTCTCTATGTTCATTTCTGTGTCACAGGCGCGAAAAAGACGCTAGGAACGAATCAAGTACGGTATAATAGAGCATATCAGCCAAGAGGGGGTGACGATGTGGTCATGATCGGCATATTAGCGGCATTCGTGGTTATAGTCTTACTGGTACAGCGCAAAGTACAAATAGGGATCGCCCTAGTAGTTGGCGCAATTATCGTGGGATTTACCTCCGGGCAAGGGGCGCTGTCGCTGCTCCATACTACAGTCCATTCTCTTGCAGATACAAGTTCCGTTCAACTCATCCTAACGCTAGGAATGATTAGCCTTCTAGGTCATGTAATGCAAGAGGGTGGGGTGCTGAACAAGATGGTAGCATTGCTGCAAGTGACACTGCGCAGCACAAAGCTTACCATCATGCTTGTACCGTCGATCATCGGCACTCTCATCGTCGGCGGCGGTGCCATCCTGTCCGCACCGACAGTGGAGAGATTAGGCGAGGAGTTAGATTTGCCCCCCGCGCGCATGGCGGCCGTCAACCTTCTGTTTCGACACGGCTGGTACTTCGTTTATCCGCTAATTCCGGCCTTCGTACTTATCACCAGCCTGACCGGACTTCGGCTGTCAAGCCTCCTCCTATGGCAACTGCCGCTGGCAATTGCCTCGCTCGCTGTGGGGTACTTTGTCTATCTCCGCGACATACCTGACAAGATCCCCGATTCCCCACCCCCTACGCGGCGCGACTTCTGGAATTTGCTGCAGTATACAAGCCCCATCTGGGCGAGCCTTGCGCTTACTGTGGGTGCAGGCCTATCTTTCCCCGTGGCCCTGCTTGCCGGCGTATCACTGGCGCTCGTACTGGGAGAACCCCGCCCGCCGAGCTGGGTGGCCATGCTCTATCGGGGAGTCAACCTCCAGATGATTGGGGCGGGTGCCGGCATCGTCATTTTTCAGGGCGTTATCGGACGAGTGGAGACGCTGCCGTTGTTGATTAACCGTCTCCTCGAAACAGGGCTGCCTGTGTCGGTCCTATACGTTGTGTTGCCGTTTTTTGCCGGGATTGTGTCTGCCTCCAATACATCCTCCATCGGACTAACTCTCCCACTCTTACTCCCCGCGATGCAAGCTACCGACACTGTGCTCTTTGGCACGGTTGTGGCTTACACGTCGTCTTTCCTTGGCTATTTCGGCTCGCCGCTGCACCTGTGTCAAGTGGCTACTACCACGCATTTTAAGTGTCAGGTGATGCCTCTCTACCGCGAGTACCGTTGGCCTGCAGTGGCAGTGGTGGCAACGCTGGTGGTGCTGGGGATACTGATGTGACCACAGAAGGGAATGCTCAATGTACATGCATAACAACACCACCACAGTCAGGCTCATCCGCTTAGTGCTAAAAAGCGCGCTGCTCTTGGCAGCGCTTTACTTGGGCTTTCGCCTTGTGGTCATGGCGTTCATTCTGACGTCCCCCTTTGTCGTAGCCGGCGCCCTGGCGCTAGCCCACGAGCCTCCCATGAGGTTCTTGGAGCGACGACTTAAACTCACGCGTAGCACGACCGCTATGATTATGGTCTCCGTGTCGGCCGCAATATTTGCGGTGGTGGTCTTCGCCATCGGCGCAGGCATCGCCGCCGAAATGACGCACTTGGTGGCGCGACTCCCACACATTGAGATGATACTGCGGGAGCGGAGCGAAGGCTTCACCATCGCGCTACAAGGTCTGTTTTCTCTGTTACCCTCGCAGTTGGTCGGCAACATTAATGGAACAGCGGAAGCGCTGGTCAACCGTATTTCTCTGCTCTTGCCGAATATGGTTGTGGCTATATTGGGGCTGGCAACCCTTCTGCCACAAGCCCTATTCTTTGTGATTATAGTCATTGTGGCCACGTTCTTTCTCAGCCGCGACCTTGACTTGTGGCGGGCAAGAGTCATCGCCCTGTTACCTGAGCATACCGTAGAACCGGGTCTAAAGATTGTGGCGCGCCTCGTTGGAGCATTGATCGGCTGGATTAAGACGCAAATTATCATCATGTCTGTTAATGCCGTTGTGGTCATCTTTGGGTTAAGCTTGCTAGGGACCAATTTTATAGTGCTGATTGGGATTGCCGTAGGCATCTTTGATATTCTACCAGTTCTTGGCCCGGGCACGATACTCCTCCCTTGGGCTGCGTATTCCTTACTGACCGCTGACTACGTCCTTGGCATTGGTCTGTTGGTCATTTTTGGTCTGACGTCAGTTATGCGCAACGCACTCACCCCCGTTGTTCTATCGGAAAACATCGGCATTGATCCTTTAGCTATTCTCGCCGCGATGTACGCAGGGTTGGTGTTGTGGGGCGCGTTAGGGCTTATCGTCGGACCTATTGCTCTGGTAGTGTATGTGGCTCTCGTCGAAGTAGGCGTAGTGGCGAAAGTAAAGAAGTGGCTGCTACGCTAGCTGCAACTAGCGTCGTCGCCACCTCGTTGTCACCTGAGGTCACCCTTGCCCAACCCCTTCTCACGCAGACGCTTGCTCATCACTCCCCCTAGGTGACCTGCTTCTTCGGCGCTGAGTCCGGCCCAACCTACTTCCCTGATCTTAGGTAGCAGTCCTATTTCCTCTGCTACCTCTAGCTTAAATCTGGTGAGAGCTGTGATGACTGCTTCCTGTTTCTGCCGATTCGGTTTCACTCCCCTCTCACCCCCTACTATCTCTAGTATGGGCAATACAGCCGCACATAATCCGGCCCTCGCCTGGGTAAACTGGGTTGAATTATCCTTAGAGAGGGCTGTGCTGTGAAGAAAGAGATTACCGTCGTGGGCATTCTCCTCGACCACCGTGCGGATTACGCTCCGGAGGTCCAGCGGGTGATCAGCGACTTTGGCCGGTGTATTTTGGGACGGTTTGGGATCCCTGCACCTGATGAAGGCCAAGGTTTGGTCACGCTCATCCTTGAATGCGATTCCGAGACAAACCACCAGTTGATTACGCGACTTGATAGCATTCCAGCCGTATCGCTCAACCACATGCAAGTCACGCGCCAACACTAAGTCACCCTAGCCTAGATTTGCCCCCACCCCCGACAGACTGTGCGAAAAGCCTGGTCCGGTGTAGGGACGTGCCTGTGGCACGTCCCTACAGGGTCTCGGTCGCCTCCTGCTTTCTACTAGCAAGAGGCGACCATGTTTTCGCACAGTCTGCCGTCCTTTTTGGATGGGGACATCTATGTTCTCTCTACCTTAGAGTATGACCTCTTATTGTGCGAGCAATAGGACGCTTAGTGCTGAGGCGATAGGCCACCGTACCTAGCAAGGCGAAAGCCGTGACCGCTGTAATCGCTATGCGTAAGGCGGCCGCGGCAAAAAAGGCTTCGGGAAACATGTTGATCAAATGCTCGGTCGCTGGGTCAAGTAGCCACAAGTCGTTGTCAAACGAAATGAGGTGGAACAGCGTAAAGTAATGCGTGAAGTCGATGGCTGCCAGTCCGGCTAGACCAAGCAGTCCTAAGACTATGAGCGCTGTGGTGGCGGCGTATACACGGAGTACCCGCTTCATCGACCGCGTCAAGTACGCTGCTAGGCCCAAGACCAAAACCGCTACTAAGGCCACATTGCGCATAAGCCAACTCAAGGCATAGAGATTTCTCACGTCCACTAGGTGCAGTATTTCTCGCTCACCGTACAA
>Ga0209105_100483_pt1 | contig 13215 bp, 15 predicted proteins | sample SedPBSmetaG_FD_184158 | JGI IMG/M metagenome (GOLD analysis project Ga0209105, IMG submission 184158) | Freshwater sediment bacterial and archeal communities from Indian Creek, Illinois, USA to study Microbial Dark Matter (Phase II) -... | ecosystem: Environmental > Aquatic > Freshwater > Creek >...
TAAGAAGAGGTTTGTATCATTACTATTAACACTTTTAATGTTAGTAATCATGACAACGCCTACAATGGCATCCCAAACGCCCGTGAATCTTGGAACAACATCCACATTTGCAGTTTTGGCCGGCTCTGCAATCACTAATGCCGGAACGACCACAATTACCGGAAATATCGGGCTGCATCCGGAAACTGCGTTCACTGGGCAGGCAGGCGTAACAGTGAGTGGGACTGTACACTTGGCTGATGCAGTCGCACTTCAGGCCAAGACCGATCTGCTAACCGCATATAACGACGCCGCCGGAAGAACGCCAGTCACTACCATCCCCTCTGAGCTTGGTGGAACTACCTTAGTTCCTGGCGTTTACAACTCTGCCGACGGTACTTTCCAGATTACAGGTACTCTCACGCTAGACGCCCAGGGCGACCCAGAGGGCGTCTTTATATTCAAAACTGCCGCCACGCTCATCACAGCAACAAACAGTAATGTTAACCTCATCGGCGGTGCTCAGTTCTGCCGAATCTTTTGGCAGGTAGGAAGTTCTGCGACCTTAGGAACAAACTCTCATTTTGTGGGACATATCTTGGCATTGACATCCATCACAGCGACTACTGGCGCGACGGTGCAAGGACGGCTATTAGCACGAAATGGTGCTGTCACCCTAGACACAAATACTATCACAAGTGTGAAACCGTTGATTGTAACTCCACCAGTAATTAATCCACTGATCAACGTTACAAAAACACCGGCACCGTTGGCATTGACCGGATCGGGCCTGGTTACGTACACATTCGTAGTAACCAACCCCGGTGTGGTGGCATTAAGTACTGTAAGTGTCACCGATGACAAAGTCAGTCCCGTGAGCTATGTTTCCGGTGATGTCAACGCTGATAACCTGCTCCAACCCGGCGAGACTTGGATTTTCACCGGCACAGCGACTCTTAGTGCAACTGCGACGAACACCGCCACGGCTACAGGCAGCGCAAACAATATAACAGCTATCGATACCGCAGTCGCTACAGTCATTGTAACTCCACCGGTAATCGCTCCACTACCACCGGTAGTTGTGACACCGATTATTCCACCACTGATCGGCGTTACAAAAACACCTGCACCGCTGGCATTGACCGGACCGGGCCTGGTTACGTACACATTCGCAGTAACCAACCCCGGTGTGGTGGCATTAAGCAATGTAAGTGTCACTGACGACAAAGTCAGTCCCGTGAGCTATGTTTCCGGTGACGTCAACGCTGATAACCTGCTCCAACCCGGCGAGACTTGGATTTTCACCGGCACAGCGACTCTCAGTGAAACAACGACGAACACCGCCACGGCTACAGGCAGCGCAAACAATATAACAGCTACCGATATAGCATTTGCAACTGTCATTGTAACTCCACCTATAATTGTGACACCGCCTATTCCACCACTGATCAGCGTTACAAAAACACCTGCACCGCTGGCATTGACCGGACCGGGCCTGGTTACGTACACATTCGCAGTAACCAACCCCGGTGTAGTGGCATTAAGCAATGTAAGTGTCACCGATGACAAAGTCAGTCCCTTGAGCTATGTTTCCGGTGACATCAATGCTGATAACCTGCTCCAACCCGGCGAGACTTGGATTTTCACCGGCACAGCGACTCTCAGTGAAACAACGACGAACACCGCCACGGCTACAGGCAGCGCAAACAATATAACAGCTACCGATATAGCATTTGCAACTGTCATTGTAACTCCACCTATAATTGTGACACCACCAGCAATTGTGACACCTCCACCGGTAATTGTGACACCTCCACCGGTAGTTGTGACACCTCCACCAGTAATTGTGACTGAGACTGTTACAGGCGGGACGCTGCCGGATACAGCGACACGTTTGTATGAATTGTTCCTTATTGGCGTGGCTTTAATTCTGGTCGGAGCTGTAGGTTGGAGAATCAGGAGGCGTTATGCATATGGAAATGAAAAAGAATGATGAGCATGTTCTATCTTGTGTTGGCGCTTCTATTCAGCCTGCTTATCGCTGTAGTAGCCATGGTAAACGTTGAAAGCATCACCGTAAACTATTTATTTGTTCAAGCGCAGCTTTCTATAATGGTATTAATTCTGGGTTCCGCCAGTTTAGGTGCCTTGACTATGGGCTTCTGCGGCAAATGGAGCGTATAGCGACTGACGCGAAAGAACATACAGGCGAAAAGGTATCAGCAGAATCAAAAAACGATGTGATGGACACCAATGTCAAGACACAGTTGATGGTTCCAAAAAACCTTTGTTTGAATTGTTCCTTATTGGTGCAGCTTTAATGCTGGTCAGAGCTGTAGGTTGGAGAATCAGGAGGCGTTATGCGTAAATTAAAACTTTCATGGAGCAAACTTACACTGATTACTGTCCTATCCTTGGGATTTATGGTCTTGGGGATAGGATCTATGTCTTGGGCAATGTTTAGAATGTGGGGACAGTCCGATTATTTTGCTGATGCAGTTTACAGCCCCGAGTTCATCCCTGCCAGTATAGGTGCAGAGCTAAACAATTTAACGGGAGAAAGCATTGCCCCGGTTAAATTAGCTCATCCATACGAAAAACTCCATACTAATAAATCATATCCGCCAGTTAAAGCTGAGGATAATAATGTGGGAGCAGATCCTTCCATTGTTCCGGTCGTACCAGATAAACCCGCTTACCCTGAAAATCCTGCGGAAGGCGACTTAATTGGAAGCCTGACGATTCCTGCTTTGAATCGGAAACTGCCCATCTTCAAAGGAACCGGTGAGAAAGAGTTGGAAAAAGGAGTAGGTCACTTCATTCAAAGCGTACGTCCCGGGGTAGAAGACAATTCTGTCTTATCCGGTCACCGCGAAACAGTGTTCAGAAGACTATATAAACTGGAGATAGGCGATCAACTAATTGTGGAAACATCGGACGGTACTTTCACCTACGAGGTGACCGGAACGCGAATCGTCCATAAAGACGACAAAACTGTGATCGTACCAACCGATCATGCCGTCCTGACGCTGACCACCTGTTATCCCTTCTATTTTCTTGGCCGTGCTCCAGACCGCTATATCGTCTCTGCAGATTTAGTAAAAACAGATAAATCATTTGATTAAAATCAAAACGATGTCAGTCAAAATGACTAAAAGATTGCATCAGGAAGCCCTTCCGTCCACCGAACGTATGTGCTATAACCCGACTTTTACAGTTAGCCCAGCAGATTGACATGGCCTTAAAATCAGAAACCATCAGGGCTTTAGAATATAGTTTCCTACACAATGGAGGTCGTAGGGGTGGCAGGCGGCGAGGGCGTCAATCAGGAAACCACAAAGCGCTCAGATTGCTTAAGGGCAAAGTTATAAAAAAGGAGGTTTGTCTCGTGTTAAAAGAATATCTGGAAAAAGCGAAAGAGTACAAAAGAAGGAAAGAGCTTAAAGAGCGGAAGAAATCCGCGGCAAAAGTCGGCATAGGCCTGGCGGTAGGTTCAATCATCGGGCTTACCGCTGGAATATTGCTCGCTCCCAAAACCGGTAAAGAAGTCAGAGGTAGTTTGGCTAAAAAGGCAACCAACGCTATTCGGCAAGGGAAAGAGCTAATTTTGGAGAAAAAAGTGCGGTTGGCCGGACTGCGGGAGAGGATTGCTGAAAAAGTCAATGCTGGGCAAGGCGAGGCGACAGAGCCAAAAGAGAAAAATTAAAAATCCATTAAAGAAGACAGGCAAATCAGAATCATCATTGAAACGCTCAGACGAAAATAGCCATGGCTAGAGTTTACTCTAGGCCATTTTTTTTGCCATTCGTTTTTGTTCAAGAGGGACATCGAGTATGATGGTACTATCGTTCACTCGCGCCGTAGGATTGTCGACTGTTTGTCCTTGTCCCAGTAGGACACGAACTCATATGCGTAAGTAATCCCGGATCGTCTATCTTTCTGATAAATGATAGCTGCCATTAGAGCACCCCATCGTTATGTATATGGGAATAGTGTGGGAAAACTAAAAATAACGAGAAATTAAAAACCCCTGTAATGCTCGATACTACAGGGGTTCTGGCGTGCCCGGAGGGAGTTGAACCCCCAACCTTCTGATCCGTAGTCAGGCACTCCTTGTATTATTTAACATTATATAACATTGACTAGCCTTATTTATCAAGCTTTTTTGGGCGTCAACTTTTTATTTAACACTATCTTTTATTATCCTTTTATGATTGCTCCGTTTGAAGAATGTTTGAAGTTTTTCTTCAAACGAAAGTCAGACACTCGTTGGCTATGCCGCTTTGGTTTGTTCAGCCGTTCAATTCATGTTTTTTGTACACCTGCACAGTCTGTGAAATGCAACATGTTAAACATTTTTCTAACGACTATAATTTATGTTGTATAGGTGTAAAATCCTGTGAAAACAGAACATTTATAACATTTGTTGTTATCCTGAAAGCGCAAGACTGATAATGCCAAGAACAGCAACAACAGCCATCGCTATAATCCAAAGGCGCCTTTTTATCATTATACTCTTGATATCCCTCATAATCAACCGCCTTTGATTATCATAAGCCTCAGCTTCCAATTTCGAACTTAATATTTCGGCGTGTCGTTGCTTATCCCGTATCCGCATGGCTGTCAAGGTTTGGTCTATCATGTCCGCAATACGTCTTTCGGTAATCTGTAACGAAAGCTTCATATCTTTTATATTACAATCTAAACTATTAAAGCGCTTTTCTTGATTATCCATAATAACCTCCTCTACTTACAATGTTTTAGCAAAAAACACTTCCCTTAGCAAAAAGAGTTTGCCCGTTAAGACCGGTTATTTTAATAGTGTATTTTTTGTTGCTTTTGCGGTTCGTTTTTTCGTAATTAGAAGAAGCATCACATTATAAAAAGGAAGGAGGGAATATAATGACGAAAACATTAAGAGGACGTGAAAAATTCGAGGTTATTAAAATATGGGATTTCCCTGTATTATTAACCAAGGATCGCGTAAGTCGTGTCGAAACTGAACTATTAAGGAGAAGATTTCCGTCGGTTTTTGTGTATCACCTTCGGGGAACAAACGAGGACGAGAAAACCCCAAACACCATTGAACTCAGCGTTTTTATGAATTTCGCCGGAACAGTAATGTCGGTCATACCACTTTTGGGGAAGATCGACAATTGTAAGCTTATTGGCGAATCAGGTCTTCGTTATACGACAGAACGCATGACACTAGGAGAGTATTTTACACTTTATGATAAAAAAGGAGGATAATAAGATGGGATTAGACTGGATATCCGTTGTGCCTATTACTAGAGAGGATCAGGAAAGCTATATTAAAACTCATCATTCTAAGGATTTAGAAAAAGAGTCGATGGACTCGTTGGTTGAAACACGCGCTCCGAGGTTTAAAAAACCGTGCATGCTTGTCGGAGCGAGAAAATGGAAAGAGGCGCCTGATTTCGTAGAACACGTTATTACAGTTTACGAACACAGAAAAAACAGCGACAAACCACTAACCATCGAACAAGTTACGGAACTGTTAGCTGACGAAATAGCGTGTCATGCTTGTCCGTTTCTTCAGGATTTAAAAGGTGCGTGTGTCCAAAACAGTCCTTTTCTGGGGCTTACCGTTTCTTCGTGTGACTTTCGCGGGAAAGTTGTTAGCGCAGATGAAGGAATTTCTGTTCGCTTTCGCAATTTAGCCTATGAAGATTTAAATTGCAAAGAAATGGTGAGTTTCGCTTATGAGCTCGAAAAAGAAACAAATCGCTTAAAAGAGAACGAATGCTTCAAAAAAATATCGTACAGCGAATACACAAAACAATTTAACAAAAATTCTTATAACGCATTTAGAGAAACGAGTCCGCTCTCTAAGGAAAGTTACGAAAAAGCCCTTCATTGGAGAGAACAAAACCTCAGAGATGCAATTCATTGGCTTCGAACCTGTGCTAAATACGGTATAAGCATGACGGCAAACTACTAAAGGCATAAAAGAGACGACTTAAATCGTCTCTTTTTTTTAATTTGCGCCAGTTAATGGCGATTTTTAATGATTTATAGTATAATATAAAGGAAAGGAATTACTAAAAAGGAATTAAGGGGGAAAAGAAATGATGGAATGGGAATGTTACATATGCGGAACCGAGATGGAAGAAAGAATCGTCTCAACGACGGCGGGATGGGGGAAATATACATTAACCATAGAGGGCGTTAAGGCTTATGTCTGCCCTGAATGTGACGAGACAATATATTCGCCCGGAGAAACTCGCATATTACAAGAGCTAGGGAAAAGCTTATCCGCCTTAAGTGGCGAGAAACGCCCCGATACGCTCAACGTTTCCGAAGTGGCCGACTTATTACGCACAAGCAATCAATCGGTATATAACATGATAAAAGACGGACAGTTGCGCGCCTTGAAAGTGGGGCGCGAATGGAGATTTAATCGCAGGGATATAGCAAGAAAAGCCAAATGACCAATTAGATTGGTCTTACCTGCGTTCTTTAATAATTGTTTCGACATAGGCAAGAACCGCATCAGCAATCTCCCGCCTATAAGGCTTTTCCTCACTAACCACATTGTCGTAAACCAACGGCATCCCATCTTTCTCTGCCAATCGGTTTAACATACGGATACTGGATATTGCCGCATTATGTCTATCACTTCTGTTTTTATCCATTCTGGAATAAAGGCTCTGCCACTCCTCTCTACCCATGTCTTTGGGATTGTACAGCATAAGATTGGTTTCCATCTCATAAATCGCATAATAATATTCACAAAACGACTTCAGGCAACCCCGAATAAATTCAACTATTTCGTCATCATCTCTTGCCGTCCGGATCAGTTTCTCTAAAATCTCTCTATTAATCATAAAGCCCTTTCCGTTTACTCTCTTCTACTGATTTCTCTGCCTTTGGCATCCAATAACACCGCCGGATCGCCATCGTTATTCCAAATATGCGATCGTGTCCAGAGTAACCTGTTCGACCCCGCCATTGCATTAGGCCCACTAACTACAGAAATGCTTAAGCCGACAGGAACAGTTGTACCGGAAGGGAATACGAACCTTTGATTACCCGTTTCGCTAATCAATATCCAACCAGAAACATCTATACTGTTTGCGCTTCTGTTTTTAACAGTAACCGATTCGGCTCGCAAATCAACCGAAGAAATTACTATACCCGAAACAAGCTCAACTTCCGGCGCGACATCCACCCATAATCCTTTGTTGTCGTCTCTAGCCTCTCGTTCAAACCCGGCAAACATATCGGCGTATTTTACGTTTGGCGCTATTGTCATCGTTTGCGCATAACCTTGAAGTAACAGTTCGGCATTGAACATCTTTGCTCTAACTTCGGCTTCATTATCGTTTACCGGTTGAACAAACCAGACATACGCAAGAAGTCGTCCAAACCTATCACGCTCAGAAATATCCATCTCGAGAAAAACGGTTTTACCATTAAGCCTTCTTTGAGTAAACGCCGCAGCTTCTTTACCAAATGGTTCAACCTCGCGTGTGCTCTCGGGAGTATCGACACCAATAAGGCGCACAATTTGCTCTTTTCCCGATTCAAAACGCACGCGGATAGTATCACCATCCGTAACGCCAATCACCCGCACAGACGCGATTTTTGTAACAACCACGGCCACTTCATCGGTGGTGATCGAGACGGTTCTTGTCAGTCCATTCCACACTACTTTTGCGCCGAGGCTTTCGGCAATAAACCTTGTTGGTACCATCGTCCTACCACTTATAACCGTGGGAGGCGTATCAAGAGAGACTGCGTTGTTGTTTATCCTTGCAACGGGATTGTCGATTTGTAATGTAACTGTCGTCCCATTTCTTTTGCCGGTTATTGTTTGTGTTCTGGCGTCCCACTCAACAGACGCGCCGAGCGCCTCAAATATTGCCCGTAAAGGTACAAGAGTTCTGCCGTCACGAACAACCGGCTGCGTTTCCATAACCAAGGCGCGTCCGTTAACGGTTACTCCAATTGGTTCGATTGCTATTGCGACAACAGAACACGACAACAGGAACAAAACGACAACAAGAGCGACCAGATTCTTTTTCTTTAACACAACAGTACCCCCTGAGTTTATTTGTTTCTATTTACGAAGTTTATAAAGCGCATTTTGAAACTTAACTTTGACATATTTCCTTTATATTATACACAAACTGACAACATTTAGCTATGTTTAGGAACGCAACCTACTCCTTAATGCGCAAGAGCAACGAGAAAATAGCAACATTGGATTAATCTCGGATACATTGAACTAGTCTTGGATACATTGGATTAGTTTTGGATACATTGGATTAGTTTTGGATACATTGACTTTTACCAGGATACGTGCTTTGAAAACTCGCTATACATGATTTCATACATGCCTGTAGATAACAGGTGTATTTCAAAAGCATTAAGTTGTTTTTTAATGCGAAATTATATATATTGAGAGGAGACCATTATGCTTGACAGAAAAACGATTTTTGAGTGGCTCGAAGAGAGCGAGCAGAAACCCCAATACTTGAACGAGCTCGGAACGCTTATCGGCACAAGGGAAGGAGGGGTTTTCTATGTTCTTGAGTACAATGGAACGGGTAGGAGGGGCTGGAGCATCGCAGATGGTGTGTTACAGGAGCTACAGGCTTTCAAAGAAGTAACAACATTACTTTTAAGCGGGAGGGACGAGGAAGCATTTATTATTTTGGGCAAAAAAAATAAACTCCTTTTGGATTTACAAAATCGGGCTGCACCATACAGAGTTGACAAACACGAAGTGAGGAGCTGCTTTATCGATCATGAGAGCTTGTTTCACCATTTGCACGAGCTGCACGTGAGCCCAAGAACCCTTCCGGTCGAAAAGTGGAAACCGATAAAACTGAAAAGGAAAAGAAAATCCTCTGCTAACAAACCCTAGAGCATTGCAAAAATGGCACAGTTTGAGCTGTGCCATTTTTTTTGGTCTGTATTTGCTTGTAAAATTATCCCGGTCACAAAACCTCCTAAAGCTTATTTTTTAACCGCAAGCAAGAGTCAGGAATGCGGGCTTTTGACTTTATGTATTACTGCCGGCAATTCCTGTTCATCATCGAACCCCACAGGGATTGGCGCTAACCAATGCAATACGAGTTTTTGTTCATCTGTTTTTGGCCCTGTCCGAAAATGATGCCAATGCGCACGTCTGATATGCGGACGAGGACTTGCATGAGTTCCGCCCATTTCTTTATGCTGCATTTCTTCGTTACGGTATTTGCGGATACTTGCCCCGATTCGTTCGCCAACTGTCCATACCCGCGCCTCTTTCGGAACATCAACCTGGCCGCTCATACGAACGCGTGTATTTGGATGACTAGGCCTGACAGGAATATCGGCATTTTCGGCACAAAGGTACAAAACCAACTGGAGAAACGGAGCGATCATATCTGCTTGCGCCTTTCCAAATGCCGGCATGTTAGGTTTCAACTTTTTCGGAATGTATTTTGCGGATTCTTCACCAAATCTCACCATAGATTCTTCTAATGTCCAATCACCCAAATGTAACGGTACAGGTACGTTAGCTCCTGTACTGCTTACTAAAAGCAACCTTAGCTCAGTACGATTATTCGCAATATCACTTTCAAGATGCGCAAAAAAACCTTCTACATTAATATCGCCTGACTTAAAATTGTTAGTCTCAATGTAAACACACCATTCGGGCAATCGTTTCAGCGTTTCACAAGGGATATTCCCTTCAAACGGTTGACCGATAAGAGCAATAAACAGTTCGGAATCAAAACGGTATACCCCTTGAGAGACGCGCCACGTTGCTAATGCCGTGACAGACGCAGGGCTTAACACAGGATCAAGAAGCGTTTCTGTGGCCGAATTCATATTGCTTGTTATGGCGCGCCCCGCAGCAATCGGCATATAACACCAATCAGGCCAATTAAGAAGAGCTTGTTCCTTTCCTCTTCGGAAGTGCTTAATACGCTCCCAAATACCAGGGCATCTGCGGGACAACTCTTTCAGCAGCGCTTTAGGTTTTAGGCTGGATACGGTTTTGTCGGACATTTTCCACTTCCCTTTCTGCCACACTTTTACACAAGCTTCCTGTCCTTTGTAAAAGTTTTATCAAAGTGATTCTTGCAACGCCTACATTGGAACAAAACCTCATAAAAAAGGCGTTCTCCGGGGATATATTGTTCTACCGTGCCGACAACCTTATATTCGTGTTTACGTTCCAGCTCCACCAAAATCGAAATGTCTTCCGTGTATTTTAAGGTTTTGTTTTTAGTTTTTTTGAGAACATTTTGTAGCAATAAGGGCATTGGTTGAACTTAAACCAATTATAAAGCCGATCGAAAAAACGAGGTCTCACAATTAACAAAAAAGAAGCAATAAACGCCGAGACAACCAACAAATTAAGCGCCGGCATGAAATATGAGAAGATTTCATAATATGAATACGATTGGTGATAGTTGAACAGGGGATTAGGAGAACCAACCGTTGGCGCTAAAATTGTCAAGAGGAGAAAAAAGAAGGAAACAACAAGCGTTTCTGCGAAAAAAACCTTAAGAGCGCCCTTTATTTTCTGAAGAAGCGATGTTGCCTTGTTTTTCACCTTAGACATCACAATCTCTAGCTTGGCGTTTATTTTCCCTTGGAGACTGGTAGTGTATGCAGGGTCTTTCTTTTCCAGTTCAAGAACAATCGTTCTTCCGCGCGATTCAATGGCCTTGATCACATTCTTCAAATATTCGTTTAGCTCTGCCTCATTTTTAGGCAAGAAACGGTCAGGATTTGCGAGAGATATATTTTCCTCTTTTAAGATTTCTTTGTGTCCTTTAAACAAAGGAATTATGTTATAGTTTTCATCAACGTAATCGTTGAGGTAAAACGTGTCGATATAGCTTTCAAACGTGGCGCTATCTGTGCTTTCTTTTATTAGTTTTAGGGACAAATCAAAATAATCATAAACAAAATATTTCCCGTTTTCGGAATTGTAGCCGCGATATTGGTTAAAAGACTTTTGGTCGCTACCATTTAAAAGAACAGGCACCAACGTAAAGTTACCAACAGAGTGAGTTAATGAGGCGAATCTCCTGAGGAAAGCATTGTGATTTGTTTTCTCAACGTCTCCGTTGTAAATTTTAGTGGCTTGACTGTAAGTAGTGGCAAAAGAATTCATCGTGTCGCTTCCGAAATAACCCCACCGTTCGCTAAGACTTTTACTGATTTGAGACGGAATCTTGTTCCTTGATTCATAGCTCCAACCCCACAAACGACTGTATATCGAGTCTGTGAGAGAACACGTCCCGTTTGAATTGTCGCAATCGAACTTGATATTACTATCCTTATCGGCATTGTTATTCCTGTAACGGCGGAACTTTAATATGGGATCCGTTTCCGTTCTTACATCTTTCCATGGAGCTTCGTTTTTGAAATCATAATCAACAAGGTTTTTAATACTATCCATATTAAGCATAAACAATCCTCTGCTTTCTGATTCGCCTCATTTGGTTCTTAAACGCTTTTGCTGCAATCGGCGGTCATTTTAAAAGTTTATACACCCTCCTTCTTTTGTCGTACTTGGCGGCTCCATGTTTATTTGACGTATCGCTGAACACGAAATCTATAATTGTATTATTTGAATCAACAAGCGGAACGTGAAAATTAACCTTGTACGCAACGTCGAGTAAATTTTTTCCTATCAGCGGAGCAACCTTTTCGTACTCATGCTCAACAAACTCATCTGATTCATCCGCAAAAATTGCTAATAATAATTTCTCTGAGTCCTTCATAGTTTTTCCCTCCCCAGATCAATTTCCGTAACTGCAATTTCGAATTGTAATTGTTGAACACCTGTCAGAGCATAATGCGTGGCAGAGAAGAAGTTTGGAGTAAGAGCCGGATTAACCCGCCTTTTACTGCTCGGAAGAAGACTAAACGGAGCAAGTAAAACTCGAATCATGCTGCCGATCGCCTGCTTCAGCACATTCTTCTCAAGGTATAAAGGATCGTCCTTACTCGTGTTGTGATAATTGAAATCCTGCAAAGTGCTCGTTATTTTATCCAACTCTTCTGCGCATCCCGATAGGGCCGGTTTCCCTTGCTGACAGGATTTAATCATACTTAACAGCGTTTCAGGATCCCTCAGGAACTCGAACACCTGCTGAGCGTCAGCGTTATCGGCAAATTTCTGATATTTAGGGTACGCGACAATGAAATCACGATAACTGGGCAACAACTCCTTTCCTGATTTTTGACTCACCAAATTTTGAAACCTCATTGTATTTTTCCTCCTGTTTTATTTATTAGGTACGTATCGTAAGCTACAATATGCTTCCTAGTAAGATAATATCATAACCAAAAAACGTTGTCAACTTTTAGGAAAATATTTTTTTGTTTATATTATTGCTTGGCACTATTACGAAATTCGCCGTTTCGGATCTGCCAAACATCCGGTTATGGAGATTGCGTTTTTGTCTAGCATTTCTATTACAGCATTTGTCGCCCATCCGTTTGGCAAAAGCTTTATAATACTGGCATAAAAATTAACAGCCTCAACAGGCGTAACGGCAGGATCAGATATTGCTTCGATTTTATAGTTAGTACAAGTAACGACTCCTTTGGGAAGGATGCGTATTTGTAATTCTCCGCTATACTTAAACTGGTGATTAAATTGGCCCATTTTTTCTCCTTAAGTTTATAGTTCAATTGCCTTGCTTTCTTTCAAATTCCCTCGCACGCCGATAAAACGTGCTTCTTGAAAGATTTAACTTTGACATTGCTCTTGTTGCTGTAATCTCTCCGGCTTTCCATGACTTATAAATGGTTTCAAACTTTGGTTTATCAATTTCGATCTTCTTTCTTCCGCTATATTTGCCAAGCTGTTTAGCGATCGCGATACCTTCGGATTGACGCTGAAGTATATAGTCACGTTCAAGCTCAGCAATCGCGCCAAACACGGTAAGCATAAACTTTCCTGCCGGTGTCGCTGTGTCTATATTTTCCTTCTTGCTTACAAACTCCACACGTTTTTCCTTTAGAAAATTTACCATATGCAACAGCTCCCGCGTGTTTCTTGCAAACCGGCTTATGCTTTCGACAATCACAACATCGCCTTCACGCACATACTCAAGAAGGTTTTTCAGCTCCTGCCTATCCATATTTTTCCCGCTCACTTTATCTATAAAAACCTTATCAACGCCCATTTCCTGCATCAAAACTTCCTGACGGGCAGTATTTTGTTCCGCTGTACTTACACGGACATATCCGAAT
>Ga0209105_100484_pt1 | contig 13192 bp, 10 predicted proteins | sample SedPBSmetaG_FD_184158 | JGI IMG/M metagenome (GOLD analysis project Ga0209105, IMG submission 184158) | Freshwater sediment bacterial and archeal communities from Indian Creek, Illinois, USA to study Microbial Dark Matter (Phase II) -... | ecosystem: Environmental > Aquatic > Freshwater > Creek >...
CAAGAAATATGAAACCACCATAATTTCCTTAACATCAAGAAATATGAAACCACCATAATTTCCTTAACATCAAGAAATATGAAACCACCATAATTTCCTTAACATCAAGAAATATGAAACCACCATAATTTCCTTAACATTAAAAAAGACATGCTTGGCGGTGTAAAGAGGGATAATGTTTACTTGATGGATGGTTAACGCTTAGTCCTGTTAAATGACACCGAATTGATACTGGTTTCCATGGTTTATCCGGGTATTTTCCGTATATCCAATCTATTACTTCTCTTGTTGATACGATTCTCCCTAATTCTTTTACCGCCACTATAACGGCATCTTTACATGTAGCCATAGTATCTCCTTTCATCGTAAATTGACAAAGAAAGCTTCGCCCACAATCCCCATATCATAACAACTTATTCTATATTTAAGTTTTAAACCATAAGACAGTGATACCACACTAATATCATTGGGACATGAGTAAAGTATACCATTTTTTTGATCTCTAGCAGAATATTTATGTAGAGCACAAGTTTGACACTTGAAGGATTGGGTGTGAGAAATTTTCACTTGCATGAAACAACGAGTGTGATGAACAGCACAAAAGCCTTGCACCGGCACAACAGACCGACCTTGCCGACATCTACAGCAATATCAAAACCTCTATCGGCTACGTATCTGGTGATTCTGAAATATTGCGTATATCGTTTCAGCTTACTCGCAGAGTAACGTTTCAGTCCTAAAAGCCAACGCTAAGTGAGCGTATACGTTCGGACATTTCTTTGCACAGCTGGGCATGGTTCAGGCGACCCCTTTTCTAAAAATCTCATGTGTCTCGGATGGGATATTGACTCAAAAAGACTACTGGTGCTCTGTGAATAGAATTAGAATATAATGTTAGTGTTTCTGAGCGCACCTCTAGTACAGCTTAGTGATCTCACAGTACATATGTCGCTAACCCATCCCCTTGTCAAGAGCCCTTTAAAGCCGACTATTCTCTCTAACCTTGATACTACTTATTTAGCAAGATGTATCACATCTACTCAAACTTACTTCTTTCTTCTGCAGCATATAAGTTTTGATAATCAATGTTTGTTTCGTAAACCACAGCAGTCTCAGCCCAAATATTAGCCAAGCTTTCAGCCTGCTTCATTACTGTTTGGATTGCTTTTTCCTGTTTGTCCGGTGGATAACCGTATTTTGTTAAAGTACGGCGAACTAAGACCATTAGCTTTGCCCTCACGCTTTCCTTAACCGTCCAGTCTATGGTTGCATTTCTTTTAACTTTAACTGCAAGCTCTCTGGCAATATTTCTTAATTGGTCATCTCCTAAAACTGATACAGCACTGTCGCTCGTTTCGAGTGCATCATAAAAGGCAAGTTCATCTTCATTCAAGCCCAAATCTTCACCGCGCTTATCTGCCGCCTTAACTTCACGTGCAATACGGATAAGCTCTTCTATAATTTCAGCTGTGGTAAGCAGATTGTTTTGATACTTTTTTAGTGCTCCATCCAGCATATCCATTAAGGATTTGGACTTTGTAATATTGTGCTTTGAGCGAATCTTTATTTCATCTGACAAAAGTTTTTTTAGAAGCTCAATTGCTACATTTTTATACTTCATTCCCTGAATTTCTAATAAGAAATCCTCAGATAAAATAGATATTTCCGGTTTTGCAAGCCCTGCAGCATCAAATATATCAACAATTTTATCGCTATATAAGGCAGTATCAACTATGTTTTTTATAACAGTTTCATAACTTTCTTTTCCGGTCCCTCTATCAGATTCAAACTTGGTTAAACGTGCCTTTACAGCACCAAAAAAGGCAATTTCATCGGCATTGTCCACAGTTGCCTTGTGTGGCTTAGAAAGAGCATATGCCTGACCCAGTAAGGTTACTTCTCTAACAAATCGCATCTTGCCATCAGACAATCCAAGAATAAAATCTTCTGCCCTTAGAATAATTGATAATTTATCTTTAATAGCAGATAAAAAGAAACCGCTATAATCAAAGCCATGTAACATCTGACGTATAATCTCAAGCTTATCAAGTAAAATGTCAACAGCTTTCTCTTGAGTCTCCGCTGGCATTCCTTTACCGCCGCTATCTGCATAAAAATCAAGTGCTTTTTTAAGATTTGTACCAATACCAATATAATCAACTATCAAACCGCCCGGCTTATCCTTAAAGACCCTATTCACCCTTGCTATTGCTTGCATAAGATTATGCTCTTTCATTGGCTTATCAACATACATTGTATGTAGGCAAGGGGCATCAAAACCTGTTAACCACATGTCACGAACAATAACAAGCTTTAATGGATCATTTTCATCCTTCATTCTTAAAGACAGTGCTTTTCGTTGTTGTTTAGTAGTATGATGTTTTTCCATCTTTGCTCCGTCTGAGCTACTTGCTGTCATAACAACTTTAATTACACCCTTATCCAAATCATCACTATGCCAACCAGGTTTAAGTTTTTTTATTTCTTCATATAAATCTACAGCAATCCTGCGACTCATTGCAACAATCATAGCTTTTCCGGTAAAAACCTCTTGTCTTCCTTCAAAATGAGTGACAATATCTTTAGCTAAAATCGCTATTCTCTCTTTATTTCCAACTATTGCTTCAAGTTTTGCCCATTTAAGTTTTGCCTGTTTAGCTTCATCTATCTCATCGGTTTCTTCAATCTCTCGGTCAAACTCCTCAATAAGCCTTTTACCTTCTTCGGTTAAGTTTACTTTCGCCAATCGGCTTTCATAATAAATTTTAACCGTAATCTTATCTGTTACCGCCTGAGCTATGTCATAAATATCAACATAATCACCGAATACCGCCGGAGTATTTGCATCCTTTTTTTCTACAGGAGTTCCTGTAAATCCTATAAAAGTAGCGTTCGGCAAAGCATCCCTCATATATTTTGCAAATCCATAAGCTACTCTTTGACCTATAACATTTTTATTTTCATCTTTAATATCTCTAAGCTTTGCATCAAAACCATACTGTGTGCGATGTGCCTCATCCGCCATGACAACAATATTATCCCTCGAAGATAACACTTCGTAAACAGACACATCATCATCAGGCATAAATTTCTGAATGGTAGTAAAAACAACTCCTCCTGATGCAACTTTTAAAAGATCTTTTAGCTTTTCACAACTATCTGCTTGTTGAGGCGGCTGGCGAAGCAAATCACTATTTCCTGCAAATGTATCAAAAAGCTGATCATCAAGGTCATTTCTATCAGTGATGACTACCACAGTAGGATTATTTAATTGCTGAACCAGTTTGCCTGTGTAAAATGCCATTGATAATGATTTGCCGGCACCTTGAGTGTGCCAAATAACCCCTGCTTTTTTGTTTCCTGCTTCACTTGCGGCACTAATAGTGCTTTCAATTGCCTTGTTAACAGCATAGTATTGATGATACGCTGCAATTTTCTTTACAGTCTCAATTTTTATGACCTTTGTTTTTTTATCCTCCATCTTTGTTTTTTCAAAAGTAACAAAATTTTTGACATAGTCTAAAATAGTATCTTTTCCAAGCATACCTCTAATAAGGGTAGATAATTCATCTTCAAACTTGTCAGCCGCATTTATTCCATCTTTTGTTTTCCATGCAGAATATCGTGAATATTGAGCGGTAAGTGAACCTGCCTTTGCCTCTAAGCCATCCGATACAATGCAAATCTCATTATATGTAAAAAGTGATGGTATTGTTGCCTTATACGTTCCTATTTGGTCAAAAGCTTTTCTTATTGTCGCATTTTCATCAGCAGGATTTTTTAGCTCAATCACAACCAAAGGAATCCCATTTATAAACAGAAGAATATCAGGACGCTTGTTATTGTTATTTTCAATAATGGTAAATTGGTTTATTGCTAAGAACTCATTATTAAATTGACCATCTTTCGAAAAATCAATCAAATGAACATAATCTCCAACAATATTGCCATTTTTACGATATTCAACCGGTACGCCATCGACTAACATCTTATGAAAGGCTTCATTATCAGTTAATAAATTAGGCGAACTTATTCTCTGTAGCTTTTTAATTGCATCTGCAATAGCTTCTTGTGGAATGTTTTTATTTATTCGACTCAAGGCATCTCTAAGCCGATCTTCAAGTAATATGACTAAGTAATCTTTACGTTCAGACATGCTTGAATCAGGGGCGATATCGGGTCCGGCAATGTATGTATAACCCAATTCACACAACTCTTCTATCGCCATTATTTCAATATCAGATTCACAAAGTTTTGGCATACATGCACCTCCTTACATTCTATCCTTCTACATTAAGAGTCTCTTTTGCAAGACTGTCATAATAAGCTTGAGTAAGCTCTGAACGCAGATAATCGTCATTTAGCAATTTCAAAAAAAGTCTCTTCGAATTTTGGGTGTTTAAATGAATTTTAGTGTTGTCTGTTGAATAATTCAATTTACCTTTCAGTGCCGGATGATTTTTGGTGAATTCAATTATTGAAGGCACTGGTATTTTTCCAAGCACAGGAGAATTGGTTGCTATTTTTGTCATCTTTCTTGCAAAGCTAACATCGTCAAGCATATTTGATAAGACTGTTGGATTATCAATAATACCTTCAGCTTCAATAGCTGTAATGCTTGCCATAGCCTCTCTTTTAATAATTTCGTGAAATCCAAAGAACTTCTCCAGCATTTTAAGATTATTGATAAGCAAAACACCGTTAATACTCATAAAATCAAACTTATGGTCAAGCCTAATCATGTCATTTTCCATTCTCACAAAACGATGATCTGATTCAAAAATAAAAAAGTGCTTTTGTGCTGAAAAATTGCTTATAGAATAATGTTTCTTATAAAGAAGCATCTTGTTTTGAGCATCGCCAATCGCTATGATATAGGCATAAAGATTTTTGATGTCATCATTGCGTGATGAATACACAGGCTGCTCTCCGTTGTTCAACACCTCAGAAAGTACGTTAAGTTCATTTGGCGTTTCCTCTAAATCATATTCATATAAAACATTTTTTCGCTCATCGGTAACTGAAATATTCACAATTTGCAGTGCCTCACCTTCAGAGGTAGATGTATCAATAATTGTCTCCCTTATATTTGATAAATATTGATCTCTCAAATCATCCAAAAACTCATTTTTAATATCAGCCATACGAACATGCATTTCATTATCCTTTTTAAGAACAAAATAAGCCATAGCCCCCACAGTATTTTGATAAAAATTGCTTAATTGATCCCTTAATTCCGTTATATTCACCTGCTTGTCCTCCTCACAAAAAATACATTCTTATCCAATCTTATATATCGGACGCTTTCACCCTCTTCGATTTCATCTAATGAAATAAATGTTCCACAAATACCGTCCTTATTTGTTTCAACTTCATAAATACGATATCCAAGTAATGCAAGCGTAGGATTGGAATGGAACATATTTGTCTTTACATAAATGACACCAATAACCAGCAGGATGAGAACAAGTATGACTACTTGTCTTTTGGAATTAAAATCAACAAGCACAAGCGGTATAATGTATGTGGTTAAAAATGCTAGATACTCACTATTAATATTTTTTACCTTTTTGGCTTCAACGGATAATTGCGTTGTTCCATCATTCTTATATCTAAATTCAAAAAAGAAAAATACACACATGATAAGAAATAAAATGCATGCTATAGTAATTTTGTTATCACAGAGCAATTTGAACCAATCTATTTTCTGTTTTGAAAACTCTGAGATGTTTACAGTGGCAACAATCCCCAACACAAATAACAACCATAAAGATAAAACATACATTTTGATTTTCATCGCAGTATTCTTTGTGTTGTTTGAATTGTTGCTCATCTGTAACTCTCCTTTACGCCTTCACTTTAACATCGCCATTTGTTTATTGCATAATGAAATAGGATAAAATTGCAAACGGAATTCCCCACTTTTGCAACAAAAATTCCTCAGAATTGCAAAATGGGCCATTGCAGGAACCCCATGAAAAATATATCCTTGCATCTGATCAAAGAACGCAAGGAGGAATGGAGATTGCTTACAATGACCCAAATACATGATATCAGAAAGATGTATTTTCAAGAAGGAAAAAGTATCGCGCAGATTTCTCGGGAAACTGGACATGACCGAAAGACCGTGAGAATATATCTCGAGAAGGATGATTGGAATAAAGAAAATTTAAGAATTCGAAAGCAGATAGAATTCCCGAAACTTAATCCTTTCAAAGAAGAGATTGAACGGTGGCTCTTGGAAGACAAAAAAGCCAAGCGCAAACAGCGACATACAGCAACCCGCATATATAACAGACTGTATGAGTTGTATGGTGAAGAATTTGGCTGCTCATACAGGTCTGTGGCTGGATATGTAGCCCTGAAAAAAGCTGAAATATTTGGCAAAAAGGCAGGCCACCTTCCGCTCGAGCATATCCCGGGTGAGGCGCAGGCTGATTTCGGTGATGCGGAATTTTATGAAAACGGAAAGCTTCACAGTGGTAAATACTTAAATCTTTCCTTTCCTTACAGCAATAAAGGATACTTTCAACTATTCAAGGGAGAAAACCAAGAATGCTTTTTTGAAGGACTAATTTCCATTTTCGAGCATATCAGTGGTGTTCCCACAAGGATTTGGTTCGATAATGCGAGCGTTATGGTTGTGAAAGTGCTTAAAAATGGTGGACGTACTCTGACTGAAAATTTTCTTAGATTTACGGAGCATTATCGCTTTGAAGCAGCATTTTGCAATGTAGATGCGGGACATGAGAAAGGCAATGTCGAAGGAAAAGTCGGATACCATAGGAGAAACATGCTCGTACCGATACCAAGGTTTGAAGACCTGGAGGAATTTAACAAAGAGCAGCTTTTAAAATGTGAAAGAGATGCCAAAAGAGAGCATTACCGGAAGGATGCCACGATTGAAGAGCTGCATGAAAAAGATAAGGGCGCTTTGCTTTCGCTGCCGGCAGTGGCATTGGATGTCAGTCGGTACGTAACGATAAAGACTAACGGATATGCTAGGTTTTATCTTGAAAACGGCTTACATGAGTATTCTGCATCTCCCCGGTATGCTAACAGTCGTGTGCTTGTCAAAATTACTGCCAATGAGGTTATACCAATGGATGAAAGTCACCGGGAAATTATTAGGCATAGTAGGCTCTATGGGAACTATAAGCAGCAGAGCATGAAGTGGCTGCCTTATCTCACACAACTATCGCGCAATCCAGGCGCATTAAAATATACAGGGATATATTATCTTCTTCCGGCAGCGGTAAAAGAATATCTTGAGAAATGTAATAAAAGCGATAAAGGCAAGGTGCTTCAGGTGATCGCCTCATTGACAGAAAAGAATTGCTTTGAGCATGCAGTAGAAGCCGTTGATAAGGCTCTCCAATATGATGTTGCCGATGCTGACAGCTTAATTAATTTATACAGACGGATTCATGGAAATGTTATTGAATTGCCTCCTGTCCGACTCAATGGAAAGATTCCGCAACTAATTCGTGTGACTTCCAACTTGGCAGCCTATGATGTGGGACTGGGAAAGGCAGGTGAACAAGAATGCTGATCAATGAAATTGCTGCCTGCTGCAAAGAACTGCGCCTTAGCAAGAATATCGCGGATATGTCTGATAAACTGCAAGCGGATAGTCATCAGGAATTTCTTCTAAAGCTTCTGCAATCAGAACTAGGGCACCGTGAGAACGCAAGGCGGGATAAGTTCATGAAGAACGCGGGATTTTATTACAAGAAGTCTTTTGATGGCTTCCGTTTTGATGAAGTTACGCTGCCAAGCGGCGTCACTCCTCAGTATTTAAAAAACTGTGAGTTTCTAAATACAAAGACCAATCTTGTGATGTACGGAAACGTAGGTACAGGAAAAACATTTCTATCCATAGCATTAGGGATAGAAGCTTGCAAAAGAGGCATAGATACCAGATTTTACAGGACAGCAGCCTTGGTAAATCGGCTCTCTGAAGCTAAGAAAAACGGCGTCTTATCATCGTTCATGAAGCAGTTATCGAAAGCAGAACTCATAATATGCGATGAGTGGGGATATGTACCTCTTGACAGAACAGGGGCACAATTGTTATTTGAGGTTATTTCCGAATGCTATGAGCGAAAGACATTGATCATAAATACAAATACTGAATTTTCCCGATGGGTTAATGTATTTTATGATGAACAAATGACCGGAGCCATCTTAGACAGAGTGTTGCACCACTGCCATCTGCTGCTGTTTCCGGGCCCGAGTAACCGAATCAGGGAATCAGGATTATCACAGTAAATAGACAAAAACTCGTGATAGAAAAACATAGTACCCGAAGTACTCGAACGAAAAAACTGTGGTTTCTGGGTTTTCCGCCCTATGAATGCGAGTTTTTAGAAGGAGGTGAACTTTTTGGAAAAGATAAAAAATATACGCATCATAATTAAACGTATAAACTGTAACCGTTTTATTGTACAAAATCAGGTCTTAGATTATCTTCAATTGGTAAATTGGTTTAGAGATATTATTACGGAATAGCATAAATATGGGAATAATCCTGCTGTGGTTTACATAAAAATTCCCCACCCCTGCCTGGGGAAAAATATTTGCAAAAAAGAGGAATTTTCACTTGCAAAAAACACCATTAATCAATTTTGGCAATAATGCGTCTCTAAGTTTTTGTAAAGTTTGAATTTGATTATTATTAGAAATGATTTTTTTAGTAATTGGATCCATAATTTTATTCATTTGCTCAAGGTCATGCCTCTTTGGAACTAATACTTTCGCTTGGGATAAGTGGTGCCTTTGTATGTGTCCCATTGTTGTCGCTTTATCTGTAGCAATCCCTCTAAAATCAGTCAGATAATAATTAATCCATTGATAACAAAACCACTTAGGATAATCATTTGGTGTTACTTTAAACAAATGTTGATTTAATGCTCCTTTACCATACTTCCAATAATCTATTGCTAAACTTCCTGACCATGAGAAAATGATATTCCCATTATTTACAATATATTTATCAGGTAATTGGTCATTACATAAATCTGAACTGTTCGAGAAGCCATTATTTAATTCTTTAATCTTGATAGCCTTTAGGTATTTACCAGACTTATATGGATACTTTTGCAAGGGCAACCCATTTAGAAATTCAGCAGTTTCATCAAGCCCTTTTTCTTCCCACTCTTCTTTTGCATATTCAATAAACCATTGTCTAAAATAGGTTTCCGCAAGGCTTTCAAGAGTTTTATTTTGGCGATTTAAAAAATCATTTTTTTCATCAAGTGAAGATAATACTTCGGCAATTGCTTTTTGTTCATTTATGTCAGATATGATACGAATTCCCATTGCATTTAACAATTCTGTTGTCAAACTCGGGACTGCTGAACCTACATTCATACTTTCAAAATCAATTTCTTTTATTAAATAATATAGATATAATGGAACAATTATGCTTTTATTAATTTTCGTCCAAAATATTGTATCTACACTCCAAAAAGGTGTTTTTACATAGAAAATATTATTAAGTGTTCCTTTCCTCGGAATAAGGACAGTTTCGTCTTCGAATATTGGTTTTTCCACATAACGCATTATTCCGCCTGAACCATAACAAGGAATTTTGCCGTCAGCAAGCTTTTTATGATCTTTTCCATATTTTATTTCACACACTTCACCCAACTTGTATTCTCTCCATTCACTCATTGTCCCACCTCGACTTTAAGCAAATTAGCTTTAATTCTTTCATCAAGCAGAATTCCTTCTTGCATTTGAGCTTGAAGCTCCGCAGTTAGCGTAGCTACTCTTTCCTCAAAATTAAAATCATCTTCATCATCTGATAACCCAATGTATCTTCCTGGAGTTAAGACATAGTCAAGTGCCTTAACATCATCCACATTTGCTGATTTGCATAAACCTGCGATATCAGAGTATTTTTCATTCTCAGCTTTCCAATTGTGATATGTAGATGCTATTAATTCTATGTCTTCATCCGTCAATTCACGATTTCTGCGATTTAACAGCGAACCCATATTCCGAGCATCAATAAACAATATTTCATTCCTGCGATTTCTGCCGCCATTCGCCTTATCATTTGATAAAAACCAAAGGCAAGCAGGGATTTGAGTATTCAGAAATAATTTTGTAGGCAAGTTTACAATACAGTCAACAAGACCCTTATCTATTAAAGTTTTTCTAATATCACCTTCACTATTGGTTTTACTGGATAATGAGCCTTTTGCAAGAACTAAGCCTGCTGTCCCTTTTCTTGAAAGGTGATAGAGGAAGTGTTGTATCCAAGCATAGTTGGCATTTCCTACTGGAGGAGCTCCATACAGCCAGCGTCCATCTGTCCTTAGTTGCTCACCACTCCAGTCTTTATCATTAAAAGGTGGGTTAGCGATAACAAAATCAGCTTTCAAATCGGGATGAGCATCATTTAAAAATGAGCCTTCATTGTTCCATTTTACATTGGAGCTATCAATGCCACGAATGGCAAGATTCATTTTGCATAGTCTCCATGTGGTTTGGTTACTTTCCTGACCATATATAGAGATTCTGTCAAGAGGGTTTATCTGAAGCCCTTTATTACCGTTATTGTACCTATCACTATGAGCAAGAATGAATTTTTCACTCTGAACAAACATACCGCCACTACCACAGCAAGGGTCAAAAACTCTGCCTTCATAAGGTTCAAGCATCTCAACCAATAGGCGAACAACACAAGATGGGGTATAGAACTGCCCACCCTTTTTGCCTTCAGCAAGAGCAAACTGACCTAAAAAGTATTCATATACTCTTCCAAGAACATCCTTTGACTTTGAAACGCTATCACCAAGGGCTATTGTTCCGACCAAATCAATCAGTCCGCCAAGTGACTGCTTATCTAACTTCTCTTTTGCATATTCCTTTGGAAGAACCCCTTTTAGTGAAGGATTGTCCTTCTCCAATGCATCCATAGCATCATCAACATCTTTTCCGATTGTCGGAAGCTTACCTCTGCTTTGAAGATAGTCCCACCTTGCCTGTGGAGGAACATAGAACACATTTTCCGCTCTATATTCATTAATATCTTCAGAATCAGCACCTTCATATTCGCCTTTACCTTCTTTCAGCTTATTATATAGCTCGGTGAAGCTGTCAGAAATATACTTCAGGAATATAAGTCCCATTACAATATGCTTATATTCTGCTGCATCCATATTCTTTCTTAACTTATTGGCGGTGCTCCATAGCACCTGTTCCATAGGTTCGTTTGTCGTATCTTTTTTTGCCTTAGCCATATCAAATCCTCCGACTTATTTTCATTTTGCCAACCACTTATTTATATATTTAACCGCATCTTCAATGTAGCTTTCACTGTTTATACCTGCAAACGGAACACACAATAATTCTGCTATCTCCTTGGCATATGAAATTTCTTCATTTTGAAATTTTCCAAAAGCGGCTTCATTGTGCTTTATGCCGTCTCGTGCATTAAGCCTTTCCACAATTTTTGACACATCATCATAAATTACCATAATTGCTATAATAGGCAATTGTTTATATGTATCAAGCGGCAATCTTTCTACTTCTCCAGCAGAATTCAGCAGGCAGAAATGCACGTCAAGAATAAACTCTTTTTCAGGGATTCTATTTACTGCATCAAGCAGATAGTTTTGGTTACCGCCAATATCTGCAATCAGCTTATCAAACTTAAACTGCTCATTCTTTAATTCAGCTATTAGCTTACTTGCTGAATATGCCTGCAAATCTGTTTTGTTTGTTATTCGATCACAGAAGTATGATTTGGCAACTCCATGAATACCGCCAACAAAAATGATATTCGATTTTTCATTTAATACCTCTAAATCATCACTATACATACGTTCAGGAAGCTCATCCCAAAAAGCAATTAAAGCATTATAATATGCAGTAAAATCTTCATTCTCAATATTTAACGTTTCATCTAACAAAGAACTCTCAAAAAGCTGCAACTTATCTCTCGAAAAACCATTTGTTTCTTCCCAGCAAAAGAAATCCGGTCTTAGCTTCCTTAAGATCTTAGCTGAATCTCCCTCTGAATGCTTTATTACATTTACCAATGCCCTAAGTTCTCGTATTTTCTTCCAACAAGATAATTCGTCTATAGGGCAATTATGTATCTTAAAGCCTTTCTTAGCTGTGGCAAAATCCATATCTCCAGTAAGATTAAAACATCCATCAGTTTCAATTTCATTTTTGACAAATCTCATTATTTGTTGTTCCCAAGATTGATACAGGCACGAAATCCACATAGCAAGGTTTCTATACCTCATTAGAGAGATAATATTTCATATCTCTTTAATCCAATTTCTTGGCAAGTATCTGCAATATCTGACAGATCAAAATCTGACTCTCCATCCCAAGGAGAACTCATTGCATCATCCCATATTTTTTCAGTAAACTGCTCTGCTTCAGTTTCTGCATTTGCAAATACCGGTTCAATTCTCTCTAAATACATCTTATAGATATATGTCAACTCTTTTTTGAGTTTATCCCGTAAATCTTTCCAAAGATACAACTGAGATTTCAATTGAACATCCCTCACAAATATATTTTATAACACTGTTTATTTTTCAGCAGCTCCATCATTTTTGACCCATTCGTCTACTTCACTAATTTTGAACTTCCACAGCTTGCCTATTTTCTGAGCAGGCATACTTTTATTTAAAATCCATTTAAGTACTGTATCTCTTTTTATTCCTAAATGCTCACATATTTCATTCATTGAAACCCAACGTTCAATATCATTTTCTGACACAATCCTACCTCCACTTTGACACAGTTATTTCCATCTTACTATCAAATGATATCACATCGACAAACAAACTCCAATAGTTTTTGCCGATTTATGATGTTTTTTATTGTTTTATGAATTTAATAACGTGATACATAGGTAATTTTTGAAGACGTATCAAAAGTACTGGATTTGTATCACATTCTACGCTCTCTGGACTATCCCTCTTTTTATATGTGTTAATTACCCCGTCCCTTGTCACACTAGGCAAAACCAGACAAGTCCCTGTCCCCTTGTCTGTACAACTTGGCTAATCTGAACCTGTCCAATTAAACTCATCAGCATAATAATGTGGGATAGTGTTAGATCGGTATAAGGATGTAAAATATCTATCATTTGTTCTACAGATGTTTTCACTGCTTCATCAAGCGTTTTTGCCGAAACAATCAATGCGATACCTTTCTG
>Ga0209105_100486_pt1 | contig 13166 bp, 8 predicted proteins | sample SedPBSmetaG_FD_184158 | JGI IMG/M metagenome (GOLD analysis project Ga0209105, IMG submission 184158) | Freshwater sediment bacterial and archeal communities from Indian Creek, Illinois, USA to study Microbial Dark Matter (Phase II) -... | ecosystem: Environmental > Aquatic > Freshwater > Creek >...
GCCTACACCTTCCGTAATCCTTGAGGCTGGCACCACATCGGCCAAAATAGTGCCGAGGGCGGTTGAATATGCGCTTAAGCCAATTCCTTGAAAAAGCCGCAATGCAAGCAGCATATAAATATTTGTTGAGAAAACTTGAACTATTGCCGATAAAGCAAACAAACTCAAGCCTAAGACCAAAACCTTCCTTCTGCCTGAATTGTCAAGCATTTTTCCGAAAAGAGGTCTGAATGCAAGAGCTGACATTGTAAGAAAGGTCGAAAGCAAGCCTGCTATGGTATTATTGCCGCCTATGGTTAAGGTAAACAAAGGCAATACTGTTATCAAAATAATGCCGGAAAGATTAATGACCAGATATACGATTAAAGTATAAACCAACTGAATGCTCCATAATTTGGGTTTAGCAAATTGTATGTCTAATGCGGAAATATTTCTAACACTTAAGCTCAATTCATTTTACCTCTTTCGATTGGTTATATTTCGCTGTATTAGTATTGAACAACCAAAAGCATCATAACACTTGAAGTGAACTCCATGTCAACAGCTATTTTTTTAGATTTTCCTGCTTGAGGTAAAAAGGCAAGTTATTATATAATACGGTATGCAAATGGAACTGACGAATAAAGGCTCTTCAGAAAAGTTTTTTGTTTAAAATTTTAAAGGATTAACCCATGAAAAAATTCTTTAATTTCTTCAACACGATAAAGTTCAAGCTGTTTATAGGCATTCTCGCCTTTATGCTGCCTATGCAGATATTACTTGTTTATAGCAGTTTTTATGCTATCAGAGTGACGCAAAATCAGGTCGCGGTGTCTTATAGGGATATGATTTCACTTTACATGGGTCAAATCGATGACAGGCTAAGAGAAGTGGATAAATACCTTTATAAACTTATCGGGTTTGATCACAATGTGCTTTCTATGAAAAATGTTATTGATGAAACGGAGTACATGTCGGCTAAAGTAAGAGTTTATAATGACTTGAGAGGAGACATCCTGATTTATGAGATTGTGGATTCTTTTTTTATTTTTTCTGTGACGCACGAAGACTTTGTACAGGTATTTGACAGTGCGGTCGGAATAGAGGAAAGGATAACAATCAATAGACATATACGGGATATAACTTTAAATGGATATGATGCGGAAATCGTAAATAGCAGGAGATGGCATGCCCGAAGTATTAAAGATCAGTATTTTATACTCAATGTCATAAAATCTGATGACTTATACATTGGTGCTTGGACGCTAGTTGATAGTCTCAAGCCGGATATTCGCCTGATTGCTATTGGAGACAGCGGAGCATCCTTTTTTATAAATGAGAAGGCTCAACCGATGAGTCATTTTGATTTTGTTAGCGAAAACGAAATTGATCTGACTAAAGACCTAAAAAAGCATTACTTTTCGGGTGTAAATGATGAGTTTCTAATGATTGGCGAGCGATCCGGCAGAGGCGAATTTAGTATGGTGGCTGCGATTCTAGTCAGTACAATTCTTGAAAGACTTCCACTGTTTCAACGCATCATATTTTGGCTTTCGATAGCATTGGTTGTATTGCTGCCGATGTATTTTTTCCTTTTAAGGGAAACGATTCTGGTACCGCTTAGAAGAATGATTCAGGTAATGAAAAAGGTCCGGCAGGGGGACCTGCATAGCAGGATAGAGATACATAAGGTTCCTGAAGAATTCCGTATCGTTAATGATACTTTCAACAAAATGATGGCTGAGATTAACGAATTAAAAATAAATGTTTACGAAGAAAAAATCAGCAGACAAAATACCGAGCTTATGTATTTGCAGATGCAGGTTAATCCGCATTTTTTCTTAAATACTCTTAATGTTTTGTACTCTCTCGCAAGAACTCAGAAGTATGGCTTGATTCAGGAGATGGTAATGTGTTTGATTAAGCATTTCAGATATATGTTTAAAAAAGACAGCGCCTTTGTATCTTTAGGGGAAGAGTTGGAACATGTCAAAAACTATATTAATATTCAACAGATGCGGTTTACTGACATGATCAAATGCGAAATATCCGTTCCGGATTTTTTGCGAGATTTACGTATTCCTTCTTTGTTGATAGTAATGTTTGTTGAAAATTCGGTTAAATACGCGATTACGCCTGAAAACGCAATCTGCATTAATATTCTCATTGACATAGAAAAGAGATTTGTGATATCTTATCTTAAGATATTGATTCAGGACAACGGAATAGGCTTTAATGAAGAAATTCTCGAGAAATTGCGAAACGGCCAAATCTTAAGCGATAACAGAGGAGATCATATAGGGATCTGGAATGTTCAAAGACGTTTGAAAATGATGTATGATGATTGTGCATTTTTAAATTTAACAAATTGCGAATCGGGTGGAGCATCCGTTGAAATATTGATACCTGTCGATTAGTCGGAATCAGGCTGATAGGAAGTGTATTATGATGAATCTAATGATCGTTGATGATGAGAATATAATCGTGGAAGATATAAAGTCTGGCGTTGATTGGGAAAAGCTTAGTATCACAAATGTATATACAGCTTCAAATATTTATGTTGCCAAAGAAATTTTCAACACACAGGATATTTCTTTATTGCTTTGTGATATCGAGATGCCGCAGGGGAACGGATTAGAACTGTTATCCTGGGTACGTGATCACTATACTGAAACAGAGACTATATTTCTTACCTGTCATGCGGACTTCAATTATGCCGTTGAAGCAATAAGGAAGGGCAGTTTTGACTTCTTATTGAAGCCGATAACATACGAAGATTTGGAAATTGTATTGAGCAAAGCAATCAAAAAGTTGAATAATAATATGGTGACAGCAGAGTTTGGCAGAATTGGGCGTTACTGGTCGAAATATCAGCCGATGCTCGTCGAACGGTTCTGGGTGGATATTATGAACAGAAACATTGCATCAACGTCGGAAGCGATAAAAGAGGCTGCACGGGAAAGAAGTATACCCTATGCCGAACAGATGACATTTCTTCCTATTTACATAAAGATTAGACGATATCGTAATGACATTGACCCGCGCGAAGAAAAACATGTGGAATTTGTGCTTAAAGGCAAAATTGATGAGATAATAGTTAAAACCGCAGAAAACGGATTGATTATGCCTAATAGCAAAGGAAGTTTCTTTGCCATTTTATCTATGAATTCTCCTTCAGACTGTAATGAGGAAGCATTAAAAAAGGACTGTGAAAATTTCATAGAATTTTGCTCTCAGAATCTTGGCTGTGATCTGAATTGCTGTATCGGAAAAGTTAAGTTCGCCCATGATTTGCCTGACCAAGCTGACAAACTTATTCAATTGGAGAAAAACAACATCGCTTTTGAAAATTGCGTATTTTGCTTAGGCGAATATAACTGTTTAGCTGTGGAATATTCAACTCCCGATTTTGTTATGTGGACGGCCATGCTTGCGAAAGGAGAAACAGAAAACTCCTATCTTTCAATATGCCGTTATATTGATCAAACAATTCGATCCACGGGCTATGATTTCGATGCGATTAAGAAATTTCAGCTTGATTTTTCTCAGATGATTTTCTCTACGTTAAAGCAAAAAAATATGCAAGCACACAAGATCTTAAGCGATGTAAAATCAGAGGATCTTTATTCGTGTGCTACTCGTTCCATTATAGACTTAAAGGCATGGATAAAGCACGTAACCGATAAATTCAACTCATGTGCGTGTATGCCGGATTTATCCGAATCTATGATCGATAAAGCGAAAAAATATATAAAACAGAACATCGATCAAGATTTATGCAGGACTGATATAGCCTCCTATCTGCACATAAATCCTGATTATTTTACTCGAATTTTCAATAAGGAGGTCGGCCTTTCCATTCCGGAATTCATAATGCAAGAAAGGCTTAAAATAGCCAAGGAAATGATTCTGCAAACCGATATGTCCATAAGTGAAATCGCCGTCAGCGTCGGATATACGAACTTTTCATATTTTTCAAAACTGTTTAAAGAGATGTTCGGAGTAAATCCTACCGCTTTAAAATGCAGAAAATAGGTTTGTGAGTTATTTAGTAAGGAGTAAGAAAGTCAATATTTTGTCAGTGGTATGTCGGATTATTTACAGTATTAATCATATAAATGATGTATTGTATACTACGGAGATAAAATTGATTATAATAATTTTAACGAGATTCACAGTTTTTCAGTACAATGATTAATTATTAGTCTTGGAGGGGAAATGAGGCGCGGAGTTTTATTGTTTGGTATAATTTTATTAATTCCGCTTGTATTAACTTCTTGGGAGCTTAGAAGTAAAGTTTCCGATGCGGTAGCAAACGAAAAACAGCAGGGAGCAATAAATGAATCCGCTCAGAAACAGGAAGGACCACCTTATTTAGTCAGATACATGTTTGCGACAGGGAAAATACCTAGCGATCTTAATATGGTTCAGGATAAGATTTCTCAAATAACACGCGAAAAGATAAATGTCGAACTTGAGCTTATACCAATGAGCTTTGGGTCTATAAATGAAAAAGTAAACCTCAAGATTGCAAGCGGCGAACAGCTTGATATTGTGTTTCAGCGGGGAAATACACTTTCGGCAGATGCTGCAAGAGGATTTTTAACTCCTCTTGATGATTTGCTTGAAAATTACGGGCAGGGTATTAAGTTAGCTGCCGGAGATTTTCTGAAAGCTACCGCGATTAACGGTGTAACATATGCAGTGCCGACACTTCGCGATATGGCTGCAAGCTATGGTTTAGTTGCGAGAAAAGATATTCTTGATAAACATAACATTGATATAGATTCCGTAAACACATTGGAAGATGTGGAGGAAATGTTTGGGATAGTAAGAGCGAAAGAGCCGGAATTAATAATAACTATGCCGCAGTTTGCCGGCACACAGTCCGTTATGACAAGTGGGTTTATTACATGGGACAATCTAGGGGATTCGCTTGGAGTGCTTATGGATTACGGTTCCGGATTGAAAGTCGTTAATCTTTTTGAAACCGAAGAATATAAAAGGAATCTGGAAATTATCAGAAAATGGTATAAAAGAGGTTTTATATGGGAGGATGCTTCAATTGCCGCCGATCAAGCCAATATACTCGTTGGCGCTGGAAAGCTTTTTTCTTACTTTGCAAACCTCAAACCCGGCTTTGACAGGCAGGAATCATTGCGTGCGGGAAGAGAGCTTGTCATGTTTGAGATTAAACCACCTTTTGCGACTACGTCGCAAGTGGCCTTAGTTTCTTTAAGCATTCCGGTTACTAGTGAAAATCCTCAGAAAACCATGCAATTTTTAAACCTTATGTACAGCGATCCTGAAATTATAAATCTCTTAAACTGGGGCATTGAGGGCGTTCATTATGTACATGTTCCGCAAAATGATAATCTGATAAGATTTCCGGATGGTGTAGACGCAATTACTTCAGGATATAATCTTGCGCTTGGCTGGCAGTTTGGCAATCAGCTGCTTTCATATATCTGGGAAGGGAACAATCCTGATTTATACGCAGAAATGGCTGATTTTAACGAAACGGCAATAAAATCCAAAGCTCTTGGATTCACCTTTGATTCATCGACGCTAAATAATGAAATAGCAGCTTTGTCAACCGTGATGGCACAATATAGGGTGCCTTTAGAGAATGGAGCGTTAGATCCGGCTATAATGTTGCCGGTATTTACAAAAGCGTTGAGAGATGCGGGCATTGACAGGGTAATCGCCGAAAAGCAAAGACAGCTCGATATATGGGCTGGCGGAGCTGAGTAGAGGTTTTCATAATCATTTTTCTTTTTGTATATTTGCGCTCACTGCTAAGTGATGTTGCGTTATATAGGCTCTGAATATTGGCTTGTCAGGGTCATTCAAATGAAGAAAGGAGGACAATTTTGTTGTAAGTTGCTTAAGCCATGCAGCAAAAAAAACTAAAGTTATAAGGGAGGAAAAAAGAATGAAGAACAATACGACAAAGATAATTGTCGGTCTTGTGGTTGTACTCGTTGTGGTATTGGCGGTGTGGTTTGCGGTGGGGCAACCTCCTGCCGAGGAACCGGTTGCAGAAGTTCCGGTAGAAGAGCCAGTCGCTGAAGAACCGGTCGCTGAAGAACCGGTCGCTGAAGAACCGGTTGTCGAAGAGCCTGTTGAGATGGATATGGATGCATTAAGACAATTGGCTATCGAAGGAACTCCTCGAAATGAGACTTTGTTCAATTTCGGCGTGCAATGGGGACCGCCGAATAATTTCAACTTAATGGCCGGCAATCAAGCATGGCCTACGACGGACGACGAGATTGGTCTCATTTATGAAACTCTGTTTATGTTCAATCTACTAACCGGAGAGAAAGAACCGCTTCTCGCCGAATCATTCGAATGGGTTGACGACTTTACATTAAGAGTGGTTATGAACGAAAATGCCATGTGGAATGACGGTATGCCACTCACAGCCGAAGACGTGGTCTACACATACGAGCTTGGAAAGAGATATACGATTGGCTGGAGTCATTACTGGGATTATTTGACCGCCGTGCGCGCCGAGTCGCCCACAGAGGTGATATTTGAGCTAAATCCGGATAACTTTAATAGGCTTATAATACTCGACAGCTTGAGAGTTTTACGGATTATGCCCAAACATATCTGGACTCAGGTTGAGGCTGATGCGGGAAATGATCTTGTAAAGATAAGAGAGTTTTTCAATGAGAACCCTGTAGGATCAGGACCCTATATGATGCTTTATTATGATGACACGCGTATAACACTTGTGAGAAATGAAAACTATTGGGGCACAGTCGTTTTCGGAAGCTTGCCTGCACCAAGATTTATAACCCATCCGATTTTTGCTTCAAACGACGCCGCTAACCTTGCCTTCAAAAACGGGGACGTTGATTTGTCTCAGGCTTTTATCCCCAGGGTGTGGGAACTTTGGGAAGGCGGCGAGCCGTTTAAGACATATCTTCCCGAGATACCGTATTTTATTCCCGGAACAATGCCATCTATCGCATTTAACGTAACAAGGCCCGGTTTAGATAATACGGAGGTAAGAAGAGCGTTGGCGTATTCGATAAATTATGCTGTTATAGCTGAAGTGGCAATGAGTAACTATAGCATACCTATTGAGCCCGCGTTAGTTATGCCGACTGAACAACATTTGGTTGATATGTCTGTTATTGAGCCTGAACAGTGGTACTTCAATGTTGACAGAGCCAATGAGATACTTGATGAATTGGGAGCAGAAAGAGGCGCTGATGGTATACGAGTGCTGCCGGATGGTACAAGGCTTGGACCGTTTGAAATAACTTGCCCGCACGGCTGGACTGACTGGAACGCAGCTCTGCAATTAGTTGCGCAAAACGCCGAAGAAATCGGGATAGAGATAAGAACCAGCTTCCCGGATCAACCGGTTTGGTGGAACTCAATCCAGACAGGTGACTTCGACATCACAATGATATGGAACCCGGGTCCGGGCCCTGCTCAACCATGGAATAGAGCGCGCTTTATGATGTTTAAAGACGGTGTTGCTCCTATTGGCGAGCTGGCATTCTGGAATTTCGGTAGATTTGATAATCCGAGAGTCAACGAAATTCTAAGAGAGATTCCAACATTAGCCGATGAAGCACAATTAAAGGAACTATACACTGAGCTTAATCTTCTGTTCCTTGAGAATGTTCCGTTTATTCCGTTGATGTTCAGACCCGAAGATTTCTTTACTGTGAATGAAGCGGTATGGACAGGCTTCCCGGATGAGGAAAGTAACGCACAAAGAGTCGCACAAGGGTTAGAGCCGATTCATCCTTCAGGCTTACTAAGAGGTGCTGCTATAAGGATTCTCTACGAAATATCGGCAAGGTAATAAAAGCGGGTTTTGATTATTGGAAATGTTTCATACGGGCGTCAGGATGTCTGGGCGTCCGTATGAGATTTATTTATTCAGGCTATTGGAGGTATGTATGAATGTTTATGTCAGGTATCTTTTAAGAAAATTCGGATGGTATATACTTACTTTTTTTATTGCTGTCACATTAAATTTTATATTGCCGAGGCTCATCGAAGGAAATCCTATAGCGATGATAGTTGCGACTATGGCACAGGGTATGACGGATGCCGATCGCCAAAGGCGTCTTTTTGAAAGTTTTATGCAACAATTTGGTCTTGACAGACCTATTTATGAACAATATTTTATCTATCTTAGAAATCTGTTCAGAGGAGAATTGGGAGTTTCGTTCGGTATGTTTCCAAGAACAGTTGAAAACATTATCGCGACTTCTGCGCCATGGACAATAGGTCTACAATTGCCTGCTATTATTACGGCATGGGTAATTGGAAATGTGCTGGGAGCTTTGGCGGCTTTTAAGAAAGGATGGTTCGATAAAATAGTTTTTCCGGCTATGTTGCTTGCAAATGCAGTACCGTTCTTTGCAATGTCAATATTGCTTTTATATTTCTTTGCGCTTAATCTTGACTGGTTTCCTATAGGAGGTGGGTTCTCGCCGCGCCTTATGCCGCATCTGAGTTTAACTTTTATAGGCTCCGTTGTGAGACATCATACATTGCCGTTTTTATCATTGGTTTTTGTAATGCTCGGAGGATGGGCAATAGGTATGAGGTCGATGGCAATTTATGAGATTAATACCGATTATGTGCTTTACAGCAAGCTAATGGGAATAAGAGAATCTAAAATTATCAGATATGTTTTTAAGAATGCTATGCTTCCTCAAATCACAGGGCTTGCTATATCTTTAGGAACTATGGTTGGAGGATCTCTGATCACTGAAATAGTGTTCAATTATCCAGGTATTGGGATGAGATTATTTACTGCAATTCGTACACTCGATTTTCCATTGATTTCAGGGATAACGTTATTTATAATAACTGGAGTACTGCTTGCGAATTTCCTGATTGAAATTGTATATGGACTCGTCGATCCAAGGATTAAATCGGCGCAGCTTGAGGAATGATGGGGTGATCTAAATGTACTATATAAAAGTTCTTTTAAAATCGCATAAATTTGTTATTGGTTTATTCGTATTGATTTCTATTATTAGTTTAGCAATTTTGTATCCGTTAATTAACACAAACGATCCAAAAGACTTGGTAGCCATGGCATTTGAACCTCCCCAAGAAGGTTTGATACTGGGGACAGATAATTTCGGCAGGGATGTGTTTTTACAACTTGCTCACGGAACGCGTACATCAATGTATGTGGGTTTACTAGCAGGTATTGTAGCGACTTCTATTGGCCTAATATTAGGGTTGATGTCAGGGTATATAGGTGGATTGATTGATGATGTGATTACTACATTTACAAACATGTTTATCGTTATTCCCTCATTTATTATTCTGATTTTAATTTCGGTTAGTCTTGATGTCAGAAGCGCAACTTTGCTTGCATTGGTCATTGGTTTTACTACATGGCCGTGGACGGCACGAGCAGTAAGGGCACAGACATCTTCATTAAGAAGCAGAGATCATGTAAATATAGCGAAAATTTCAGGATACACTACACCAAGGATTATTTACTCAGAAATTTTACCATACATGGCATCGTATGTTGTGATGGCGTTTGTTCTTCAGATTGCTGCGGGTATACTTGCCGAAGCGGGAATCTCGATGTTAGGTTTAGGACCTCATGATACGATTTCACTTGGTGTATTGATGCAGTGGGCATTGCTTTTCGAAGCTCCGGCTACCGGCGCATGGTGGGCTTTCGTGCCTGCGGCACTTTTCATAGCGGCCATATCGTTTTCGCTTAATTATATGAATAGCGGAATGGACGAGATATTTAATCCTAAGATAAGAAGGAATTAGATTATGAATAACAAGCACATAATGGTAGTTGAAAATCTGCAAACTTATTACAGAACAAGACTAAAAGAGCATGTTTACGCTGTGGATGGGGTTTCATTTGAGCTTGAAGAAGGGAAAGTATTAGGAATTGCAGGAGAATCAGGATGTGGAAAGTCAACTTTAGCACTTAGTCTGATGGCGTTTTATTTTCCTCCCTTGCATTTTAAAGTAGGTAGTATCCTTATTGACGGTGTTGACGTTATGAAATTGCCATACGAAAAACTAAGAACGCAAGTGTTAGGAGAGAAGATCGCGTATATACCGCAGGCGGCTATGAACGCTCTTAATCCCACAAAAAGGATTATACGCTTTATTGAGGATATCTTTCATGAGCACCGCCCTAAGATGTCAAAAATTCAAGTCTATCAGATGGTTAGCGAACGATTCAAAAGCCTGAATCTGCCCCCAAGGGTACTTGAGGCTTTCCCAAATGAATTATCGGGAGGTATGAAGCAAAGAACCGTTATTGCGATTTCGACACTTATGAACCCAACTATATTGATAGCAGACGAGCCTACATCGGCTCTTGATGTAACTTCGCAAAAGGTGGTTATGTCGATGCTGAAGAAGCTTATGGAGAAAGGTTATGTCAAGTCTATGATATTCATAACCCATGAGCTGCCTTTGCTTGTGCATATAGCCGATGATATAATGGTTATGTACGCTGGTGAAATTGTCGAACGCGGTAAAGCTAAAGATGTTATATTCGATCCGATTCATCCTTATTCAAAGGCGTTGATGAACGCAATTATAGTGCCTGAAAAAGACATTAAGAATCAAAAACTAGCATCGATTCCTGGAGCGCCGCCAAATTTAAAAAAAGTTCTCAGAGGTTGCAGGTTTCTCGAAAGATGCAGATATCGCAGCGATTCTTGTGTATCTATCAATGTTGACAAAATTTCGGAAATGAAGCATCCGTCGAGAACTTACAGGTGCATCTTCGACATTGATACATTGCAGGAAATGTATAAAAAGGAGAGTCAGAGCGATGGCAGATAACAATGTTATTCTGAGCGGGAAGAATGTCACAAGAATATTTGGTTACGGAAAAAAGAAAGTCATAGCTGTAAATAATGTCGACTTTGAAATTAACAAAGGTGAAATTGTTTCTATAGTAGGTGAAAGCGGCAGTGGTAAAACCACTTTAGCAAGAATAATTTTAGGTCTTTTGAAGCAGACATCAGGTGAACTGCTTTTTGACGGCAAGCGAAGAAAGATGAACTCTTACAAGGAAAGGCTCAATTATTGGAAGAATGTGCAGGCAATTTTTCAGGATCCGTTTTCTTCATTTAACCAATTTCATAAAATTGAACGGGTATTGAGAGATTGTGTCGGATTGAGCGGTTTGAGCCTGACTGAAGCTGAAATCGTATCAAAGATGCGGGAAGCTTTTGAATTTGTAAACTTAAAGTATGAAGAATTGTACAACAAATACCCATTCGAGTTGTCTGGCGGCCAAATGCAAAGAGTGATGATTTCACGAATATTTATGTTAAAGCCAAATATTCTCATAGCCGATGAGCCGACTTCGATGATTGACGTTTGTTCGAGAGCTACTATACTTGACATGCTGATGAAATTAAGAGTTGAAATAAATATGACTATAGTTTTTATAACCCATGACGTAGGATTGTCATATTATTTAAGTGATAAAATCTTCATAATGGAAAAAGGGAAGATAGTAGAGAGAGGTAATGCAGTAGATATTATCACAAATCCTCAGCACCCATACACAATACAATTATTGGATGATGTTCCAAAACTGCATGAAGCATGGAATTTAGGGTAATAGAATCTAAAATGCTTTAGCTTAGCAAATAATAGCTCGCAGCTACTGATAGTGTAAAGTAATTTATGAAAAACGTGACAAACCACAATCGATAAAAAATGCACATTGAAAAGTGAATAATATACCAAATACTCGCATTTATTCCAAGTTCCTCTTGACAATGAGCCTCTACCGGCAAGCAAAAAGGCATCACGGCCTCACCCATGCTGAACAAGGAGCAAGGGCTCTGGAGAATGGTTGATGCCACGGCATGCAGCCTGGCATGCCGGATACTCATTATCAAGAGGCTTTCGCGGCATAAACGCAGCTATGCAGGTTGTTTCGACAGAATTAGTTTCTGAGATAGTTCGATAAGCTTCTGCCATTTGGCAGGCATGTTTGGAAGTACTTCAAGCTCTGGGATGGGGTTTAAAGGCTGCCAATAGGTGTAGGAATGGGGCCGCATGAAGTTGTAATAAGCTATAAAGAGAGCTACAAGGGTATTGAGCCTTCTTCGCTACCGTAGCCGTTAGTAACTTGATAAGAGAACTTGAAAGTTCTGCTGAGGCGTTCAATAATCTGCTTCAGCCAGCGATATTCACTAGAGATAGGGTCATCGTTGGTAAGTCCGATCACTTGAATAAGATTAAAGTCCATGTTCTGCAGCATAAATTGCTGTTGGGCAAGCTTGTAGGCATTGTAGCCATCGGCAGCTAGGTAGTTAGTGGGTTTGTAGTCATAATTATCGACATAAGGCTTTACGAGGGCTGCGGCAGTCTTAGCATAGTTGCTGACCATGACGTGGGAAATCTTGACTTGGTGTACTTCCCAAAGAGCTCTGGCAGTCATTCGAGTGGAAAGACCTAGGTTTACATGATAAGTAAGACAAAGGCCCATGATATGAGGCGAGAAATTTCTGAAAGTCAGGCTGGTAGCACCTTTAGGCAGGGAAGACAGGTCTATCTTGAAGAAGTCTATGGTGAATTCGCGGTAGATATAGTGCAACTTGAACTTATGCTTGTCTTGCCGGTATTCGGCAAAGTCTTCCTGGGGCAGCTTTTTGAGGTTATCGAGATAGAATACACAGTTCTTGTTGACGCATTTGTGGATGTTGAAGTGCTTGCGGTCCTTCTTCTTGGCAAGTATATGCCCGCAATAAGGACATACAAGGACGCCTATTTTAAAGTCGGCTTTGTCCTTGTTGAATCTGAGTCCGCAAACCTTGCACATGTACTGACCTCGACCGCCAGTGTTGTCATAAAGGTAGTCATGAGGAGCACCGCAGCGATGACATATCGTACCGGCAGGGACTGGGTTACTGCCACGTGACTTGATAGGCTTGAGATTTTTGCCATGGCTGGTTTTGTATTCGGTGAGAAGAACCTTGTAGTCGAGCCGCTCAGGTTGCTTAATAACAGGGAGTTTATCAACTGTGAGCTTATTGTACTTGGGGCTTGTGGTATCGTGCTTTGGGGATTTTAAGGGTATATTCTTCACAATGAAAAGAAGTAATTGCTGGATTTGTGAAAGTAAAATTTGATTATATGCTACTAAAACTGTTATAATTGAGTTCAAATAATGACCTGCCTTTCTC
>Ga0209105_100487_pt1 | contig 13160 bp, 13 predicted proteins | sample SedPBSmetaG_FD_184158 | JGI IMG/M metagenome (GOLD analysis project Ga0209105, IMG submission 184158) | Freshwater sediment bacterial and archeal communities from Indian Creek, Illinois, USA to study Microbial Dark Matter (Phase II) -... | ecosystem: Environmental > Aquatic > Freshwater > Creek >...
TAAGTTTTTGACCACTTTGAGATACCAAATCACATAAGTTTCCATCATTATCTGCAAGAACAGCAAGATATCCGTCCCATTCTTTTTTTGCAACTCCAAATGCAAGAGGGCTTTCTGTTATTTGGGTTAAAAAATCAGGCGAATGAATATCGTCGCTGTTTAAAATTAAAAATTGATTATTAATTAAGTCTTTAGCTGACCACAGGGCTCCGCCAGTGCCAGGCATATTACTATCTTGAAGCACATATTCTATCGGTAAACCATTAAAAGAGTTTCTGAAATAATTTTTTATTTTTTCTCCGAGATAGCCAGTTGTCACAATAATTTGGTCAATTTTATCTGGTAAAGATTCTAAGACATGTTCTAAAATAGGCCTATCTTTCAAAATTAATAATGGCTTTGGTATATCGCGAGTTAATTCGCCCATGCGAGTTCCTTTACCTCCTGCAAAAATAATAGATTGCATATTGTTATTATAGTTAATATATAATTTTTGCAAAAAAATAGGCCGTTGGCCTACTTTATTTTTTATTAAAGTAAGTCAAACGGCCAGGGGTCACGATTAAAGCAAGTCAAACGGGGAATAACCACGATTGCCTAAATTATCGTTTCGCCAGCGCTCTATTAGTTTTCTTTGTGCTGGGTAAAGGTCAGTCGGCAGATTGTCGGGGTCAATTAGAACAACGTCTGCAATTTCTTGGTAGTCAGCTACTTCTCCTTCATAGCAAAATTCTCTACTATGGAAGAGAAAGACTACTCCTGCGCTTTTGCGCAGGAAGAAAGTTCCGATGTGCCTGAAGGCAACATCGGATAAGCCAGTTTCTTCCCATACTTCTCTTACAATAGCGCGAGTAGGCGTCTCTCCCGCCTCTAGTCCTCCGCCAGGGAGAGAAAGTTTTCGCTCGCCGTTTGCGTGACGCACGACTACAATTTTTCTCTGTACCTCGAGAATCGCAAACGCTCCGATGCTGGCATTATTCACAAGAATCCCTCCTTTTTTTATTAAATACCTGTGGAAGCAGACTACTACTACCTGTAGAGTAGTCTACTATTATTCTAGTATTCCGTCAAGATTAACATCATAAATAATCGCTTCGTTAAAAAGACGATATTCGTGAAGCTCTTCAGGGCTAAACCATAAAGCGATTTCTTTTTCTGCTTCTTCTCTGGTGCCAGAGGCATGCAATAAGTTTCTAACGGCGCGCCCATCAGTATCAGAAAGGCTGTAAGAATCGATAGTAAAGTCTCCCCTAATAGTGCCTACGTCAGATGTCATTGGTTCTGTCGAGCCTGTAATTTTTCGGATTACTCCTACCGCATGTGCCCCTTGCCACACACAAGCAATAACAGGACTAGAGGAAAAATATTTTTTGAGATTTTCTAAGATAATTTTAGTGATTTGCAAAGGGTCTTCAGAGGGAGGAGTTTTTCCCTGAGCCTTATAGGCGTTAATAGTTTTTGTGCCAGTTTTTAATGGCCATTCTGGATCAACTAAATAATGTTTTTCTACTAACTCTGGAGTAGGAATCAACATTTTAATTCCTATAAGCTTAAGACCTGTTCGCTCATAGCGCTTTATAATTTCTCCAATAAGACCTCTTTGAATTCCATCTGGCTTAATAATAACAAGCGTTCTTTCTTTTTTTATTTTTTGAGATATGTCTGACATATTGTTTATATTATTTTTTTATTGTTTTAATTTCAAGACCAAGTTCTTTAAGTTGCCCTTCTGATACTCCAGATGGAGAATTCATCATAAAATCTTGACCGTCGCCTGATTTTGGAAAACTTATAACTTCGCGGATATTTGGCTCTCCTTGAAGAATCATAACGAGACGGTCTATCCCCGGCGCTATTCCACCATGCGGAGGAGCCCCATATGTAAAAGCCTCAATCATATGGCCAAAGTTTTGCATTATTGTTTCTTTATCGTAGCCCATTATTTCAAAAACTTTCTTTAAAACTTCGGGTTTATGATTTCTAATACTGCCGCCGCCAACTTCAAATCCATTCAACACTATATCATATTGATCAGTAATAATTTTTTCTATATTGCGTGCCTCTATTAGATCGCTCTCCCACTCTTTTCTTGGGGCAGAAAAAGGATTGTGTGTAAAAGTCCATCCGCCGCTATCTGTCTTTTCAAAAAAAGGAAAGTTTAGTACCCAGCAAAAAGCGAGTAAATTTGGATTATTTTTATCTTCTCTGATATCTGGCCTATCTGTGCCATAGCGTTCCATTGCTTCTTGATATGAAATAATAGGAAACGGAACTTGTTGAATTTGCTTTGTGGGATAAAGGGTTTTAACAATTTTGATTAATAATTCTTCAATTAAAGACATTATATCTTCGCGTTCTACAAAACTCATTTCAAGATCAAGTTGGGTAAACTCTGGTTGACGGTCTCCTCGCGTATCTTCGTCTCTAAAACAACGCGCTATCTGAAAATACTTTTCAAAACCAGCAATCATTAAAAGTTGTTTATATTGCTGGGGCGATTGTGGAAGGGCATAAAATTTACCGTTATATAATCGTGAAGGCACTAAATAATCTCTTGCGCCTTCTGGAGTAGATTTTGTAAGTATTGGAGTTTCAATTTCAATAAATCCTTTTTCGGTAAGAAAGTCGCGAGCGAATTTAATAACTGCGTGCCGTTTGCGAATATTGTCCGTCATTCTGTCTCTTCTTAAATCAAGATAGCGGTATTTCATGCGAGATTCTTCGCTGATATCTTTACCATCTGTTTCAATAGGAAATGGAGGCGTTTGACTTTCAGCAAGAATTTCTAAGCGCTCTGCTTGTACCTCAATAGTGCCAGAAACAATATCTGGGTTAATCATTCCTTCTGGGCGTTTTACTACAGTGCCACGAATCGCTATAACCCATTCTGCGCGTAGTTTTTCCGCAAGAGCATAAGTGTCATTTGGTCCTTCTTTGCGTGGAGAAAAAACGACTTGGACTAATCCAGAAGCATCTTTAAGGTCAATAAAAATCAACTTGCCGTGGTCGCGACGAGCGCGCACCCAACCCTTTAAAACAACTTCTTTTCCAACAGAGTCTATAAGTTCAGAAGCTAAATATCGCATTCCTTTAGTATAAGCTTTCTATGAAGCTCATTCAATAGAATGCACGCGCAATTTATTGTTCGCAACTGTAAGCACTATATTCCCCATCTCGTCTGTCCTAAAAACAGGAATGCCCAAAGCAGAAAATCTATTCAAAACTTCTTTATTTGGCAAGCCGTAACGATTTCGCCGTCCAACGCTTAATGTGGCTATTCGCGGATTTGTGGTAGTAAGAAATTCATAAGATGAAGATGTGTTAGACCCGTGATGTGAAATTTTTAAAAAATCTATTTCCGGGAACGGAATAGCAGAGATAAGCGCTTCTGGCTTAGTCCCAATGTCTCCAGTAAAAAGACCTGTTAGTCCGCTGGTTTCTGTAAGTATGACGAGCGAGCCGTCATTTTCAGTAAGCAATTTTTCCTCCGCTTGGCGTGCGGGATAGACAACTTGCATATCAAAACCGCTAGAGCGAATCGTGCTACCAGCAAATAGGCGGATAACTGGTATGTCTAATGTTTTAGCTTTATCTAAAAGAGCGTTTAATCTCTCCACCGAGTCCGCACCATTCCAAACAATCGCTCCTACATCGTAGGCAGATAGAATATGCTCTAGTCCTCCATAATGGTCTAAATGAGGGTGGGAAATAATGATAAGGTCTATGTATTTATCTGTGCGAGGCAGTAGTCGCTCAAGCCCTCGCATAACGCTTTTGTCAGGCCCAACGTCAATTAATATGTCCGCGCCATAAGCCCGAACAAGACTACTGTCTCCTTGCCCAACATCCAAAAAAGCAACAGAATTTTGTTGAAAAAAACTGCCTGCGACAGCGCTAAAAACTGTGATATTAGAAACCGCGAGCAAAAAAATTAATAATCCCGATTGCATAGAAAAGTAAAGATTCTGCGATAATTGAAAAAGGTAAAGCGAGATAGTCGGATATCATGGCCATTATACCGGAGACAAAAGAAAAAAACATAGCGAGAGGCACCGACCATATAATCATAATATTTGGAATGAAGGATAGCCAATTGAAAGAGCCAAATAAAATCATGGCTACTGGTGCGACAGCAAGTCCAGCGGCAAAACATTGAACAGAAATAAGTTTGAGAGTATGAGTCTCGTCCGTTTTAAATAAAATTTTATAAAGCCACGGCGCGAGAAAAATAATTCCGATGAGAGCAGAGAAAGATAAAAGAAAACCAGCATCATAAACAATGATAAATGGATTATGTAGCACCATAGCAAGAGCGGCAAAAGATATTGGTCCTTTAATATCAATTAATCTACCAGAATTGCGAGCAAAAAGAACGAGAGAGCCCATGATAGCCGCTCGAACAACCGATGCCGAAGGGCCAACAAGAGCAACGAATCCTAAAACGCCTAGAGTGATAGAAAAAGGACGCCACTTGATAGGGATAAAGAAAAATAATACGGCAAAAAAAGAAACTATGATTGTGATATTAAAGCCCGATAAAGCCACTATGTGTGTAGTGCCTGAAGCGCGCAGGCTTTCCCTAAACTCCGGAGTAAAGCCAGACCTATCGCCAAAAAGAATTCCAAGAGCTAGGGCGGAAGCAGAAGGAGATAAGTTTCTTTGTAGATTTTCGGATATCCGTTCGCGAGTGGCAAAAAATACACACATTATGCCCGAACAACTTTTGTCTAAAATTTCAACATTGCGACAAAAAAATGTATCGCGTCTACCTCGTTGCAAGGTGGTGAACGAAGAGCTTCGATTACAATTTGTTCTAATAATGTTTCCGTAGCGTAAATCTTCATAACTATCTACCATTAGATTAATTTTCCCACCACCAACAAGGACTAAATCAATTCTAGTAAAGCGACTGCGATCTAAGGGATATGAAGAGATTCTTCCTTCAATATAAAAATTACTATCTTGCGGTAAATTAGGCCGCGACACAAAAGATTCATAAATAAACGGATAAAAACAACCTAAGGCACAAACAAATGGCAAAAAAGCGAAAAAGCGCTGTTTTTTAGAAATAAAAATGAACGCGATAGTGGCGACAATTAAAAGCCCAATAAAAATAAATCCAGGGCGAGCCACAACAGAACCAATAGCCGTTCCTAAACAAAAGAAAGCAGTTAACCAGATAAAAGCCGCTCTTTTTGTTATTTTCATTGTGAATTTTGAAATTTAATTATAGCAAGTCTTCTGTCGGACAAATAATTCCGCCGCCAATCATTTCGCCGTCCTTAGAATAAAAAACAGCTGATTGCCCTGGAGCCACAAATTTACAAGGATTGCGAAACTTAAGAACTCCTTTATTGTTTTGCTGAATCGTTAATGTGGCGACAGAAAGGGGTGCGCGATATCTTACGCGAGCGGATACTTCTGTTTCTTTTTTTATTTTGCTCGCAATAAGATTGATATCTTTCAAGCCAACTTCTTTTGTAAAAAGAAGTTTATGGTTTTCTGGAGCAACAACAAGCGCGTTATTTTGAGAATCTTTTTTTGCCACATAAAATGCCTCCCCTCCTCCCATTCCTTTAATGCCAAGATGCCGTTGACCAAGCGTATAAAAACACAAGCCCCTATGCTCGCCTAATATCTTGCCCTCCGGAGTTATAATTGGCCCTGGGACGCCATCAATGTATCGCGCTAAAAAGTCAGCCATTTTAAATTTGCCTAAAAAACAAACTCCTTGCGAATCTTTTCTGCTCGCGTTTGGCAGTCCGGCTTTTTTAGCGATTTTTCTCACTTCTGATTTTAAAAGATTACCAAGGGGGAATAGCGTTTTTTTAAGAATCTCTTTGTTTAGCGTCCATAAAAAATAAGTTTGGTCCTTATTTTTATCTTTCGCGACATAGAGGGTGTTGTTTTTATTATTGAGCAAAGCATAATGCCCTGTCGCGATAAAATCAGCGCCAAAGGCGCGCGCTTTATCATAAAAAAGACCAAACTTTATTTTTTTATTGCACATCACATCTGGATTAGGAGTTATGCCTGACTGATAAGCGGATATCATATAATCAACAACCTGATGCTTATATTCACGCTCCATATCCCAAACATAGAAAGGAATATCTAAGTGTCCGGCAACACGACGCGCCATAATGGCATCATCTGTCGCGCAACCGTCAACATTATAGCCACGAATATAAATACCTGTAACATCGTATCCTTGTTGTGCTAAGAGATAAGCGGAAACAGACGAATCCACTCCGCCCGAAAGTCCCACAAAAACTTTTTTGCCCTTATTTGCTTTTTTCAACCCTTTCAACATAAAGCCCTGTTTCAGTATTTACTCTTATTATGTCTCCTTGATTAATAAAGAGAGGGGTAGTTATTTTTGCGCCAGTTTCCACAGTGACAACTTTATCGCCTCCTTGAGCAGTATTGCCTTTCACTGCTGGAGGAGCTGAAGTTACCTCAAACTCCATTTTGACAGGTAAAATTATTTTAATAACGCTACCATTTAAGATATAAGCAATGACTAGAGTGTTCGCTTTTAAGAACTCGGAAAAATCACCGATTATGCTTGCAGAAACCATTATTCTGTTCTTAGGGTCTCCTGGGATTTGAAACCAGTATTCTCCCCTATGCGCGTAAAGAAATAATATCTCTTTTTTGACAAAATCAGCCTCTTCAATGCTTTCTCCTGCTTGCCACGATTTATCTACCACTTTTCCTGTTCTTAAGCTTTTAAGCTTGCTTTGCACTATGGCTTTTCGCTGTTGCATTCTAATAAAACTTGTGTCAACAACTTCGTAAGGCTCGCTATTAAGAAGGATGATTGTTCCTTTTTTAAGTTCAGTGTATGAAATCATATTAGTTTAGTTTTTGATTTTTGGTCTTTATTTTTTATTCTTCGTCTAAATCAGGGTCAGGTAAATGCGCTTCTGGAGAAATTGCCTTATCAAGGGCGGCGCGCAACTCATCCATTACTATTTCTTTTTTTGGTCGAACTGGACGTAATATTTTTTCGATAGAGCTCTCTGATTTGCGTGCGATTTTTTCTTCTGTATTAGAACCTGTTTCCGACCAACGATCTATTATCTTTCTTTCTATTTGCGTTTTTGGAATGCCATATTTATGCCTACTTTGTTCTATTATTAAATCTTTATGCGATACCTCACCTTCTTTGTGAGATAAAAAATCAAGATTGTGCGCTGAGAAGGGTCTCGAAGAGGCGCCGTCTACCATTAGCTTGATATAAAAATTATGTTTACCGATATTTACTAAGTCTCCTGCCATAAATTCTGGCGAAAATTCTTTTTCTAAAAAATCAGCGTCTCCGGCCCCAACTCTAAAAGCAATAAATGTGCCAATATTACCAATAACAGCAGGGCGCACTACATCGCTTAATTGCTCAATATATTGATGCGCAAGAATAAGACTTAATCTGTATTTACGCGCTTCTGAAAGAATAACCGCAAAGGAGTCGGTAGAAAAATTTTGAAACTCGTCAATATAAAGAAAGAAATCTTTTCTCTCAAACTCCGTGATATCTATGCGACTCATAGCCGCTTGTTGCAGCTTAGTAATTAACATCGCCCCAAGCAAAGAAGAATTATCTTCACCAATTCTTCCGTGAGAAAGATTGGCAATAAAAATTTTATTGTTATCTATTACCTCTCTTATATTGATTGATGATTTTGATTGACCAATAATATTTCTGATAAGAGGGTTTGCGATAAACTGTCCCACTTTATTTTGTATAGCGGCAACTGCTTCCGAAGCATATTTGTCTGTATATTTCCCGAATTCATTAACCCAAAAGTTTTTAACAACAGGGTCTTCAAGAGCAGCGGTGATTTTTACTCTATATTCTTTGTCCGTTAACATCTTCATTACATCTAATAAAGTAGAGTTGGGAAACTCTAAGAGGGCAAGTAAGGTATTGTTCAAAATATATTCCATTCTGGCAGACCAAGCATCAACCCATATTTTTTTGAAAACACCCATCATGCCAGAAGCAATAAGATGTCGGAATCCTCCCTCTACGCCTTCAAGAGGGTTAAAACCGATAGGATGATCCATGTCTGCTGGGTTAAAATAAATAACATCATCAATGCGTTCTGATGGAATAAAGTCTAGAATCTTTTCCGCAAATTGACCGTGTGGATCTATAAGGCCTACACCTTTCCCTGCGCGAATATCATCCATAATCATATTCTCCATCATAGTCGTTTTACCCATTCCAGTTTTACCTATGATATATGTGTGGCGACGACGATCGTCGGTTTTAATACCAAATTTTACTTCGCGACTTCTAAAATTAGTTTTGCCAAAAAAATTAATATCTTTCATAATGTATTTTATTCTTCTATTGGTAGATTAATCGGTGGAGCGCCTTTTTTAGGCTCAATTTGACCAAGTCCAGTTGCCATAACTCTTTTTGTTGGAGGATGAAAAATCGTAGCAAGTTCTTCAATGTTCATAAGCGACGGAGTCAGGCATTCCATATACATTGCCTCTACGTTTGTAAAGTTAGTAAAACTTCTCTGAATATAATTTTTGTAAATTAACTTCTTTTTTCTTAAAAGTTTTTGCTGCTTATTTAATACAAAAAAACGATCTGGGGCAGTGATAGTGAGTGCTGCTGGGCGGATATAATTAAGATTTTGCGTGCTAAATTGCTGAAAAGCGCTTGTCGCCGCCTTAAAATTAGATCCAGAAAAAGTATCTTTTTGATCTATGTAGATAATTCTAATAATAGTTTTAAAAGCTAATTTAGCTGCCTTAGCTTCAATTGCTCTAATGGCTTCATTGTCAGCGCTAGAAAGAGTTTTGGGCTTTTCCTCATTTTTCTTAGAGTCTTCTTTTGTTGGGGATGTTATAAAAATTTGGGATAATTCTTTAATAATTTCTCCTATAAAGGTAAATATTGCGCTGATGACACTTTTTTTAGGCTCTTCTTTTTTACCCATTTTCTCGGCAATAACTTTTTTTGCCACATCTTTTAGAGCATCTCCAGCAGGACTTATTAAAAGCTGTACCCATATTCGCTCATTAGCCTTTAGACCGGACATTACTTCAAACAGTATAGCCATTGGGTCTACTTCTTGTTCTTCATATTTTCTTTCGCCTAAGAAATATAAATATGTTCTAATAGGATAAGCATCGCCCTCTTTTCCTTTCTTACCGAGAACCATATCCGCTCCCATAATATCGTACTGTTCATTTGGAAGATCGGCGGGAAATTCGCTTACATAATCTTTAGTTGCTTCAATTATTTCTGCTCCGGGATATTGAGAAAATATAGCTGCTTCAATAATGGGTCTAATTTTTTTATTAACTTTTATAAAAAATTTAATACCTTCTTTAGAAGACGCTATTTCAATAGAAATTTTTTCTTCAAATTGTCCCTCAAACCATTTTTTTTCTGGCTTTATTCCAAAGCTATATATCTGATAAAAACTTGCGAACACTTGTTCCATTGCTTTAGGAAATATCTCGCTATCTCGCGGAAATTTAATTTCTAAAATAATATAGTTAATACCCGCGGCAAATTTCGCTTGAGATTCATCCAGCCACCAATTTTGAAAGAAAACTATTAAAAATCTTAAAAATAAAAAAGAGCCGATAACTGCTATCGTCCCTAAAATTACATTAATAATATATCCTTCTAATCCTGTAATGAACTCCATAATTTTATTATAACTTAAGCCCGTAAGTTCCGCGACCTACAAGAGTAAATCGAGGGTCTTTAATAAGCTCGTTATGAACGGTGGGTGCATGACTTCCAATTTTTTTTGCGATTTCTGTAAAATGTTGAGGGGTTCTTTCTTTTTTAAGAAAAGCAAAAGCTTTGGCACGCACTGTTTTGGGGTTTATCTCGTCCCATTCTGTAAGGCCAAAATCACCATAAGGACCGACTCCAAAGCGTTTGGAAATTGAGAGTAGCCCTACAGCGATAGTTTCTTGCATATTGCGCAAAGCTGTAATAGAGCGAAGCATCTCGTCAAATTGTTCAACTTTTTGAAAACTATTTGTAATTTCGTTATGCATGACCTCCATTTCTTTTTTTGCATCATCATTTACATACCAAAAACTATAAAATGTGTTATTTTCTTTGCAAAAAAAGGGATGGCCTAATGCTTGAAAGACGAATCCGGCCTGATTACTAAAAACATCCGTATTATTCGTAGATTTAGCGAGAGAGTGAATCTCTTGCATAAGAATATCATTTTTTCTTAATCCGCCAGTCGCAGTTAGGTGTTTTTCGGCAAAATTTTGAAGAATAAGCGCCTCTTCAAAATCAGCAACTATTTTTTTAATCTTTGAAATAGCCTGTTCCTCTAGTTGCCGTACTCTTTCGCGAGTAATATCATATTGAGTTCCGAGGGTTTGTAAAGTGTCAATTTTAGGTGACGCAAGACCAAACCGCTTGGTTAAAATGTCGGCACTTCGTGTATCAAGACAAGCATTTTCAAAAAGTTGTTCTATAAAATTTTCTAAATTTAAGTTAGAGAGATACATACTTTTTTATAGTACAATCTTTTGAATCGTATGTCAAACTTCCCGCCTTAAGTTTTTTAGTAAAAATTATTATTTATAATTTACAATGATCATATCTCCTATTCTCATATTGCTTTCTCTAACTGTTCCAGCGGCAACTTCTAATACCATATCCACTAGCGATGATGGATAATAAATTATAAGCTCGTCATTTAAAGCGCTTGGCTGTGGCGATGCATTTTCTGACCAGCCGATAATTTGGTTTTGAAATATCCAAATAATATCTATAGGAAATTGCATATCCTTCATCCAAAAATGAGGTATGTTGGGTAAATCAAAAATAAAAAGCATGCCGCTTTTTTCAGATAACGATTTGTGACCAATAAGTCCGCGCCTTTTTTCTTCTGCATCGTCAGCGATAAAAACAGTAAAAATATCTTCATTAATTTTTACTTCAGCAAGCTCAGTGTGACTTTCTAAAATAAGCACAGGTTTATAAATAGGACGAGCTTGATAAATAAGCCCTGCGATAACAAAAATAATAAACACCGCGACAATGGTCGGCATAAGACTACTTTTCATAAAAATAAAAACTTTTTTATACTTTTTGTTATTTGTTTTTTTATCTATTAAATAAATTAATTATTTACAAATTTTTCTAATCAAGTATTTTGTTTCTTCAACATCCGCTATTTGTACAGTGTTTATGCCAGTTTTTACAACTGCAAAATCGTTTCCTCCTTTATAAAGAGCGTCTCCCACATAAGCCATTTTTCTAACAGGAATAGATAATCGTTTTTGAACCTGTCTTATGCCGTATGCTTTGTCAATCCCCTTTTTCGTCACATCTATGGAAGTAAGTCCGCCGAGACGCACTTCAAATTCAGGTAAATATTTTTTGAGAGCTTTTTTAAGCTTAGGGCGAATATCTTGTTTTTGGTTCCATTCTTCTTTGTCTACAAGGGGTGCTTTTTGTCCTAGGGCTGAAAAAGTGATTTGACTTTCCCTGTCTTCTATAACTTTACCATAAGTCTTATTTGGCTTTATATATTGCGTATCTTGAAAGGCTTTTTGAAAAGCGTTCATAATTTGTGTTTTTTCTTTTTTTGTTAAAGCATTTTTGTAAAGCAAAGACCATTTCCCTTTAGTATGTGTATACATTCTCCCTCCCGATGTAGGAAGAACAAAAAGATTTTTAAGCTTGTCCTTAGAGCAGCTTAGATAGTTAAGAAATTGTTTTTTAAATTGCGGATAATCTCCTCCTCCTATTACAACTACGGGAATTTTATCAAGAAGTCTACATAAAAGAGTTGCCATTTCTTCATCAATATCATGTTTGCTTGTAGTAAGCGTGCCATCTAAATCAAAAGCTAAAAGTTTTTTAGTCGAAAGCATGGCGGCCGCCTCTTCAAGTTTATGTATCTTTTTATAATTATTGATTAACCATGAGCTAGATTGTATTTTGCCCCCATATCCAACATTAAAAATCATTTTACAGCTAATTCTTTCGCATACTACTACTTCTGGGATATTATCTTTGTACCTATCTCCTCCATTGATAAAAAGATTGGGTTTTAATTCCTCAAGTTCTCGACAAACACTCATATCACTTGTCCCTTCTTTGTGGCTTGTTAAGACCACGCGATCGACTCCAGCAATAGCCTCAATAATTTCTTTACGCTCATGTTCTGGCATAAAAACATAGCCCTTCTTATTTTTTAGCCAGTTATCATTATTAAGAATAACAATTAATTGATGAGCCATTTTTTTAGCTTCCTGAAATAAACGAACATGCCCTATATGAATTGGGTCAAAGCCTCCGCTTACAGCGGCAATAATTTTATTTTTTGATGATTTTTTTGATTCTCCCATATTTATCTTGATAACGGATAATATCTTCTTCTTCGACTTTACCAAAAGCTATTTCTAAAACTTGCGCATTAGTAATGCCATATATTCTATGTTTTTCTTTCTTGTTGATTTTAATAAACTCCTCTTTTCTTAAAATTGAAAAGGCGTCTTCTTTCTGAACACGAATTCTTCCTTTGAGCACAATCCATATTTCGCTCCTATTTTGATGACTTTGTAAACTCAATTCTTCTCCTTTGTGAATAAAAAGCTTTTTGAGCCAGTAAGCATTCGAATATTTCTCTAAAACTAAATATCCTCCCCAGGGTTTTTTAACTAATTCATGGGTTGTGCGATATATGGATTTATCTAAATTTTGCATAATTTTAGAACATTAAGAAGCTCTTTTATTTCTATAGTAGCTACACCAACCACTTTATCGGCTCCGCCATAATATATAAAAAGCGTTTTATCGATTAATGCTGTGCCACAAGGAAATACCACATTTGGGACCTCTCCTATTTTTTCGTAAATAGTTTCTGGCTCAAAAATAGGATAATCAGTGCGGCTAATAATTTTTACAGGATCTTGTAAGTCGGCTAATATTGCTCCTACACGATATACTCCTTCTTCAGAAACTCCGTGATAAAGTAGTATCCACCCACTTTCAGTTTTAATCGGCGGGCCAGCAAGACCAACTTTTTTAGAATCCCACCACCCTCGCCTCGGCATTATCCAGCGATATTCCTCAAGCCAGTTTTTTTCGTCAAAATCTAAGGTTTTATGAAAAGAAAGATCAATGTCATCTCCAAGACGATGAA
>Ga0209105_100488_pt1 | contig 13133 bp, 11 predicted proteins | sample SedPBSmetaG_FD_184158 | JGI IMG/M metagenome (GOLD analysis project Ga0209105, IMG submission 184158) | Freshwater sediment bacterial and archeal communities from Indian Creek, Illinois, USA to study Microbial Dark Matter (Phase II) -... | ecosystem: Environmental > Aquatic > Freshwater > Creek >...
GTTGGTGATCATAATCATGTCAGATGTTGTAATTATAATGGGAAGCTCCTCAGATATGAGTATAGCAAAAAGAGCAGTTGATATATTTGAAAATTTTGGTATAAGTTATGATATAACCGTTGCATCGGCACACAGGACTTCTGAGCGAGTAAGGGATATAACTGTTGAAAGCACAAGAAATGGGACAAAGGTATTTATAGCAATTGCAGGATTGGCAGCTCATTTGCCTGGAATTGTTAAGGCCAATACAACCAGACCAGTAATAGGCGTTCCTGTGGAATCTAAACTAAATGGTTTAGATGCGCTGTTTGCCTGTGTCCAAACGCCCAAAGGTGTTCCTGTGGCAACTGTTGGGATTGATAGGGGTGAAAACGCTGCGATACTGGCAGCCGAAATAATAGGTATTTATAATAAAGATGTTAGAGGGAAGGTCTTGGATTATAAATCAGGTATGGTTAAAAAAATAGATGATGACCAGGAATACATAAGAAAAGAAATTGGTGGAAAATATTTAATGGCCCGGAGTTATGGAAAACCCCTTGCAGACGTGGAGGAGAAATTTAAAATATATGGAAATGAAAAGGACATCGGCGAAAATGAAAATGATGTCCTTATAGTGGCTGGAAGCTATTCAGACATAAAAATAGTTGAATCTGTCGTAGAAACCCTGAAATCTTTTGACATAAAGTATAAAATTGAAATAGCATCCCCCAACAGATATCCTCAAAAATTACATAAAGCAGTGGTTAATGGAACTATTTCCGGAACAAAGGTATTTATATGTGTATCTGGATTATCTGGTTTTGTATCAGGAGCAGTAGCTGCACATACCGATAGGCCAGTTATATCTGTGCCCCACAGTGTAAAATTGGGAGGATTGGATTCCCTTCTTACTATGGTACAGATGCCGCCAGGCGTTCCAACAGCAACAGTTGGAATTGATAATGGAAAAAACGCTGCTATTTTAGCAGTTGAAATAATTGCAGTAGATAATAAAAAATTAAAGGAAAAATTAACCTCATTTAGAAAAAATCTGAGCGAAATGGTAGATTTTATAAATATAAAAGATAAATTATCACTCATGTCCAGTGGACAGTACAAATGAAAGAGACATGTTTTGGATTTACAGGTTCTGATTAAATAGACATGGAGATTTTTAAAAGTTCAGTAATAATACAATGCAATATTTTATGAAAACAGTAGACATTAGATTTGAAGTCCTTTCAGGTGATTTTAATCAAAAACTTTATATTGTCTATATAACAATAATATTACACATGATAAAGGCTATAATAATGGCTGGTGGAAAGGGAACAAGAATACGTCCGTTGACACTGATTCGCCCTAAACCAATGGTTCCAGTAGCTAACCGTCCTCTTATGGATTATGTGATTGAAAAAGTAAAGAACTCAGGATATAATGATATTATTTTAACTTTAAATTATTTACAGAGTCAGATTAAAAGAGATGTCCAGAAAAAATATAAAGAACTTAACATAAAATATTCAGTAGAAAACCGTCCTATGGGTACTGCAGGTGGCGTAAAAAAAGCTGGAAGGCATGTAAATGACACTTTTTTTGTTTTAAGTGGTGATGTACTGGTCAATGTAGATTTAAACAAATTATTAAAGTTTCACCGGGAAAAAAAGGCCATAGTTACCATGGTATTAACACCTGTGGATGATCCAACTCATTTTGGAATTGCTGTTATGGATGATAATAGTCAGATCATTAATTTTCTGGAGAAGCCATCCCAGGATGAAGTTTTCAGTAATCTTGCTAATACAGGCACTTACGTTTTTGAACCAGAGATACTTGATTATATCGACACTGGAGAGGTTGATTTTTCCCATGACATATTTCCCCTTTTAATTGAGGAAGAAGCAGGTATCTATGGATACAAATTCAATGGATACTGGAACGATGTTGGAAGACCAGAAACGTTTCTTCAGGCCAACCACGATGTTTTAAATCAGAAAATAGCTCCGGAACCTCCTGGAGAGAAAATTGAAGAAAATGTGGATAGATTAGGAGATATATGGGTGGGCAAAAACGTTCATATTGATGAAAAAGTGAGGATAAATGGGCCTGTGGCTATAGGAGACAATTGTGTAATTGAAAAGGGTTGTAAAATAGGTAAAAACACAGTTATTGGGAAAAATGTGCATATAGAAAAAAATACAAACATTAAAGGTTCAGTGCTATTTTCAAACAGTATTATAAAGGCCAATTCTCATCTGAAAGATTGTATTATTGATACCCACTGTGTAATTGATAGAGGTAGTATTATTGAAAGTGGAGCCATCCTTGGAAACATGGTGCGCATTGGTTTTAAAAGTGTGGTAAAATCCTCAAGATCCATAACCAGTAAAACAAAGATTTCACATGATTCAATTATAGATACTGATTATTCACTAACTCACTAACTGTTAAATAATTTTTTTAAGCGCTAAAACTTCTAACTTCAAAGAGATAATGGAGGTCTATCATTGTCTAAATATGTTCATGACATAAGAGGAATGGTTAATTTAGAGATCACCAATGGATTTGCCTCACATTTAGGAACCATCATTGGTAATTATGTTGGAAATGGAAAAAGTGTGGTGGTTGGCAGGGATTTCAGCGTCTCCTCCCAGATGATTAAAAGATCATTAAGCACTGGATTGATGGCTGCAGGGGTTAATGTAATTGATTTTGGAGTGGTCCCAATACCAGTTATACACTACAATATGGATTTATATAAGGCTACAGTGATGATAGCTGTTACTGCTTCACATATTCGTCCTGAAGATGTGAATATTAAGATATTCAGTGATCATAAAATTCCTTTAGAGCAAAGACATGCTGAAAAGGCTCCCTGGAATCAGATAGGCAAACTCAAATATGTTTATGACTACACGGATAATTATATAGACGCTGTTCTTCAAAACACAGACACTGAAATGATAAAGAAAAAATGCTTCATGATAGTGGCTGACTGTGAAAAAGGACTGCTTATACCTGTTACTCCAGAAATACTGGATAAATTAACCTGTCATACTGTGGTAGTGGGATATAAGGATATTAACATAGAATCTGCTTTTCCAGAACCAACCCCCGAGCGTTTATCCATGGTATCTGACCTTACCGTTACTTTAGGGGCTAATATGGGCATAGTTTTAGATAATGATCAGGATCGGGTTATTTTCATTGACGAGAAGGGAAATGTAGTTCGAGATCAGACTGTGCTTGGTATATTCACTAAAAATGCGTTAGAAGAATCGCCAAACAGTACAATAGTATCTTCAGTTGTTGCTTCTCTTTCTCTTGATGATATAGTATCAAAATACAACGGTAAATTATTAAAAACTTCTGTTAATAATGTATTAGAATGTATTGTAGAGGAAAATGCCATTTTTGGCGGTGACGAGCCTGGAATGTATATTTTTCCCAGATTTCATCAGTGCTTTGATGGAATATTTTCAGTGGTTAAAATGTTGGAAATACTTTCCAGGCATAATACTACTCTTTCTAAGCTGGCCCTGGAAATACCGGAGTATTCGCGAACAGTTTTTACCATAGGTTGCGAACATGAAGAAAAAATGAATGTTATTAACACTGTTGAAAACAGCTTCCAATCAAAGGGCAAAATAAGCACTGTTGATGGTATAAGAGTTGATTTAGAGGATTCATTCATACTGCTAAGGCCATCAAGATTTGAACCTTTAATTAGAGTTTATGTAGAATCTAAAGACCATGCAAAGTTACAGGAATTAACTACAAATGTCAAAAAGTTGATTGAAAATGTTTAAATCAGAAATTGGTTTATCTTATCAATCATTTTGCAAGCTTTGCAGATATTTAAAGATGATGGTTCCCCACAACTTTCACATTCATATAAATTTACATGCATTTTTTCAAATTGAAATGATTCATCAAATGATTTAAGTATATTTGTTTTGGTTCCGTTCTGCCTTGACTCCATTCTATTTAAAAATTCTTTAATTTTAGATCTTAAAGACATATAGGAGTACGGACACTCTGCAAAGTGCACGTCAATGTTATTTAATACTGCCCATGTTCCAACATCTTTTTCAGACACTTTCCAGAGCGGTTTTATCCGTGGGATGAGCTTTGGATGAATTGTATCCAGTTTAGGTCCAAACTTTGTAAATCTTCTAAAATCTGCCCTTCCAAAACTCATAATAAATGACTGTATTTCATCATCCATGTTGTGACCAGTTGCAATTTTACTTGCACCAACTTCATATGCAGTTTTATTCAACAGGTATCTTCTAAAAACGCCGCATGGCATGCATGCACTTTTGTAATTATTGAAGATATGGTCAAGGTTAAAATTGAATTCGTCAAAAAAGGACTTTTCAATTAATTCAATTCCTGTTTCTTCTGCATTTCGCCTTGCTACTTCTACACCTTCACTTCTGTATCCTGAAATACCTTCATCAACAGTTATAGCTACTAAATCAATATTAAACTTATTTTTGAGTTTATTCAGGATGTGAAGAGTTAAAACACTATCTTTTCCACCAGATAGGGCTACAGCTATCTTTTCACCTTCTTCAAGCAGTTTATATTCTTCAATTGTTTTTATTATTGTATTTTCTATTTTTCTGTTGAAGTCATCCTTTGTAACCATGTGATCAAGAATTATTTACTGATCTTAGAAATAATTTGTGTTAATAAAAATTTAATTAAAAAAGATGAATTATAGTCATAGACGAAATATTTAAAAATAATTAGGGTTATATTATTATTTATGGCAAACGTGAAAAGGAAGGAAATATTGGAACATATTGGTTTATAATATAATCATGCGCATAACTTTTTTGATATTGATTGTAGATATGTTTTCATCCATTTGTCTGCAAAGCCGCCGAAAACTCCACGAATTTTCGAGGCCACGAAACGAAGTTTCGTACGGCCGCCGAAAATCTTCGATTTTCGATGCATCAAAATCAAGATTTTGAAAGCCGCCGAACTGCTGAAATCAGTGAAAGCTGAGGGTAAAATTCATACTGTATGGACTTTTGTGTCACCTTATGCGGGGCTATATGTAACTGCACCAGAGGGGGTGTTTGTTATTTCACCTGAAAATAAATATCAATATTGCCGAAATTGTGCACAGAGGTCATGAAATAGCAGTAATAGACAGGAATATGTGTACTGGATGTGGAAATTGCCAGACTATTTGTCAGTTTAACGCGGTCACAATTGTAAATGGAAAAGCAGAATTAACTCTAGCTGTCAGGGATGTGGGGTTTGCAGAGGCTTTTACCCTGTAGATGTAATTAATCTTGTTTCAAGGATAGTTATAGGTTTAGCTGAGGAATATAAGTCATGCGTAGCCTAAATTGCATCCATGTAACAGCAAAACTGGTGACAGCCCCTACAATAACCTGGGCAGGTGCGTGCTGGTTAAGATAGACACGACTCCACATGACCATAATAAGTGGAAATGCAAATAAAAGCCCAGGATATCCAAATACATAAGTTATGGCCACTGCGGGTCCTGCAATGCCCATAGAATGCACGCTGATTTTCCAGAAAAAGGTTACGAATATGGTCAGTATTATATTTGAAAGGTAGCATAACATCAATATTGCCGCTACAGCAGGGGCTCCTGCAATAAAAAGCATGATTATTCCAATAATATAGGATAATGCTCCAAAGAGTAGGGGAAATGTACGTTCATCCTTGTTACTTACATCTAAATCTAAATCCTTACTTTTTATCCACATCAAATCTGCTGTTAATGGTAAAAATGTTCCAAAAAGCAGGCAAAGAATTGTTGACATTAAAAAAGTAGATCCACTATCTGCAAAATAATTTATAATAACAAAAACAGGTATAGTTACTATTATAGGTTCTATCATGTTTGAAACTATCTGTGCAATATCTTGTTTGAGTTTAAGTTATAAGTAACTAATTTCATGCTGTGCCCTTTTGTGATTGATATTTATCCATTTGAAATAGTTTATATATTAAATTTATGATTTTTAATTATTAATATTAGTTAATAATGGGAAGTATCTATTTTAAATATGTTTTAGGCAATTTAATGAATAATAAGTAATTTTCATTCTATAAATTCTCATAATTTAATTAATATACACATTTAATGAGTTTAAATCTGATTTATAGTTAATTACCAACATATTGTATTTTTTATTTTACAGTACTCTGTACTAACGAGTTTTATAGGTTAAAAAGTATTCTATTGAAATTATACTTCAAATTTAGTAAGTTATCACATTCATCTTGTATTATTAATTTTATATATTTATATTATGTATTTGTCCTATCTTATACTGGTGATAAGTAATGTGTGAATTCTGTGTTCAACATGGAGCAGGTAAAAAATGGTATCTGCCGGCTAAAAGCTACGCTGATGAACTTTCACGCTCTGAAGGAAGAGAATCGTTTATCAAAAACATTTTTAAAGATTATAGGAAAATGTATGGGAGAAAAGTACGCATAGCGAATGTTGCATCTAGTATACCATCTGTCAGAAAATATGCTTTGATGAAGTTCAATGAGTATTTTAGCAAGGATCATGAAGGACATGTAGTACCTCTGGAGGATGCAGTTTTTATATGCAGTATACCTGAAGGGTCAGTCTTGTAGACTGTCCATGCAGTAAATATCTTTTTGGTAAAAATGAGAAAAAATGCATACTTTTTGGAACCACAGCAGAGATTGTGGATAATATCCCTGAATTTTCACAGGTACAGGATATAGGGGCTGAAGAATGCTGCAGAGTTTCTTAAAAGTCTTGATGAATTAGGTATGGTTCACACTATCTGGATATTTAAAATACCGTATATAGGTTCTATTTGCAACTGTAATAATAAAGGATGTGCTTTGCTGTATTTAAACGACAGTTATAGATCTTTAAATGTAGTAAGAGAGAGTCATGAGATTGCTTTTGTAGATATGGAAATCTGTAACGGATGTGGAAATTGTCAAAGATCATGTCAATTTAGAGCAATAGAAATAACTGGAAAAAAAGCAGATGTTAACCATAACTGCTATGGCTGAGGGGGTATGCCAGAACTTCTGTCCGGTAGGATCAATCCATTTAATACCTAAAACTGGGTTAAACTTAATTTAAATGCACATTAATAGATTTATCAAATTTATATTGCGTATTTTAACTTTTTAGACGTTTCATATTTTTCTTTTAGAGTAAGCAGCTTTTCATACTTAAATGCCTTTTGAGGACAGCCAAGTTCACATCTCAGACATCCCATACCAGAGCAGCGGTCTGTTCTTACTGTGGCTAACCCATTTTCGATGGTCAATGCATTTTCAGGACAATTTAAAGCACATGTCATGCAGTTAGTGCACCCTTCAAACTCTGCTTCTAATACAGAGCCAATTTTAGTTATTTTTAGGCCATATTCGCCCAATTCAGGTATATCTCTTTCAAAAATTTTATGTATTACTGGATTGGAAACTTTTGGTGGGATCTTCTGGAAACCATATTTAGTTAACCAATCATTGTACATCCAGAAAGGCATACCTTGTTCACACATAGCCAGTTCTAGAGAGTATATTTTTTCGAAAGTGGGAGATGTAGCCAGTGTTATGTGCTTGCTGCGCATTCCATCTGCTATTTCCTGTAACTTCTCAAGAAGTCCCGGATCTAGAATGATATCCTTTGCCATTGATAGAGAAGTGTTTCCCATCTGGTAGATTTCACGGGATGAAGGAGGAATTTGTCCCACATTAAGGGATTTATGGGGATCTACATAGAATCCTGAAGCTCCAGCCATATAAGTCGCGTCAATTTCATCTAGAAATACCCCTGATTCTTCTGCTAAAGTTAAATGAGCAGCTCTAAATGCTCCTAAAGCTTTACCTATATTTTCTATATCTTTTTCTGTAAGATATATTTCTTTATGTAAATTGATTTTATTATCTGGGCTTTTTATTTTAGGCAGGGATATAATGCCTGTGTCCAGTCCCAAGCTATAAGCAGCGATTACACCAGTTCCAGTTATGCCTATTGGATTCACGCTACTTTCTGCACTTGAGATAATTTTTCCGCCTGAAGGATCAACTGTATCTCCTTCTTGGGCTATGAGATCTTCATCCAGGATGCGGGTTTTCCACCCGTAATCACCAATTTCCAGATCACATATAGTACCTGGAGAAGCTAATCTACCTTTTTCTATCATCTGTCCTTCTACTGCAGGTCCTGCTGCAGCAGAACATGAATAAACTTCACCATCTATAACCAGAGCTATCTCAGCATTTGTTCCAAAGTCCGATACCAGATAAATTCCTTTTTTTTCTAAAACTTCAGATTTAAAAAGCATTGCAAGAGCATCTGCCCCGATTTCATGTTTTATAGCTGGAGGGATATATATTTCGGCTTCTTGATTAATTTTAAGCCATATTTCTCTGGCATTTACAATTATGGCATTTCTTGAAGGTGGAGTTACATGCAACCTTTCAAGTGCATGCGGGCCCCAGTAGGCCAAATCCCTGATCTCGATATTGTGAAATAGAGAGAGTTGTATTGGATTACCGCAGACAGCTACTCTTTCTACGTTTTTAAGGTCTATATTTAAACTTTTTATCACTTTGTTTACTGAGTCAATGAGAATATTATGGGCAGTATCTCTACCAACTTTTATGGCGAAGTGGAGGTGATCTACAACATTGGCTCCAGGTAACGGGTGTCTAAGAGTAATTGCAGTAGAAATTACTTTTCCATTCTCAATATCTAGGGCTTGGGCTCTAATACCACTAGTTCCTATATCTAATGCTATTCCGTATCTGGTTTTCATTTGATGGTACCTCAAATGGTTAAGTCCTTTAAAAATGAGTTTTGAATATATCTAAAAAAATAATAAAAAATTTAAATAACATTTATGAAATCAGTCGTATTCAGGGACAAATTCTCCAACTATCTTTGAATACTTTTTTCTAATTTCTTTCCATGTTTTTTTGTCTTTTAATATGCTGTCAGCGAGTTTTGGAGTATGATATGCTTTAACACCATATACGCTCATAGGGAAAGATTCTATAAAGTCCTTTCTTACAGCACCGCCACCGCATCCGATTGCTGGAACTTCAAGACCGTTTTTCTCCAGCTCTTCAACGACTTTAGGGAAAGCTGTCATAGTAGTTGTCATCAGAGCTGTTCCCGTCATGAAAAGCGGTTTATATTCTCTCACAGCGTTTACAACGTCTTCATTAGGTACATCCCTACCTAAATCAATTGCATTGTATCCATTAGCCCTTAAAAACATTACCACCAGGTTTTTACCTATATCATGGGGATCTCCTTCAGCAACAAAAGAAACTACAGTTCCTTTAGTTTCACTTTTATGGCCCAGAGCTTCTTCACTTTCTTTTAAACCTTCCATCATAGAATCCCCAGAAAGCATAAGATCTGGAAGGAAATAAAAACCTTTGGTATAAAGTTCATTAACAGCGTCCATCCCTTTCATTAAACCATTGTTAATTATATCCATTGGGGGTATGCCACTGTTCAGCCCTTCTTTAACTTTAATGGTGGATTCTTCTGTATCTCCACGGAGCACAGCCCTTGCAATTGATCGGTAAGGTTCGTCTTTAGGAAGAATGGCCTGCACATCAGGGTCATTTTCTGGTGTTATTGCTGGTCCTTCCAGTTCGACATTATATCTGACTGCTACAAAGTCCTGATCAATTTTTGGTTCTAATTCTTCGTTATAACTCATATTAACACCTCAGAGTTCATAATTTTTAGGATTAAAGTCAGGTACTTTCCTTGAATATGCTCTTATGCATTCATCAATAAATTGATCCCTGTCAGCAGGTAAATCTTCAAGGATTTTAAGTGTATTATCAAGTGAATCTCTTTCAAATCGTGTAAGATACAATTTATTGGCATCAACTGCTTCATTTATTATTTTTCCTGCTTCAAGAGCGGCTGCTCTTGACCTTAAGTACGGATCCTTACCATATTTAACTATGGCTTTACCTATCCGATGCGCGTTATCGTAGGCAAGTATCAGTGCCTGAGGATCTCTGTATTTATCTGTAAGTGTATAAAGATCTCTTAAAACTTCTTCCTGCCCTGTTTGGAGAGCTGTGTTCATAAGTGCTGCTTCATATCCTGTAGCCTGCAGCCATACTTCTGGAGTTGTCCCTCCCATTTCCTGCCTGTGGTAAACAGACTCGTTACTCCAGACATCTGTAACTCCGCAAACAAGGTTACCCATTAAATCAGAATGGGCACAAACAGCATTTTTACCTTCCATTGCTATTGGAACTCCACTTATTGATTTAACAATAGGATTTTCATATCCACAATCTTTTAAAGGACCAACTGCACCACATTCGACGGCTACAAGACTTCTTGCAGCACCCATGCCCCTTGCGAGTGCGGCTACTGTATGGGAAACATCTTTATCTAGCAGTCCACCTGCCATGAACATGGCTGTATTGGCCTGAGAACAATCTGTATCTCCACCTGGCCTGCAATCATATTTTTTACAGATATTTACTATTCTTTTCCACATATATTCCATATCTATGCTTCCAAGAACACCTATTCCAAAAAGTATTGCTCTGATATCGCCTCTTGCTATTCCGTAATCTGAAAGTGCTTTTCCGCCCATGGTTTCTATACAAAGATCAGATGCACCGTTTGCAGCACAGGCTTCCATGGTTTCTTCAATGTTGTTGTCGTAGTCTGATCCTCTAAGTCCAAGGCCTCGTTCCTCGATCCTTATATCTGCTGGCGTTTGTCTAAGAGATACTCTGATACCATATTCCTCGTAGTATTTTTCTAATATCTCGGCTTGGACTCGAGTGGTCTCTGCTGCCCATTCTGGATTGTTGGTTTGATGGGATACATGCTCCTGTTCTAACATGAATGAAGGTAACCCTACAGCTATAGCCCTCTCACATGCACTTTGTGCTATATTCCTGCATTCTGCTACCATTTTTTCTTTTGATCCTTCAGAACCTTCTACTGGAGCAACTTTTACTTCTGGTACTACGTAACCCGCACCAAACTGCATGTTCCAGCGTTGACTCACTGGAAATTTGGAGCGGCCGAAAACCATTTCTTCAGGTTTTTTATACACCATTTTAGTAAATCTTTTCATATTTTTCACCACTAATTATATAACGTTCAAATTATTTAAGTTTTTTGGAATTTGATAAAAAAAAATTAAAATTCCAATATACAATATAAGGATATGGAAAAAATGGCAGTCAAAAATGCAATAAAGATAATAGGAAAGCTAAAAGGAGTCCTGGACGTGCAAAAGCTTTCAGAAGAAGATAAAAAAGCTCTGCTTGAAATTGAATTCAGTAGAAAAGGAGATATGCTACCAGTAGTCAACACTGGACTGGAAGAATGCATGAAAAAAGACTTTTATTTAGCTGTGCTCAAGAATGAAGAATTTCGTAGCCCGCCTATACCAACTGTACTCCTTGTAACAGATAAAGGCATGGTACTGGGACAAGAATTGATTTCTCCAGATGAAAAGAAAAAATATCAAGATCGAAAAGACGCATATTTTTTAAGCCCTGAATTCGTTATTTTTAAACCTGATAAAACAACGAGGAGCATGCAAAGGGAAAAAGAGTGTTTTCTTTTACCTTCTGTACCATTTCCAGAATTAGATAACATTGATGGGATATTAGATGTAGTATCCTGCAGCCCTTCAACGGCGGGTGATTCATATCTTAAGGATAAATATGGATATCCTCAAGATCCTCATATTGCCACGATACTGGTTGGATTTTCAATTAAAGATAAGAAAAAGTAAAATAATTTTTTTTGGTTTTAAACCAGTGATATTATATTTAAATACCGTGAAACTCGTTACGTGCTTCAACCATAGCTTTAATGTTTTCAAGAGGAGATCCTGGAGCTAAACCGCAACTTGGAGCTATTATATCTACTCCAGCTTCTAATATTTTTTTAACTTCTTCTTTAACCTGATCAGGCGAACTTCTAAAGAGAGTTTCACTTGAAGAAATGTTTCCTATAATCTTTGGGACTTTATCTCCTCTTCCCATGCTCATTGTTCTTCCACCGACTCGTATGGTTTTTCCTCCGCCCTTAACATCTTCCTTTGCCCTTGCTATATCTACCTTTTCTTCCACGCTAAGCCCATCAAAACCTGTGGCAGCCATGTCCTTTATAATTGGTTCTGTAGATCCACATATGTGAAGGACTTTATTCGTGCTTATCTGCATTGATAAATCTTCCAGTCTCGGTTTAACCATAGTCTTAAATTGAAGAGGATCAATGAGCTCTGGAGCAGCTGTTGGATCAGCAGCACAGATTATATCGGAACCTGCATCAGCAACAGCAGTTGCATATTCAATAGATATGTCAAGTGCTTCATCTAAAACTGATTCAACCTCATTTGGCCTGGTTCTCATGTATCTTACAAGTTTTTCTACACCGAGTAGATGTCCTGTGAGTGTGAAAGGGCCAGTGATTCCAACAATGATTGGAAGAGTATCCCCGTATTTGTCCTTTAATTTTTTAATAGCTTCCAGCACAACCGGAATCCGCCCTTTACTGAGGAAATCATTAGGAATGGTTATATCACTGCTACTTTCAAACGGACTTTCCACAACATGGGGAGTTTTATCCTTGTTACCAAGATCCACTTTACAACCCATAGCTTCAGCTTCCACAGTAAGACAAAATGGAATTCTTGCGCATTCTAATCCTACAAGTTCGTAGAGTGAACTTCCAAGTGTTGCCATTTTTTCAGCATCACTGTGTGCTTCAGGCCAAAATGCACCTGTTTTTTCCATGGCTTCAATTATACCGAGTTGAGTGACACTGATTACTGGCGTAACATCGGTTTCTTCATCTCTAAATACTGCAAGTATATTTTCTTTTAAATTCATAAGACTCACTGTGCTTTAATATATTGTTTAACTTGTTTAAATTTTTGGGTCTCATTTACATAAAACTTGAGAATGCCTCTATTAAATATTTCTAAAAACAGAAGTTATAGCTACTAAATCAATATTAAACTTATTTTTGAGTTTATTCAGGATGTGAAGAGTTAAAACACTATCTTTTCCACCAGATAGGGCTACAGCTATCTTTTCGCCTTCTTCAAGCAGTTTATATTCTTCAATTGTTTTTATTACTGTAT
>Ga0209105_100490_pt1 | contig 13096 bp, 10 predicted proteins | sample SedPBSmetaG_FD_184158 | JGI IMG/M metagenome (GOLD analysis project Ga0209105, IMG submission 184158) | Freshwater sediment bacterial and archeal communities from Indian Creek, Illinois, USA to study Microbial Dark Matter (Phase II) -... | ecosystem: Environmental > Aquatic > Freshwater > Creek >...
AGACTTTTTTGCGTCCGTTTATAGGGCAAGTCTCCGACGACATGCTTTGGAACAGCCAAGGGTGTGTTTGGGAGACGGTTGTCAGGCAACCAAAGCGGCGTTTAGTGGACCGTTAGGGTATCATCTAGTGGCACTGCTTGGCGGTGTCCTGTATGAGTGGGGCATCCATTTGAGGGATGTCCCACTTCTTTTTGCGATTTCTATGGTACAGTGCAGGGATAGAAGAAAGGTGGGGAGAAATTAACGTTATGCAAGTTGGATATGTGCGAGTTAGTACCGCTGAGCAAAACACTGCCCGCCAAGAGTCTCTAATGCTTGACCTTGGCGTTGAGAGGGTCTTTATTGACCACGCGAGTGGGAGGGACTCAGAGAGAGCTGAACTAAAAAAGCTCCTTGAGTTTGTTCGTGAAGGCGATTCGGTGATTGTGGAGAGCGTGAGCCGGTTTGCTAGGAATACACGAGACTTGCTGCGTTTGGTGGGCCTACTGAACGAGAAGCGGGTGGAATTTATCAGCAGGAAGGAGAACATCGACACAAATTCACCTGCAGGTAAATTCATGCTGACCATCTTCGGCGCAATGGCCGAACTTGAGCGAGATTACATACTCCAGCGTCAAGCCGAAGGGGTAGCGATCGCAAAACGGCTGGGGAAGTATAAGGGTCGGAAGAAAATCGAGGTGGATAAAGCGAAGTTCCGTGGCGTCTACGAAGATTGGAAGGCTGGTAAAATATCGGCGGTCAAAGCGATGGCTCGACTTAATCTCACAAGGAATACATTTTATCGGCGTGTCAGGGAATACGAAGCGAGCGGCGGGAAATAGACCCCGTATTCTGGGTGAAAACGAGCCTCCTCTTCGTTCGATATGTAAAATATCGATGACGCTGCGCTCAGCAGGTTGGCTGTGAGACCTCGCATTGACAGAGCTCATTATGGTGGTGCCACAATCTTGTGTAAAAGGAGAAACTATAAGTACGATGAGAATAGGTGTTATAGATGCAGACTTGCTGGATAAAGGGACAAGGCATCCAAATCTGGCTTTAATGAAGATAAGTGCCTTCAATAAGAAAAAGGGGCACTCTGTTACGCTTCTTAGGAGCTATTCAGGACTTGATTCGTACGACAAAGTGTATATCTCGAAAGTGTTTACTTACACTAATGTGCCAGGGGGAGCAGCGTCCCTACCAAATGTGTTGATTGGAGGCACGGGTTTTTTTGACGACGGTGGCGAGTGCCTTCCAGATGAGATTGAACACCACATGCCAGATTATGATTTATACAAGGATTACGCTAATGACGAACTAAAACAGGGGCGAAACAGGAGTGCACTATCCGACTACTTGGACTACTCAGTAGGCTTCACAACCCGCGGGTGCTTTAGGAAATGCTCCTTCTGTGTGAATAAGAAGTACGACAAGGCATTTAAACACTCTCCTGTCAGGGAGTTTTATGATCCCACTAAACCCTACATCTATCTTTGGGATGACAACTTTCTCGCGTATGAAGGTTGGGAATCAATACTTGATGACCTTGAGTCCACCGGAAAGCCATTCCAATTCCGTCAGGGTCTTGATATACGCCTTATGACGGATAGGAAGGCAGCACGCATATCTAAGGCCCGATACCAAGGGGACTATATTTTCGCCTTTGACCACCTTGAAGAACGGGAGCTCATAGAAGAGAAACTGAAGCTATGGAGAAGACATTCCGCTAGGACGACCAAACTCTATGTTCTCTGTGCTTATAACTCGCACGATGAAAAGGATATAGAGAACACTTTTGAGCGGATTAAGATTCTCATGAAATACGGCTGCCTTCCGTACATCATGAGATATGGGAGTTACAAAGATAGCCCATTGAGAACACTATACATTCAAATAGCGCGCTGGTGTAACCAGCCCCAATTTTTTAAGAAGAAGTCGTTTCGGCAGTTTTGCGAGGCTAACCAGGACTATCACAAGAGTAAGACTACAACATGCTCGGCATATCAGTCTCTAGTGGACTTCGAGAGTGCCTTTCCCGAAATTGCTGAGAAATACTTTGACTTGCGTTTTGACGAAGAAAACCAGTACGGAAATGATTACGGCTATGGACGCAAATATGCACATAAGCACAGCTGCAACATATGTGCCGGACAGCAACAATCGTGGGAGGATGCCTTTCTAGGGATAATGCCTCTTCATCAAGCTATTGGAAGATATTTTCGAAAGGACATGGATTTACAGTGTCTTTCGTATACGGATGTAGCTTGTGTTAGATATTCCAAGGAGATATTGGCTGATTGGTTTTGCGAATCCCTCCTTGCCATGACACTCTCTGAGGTCTTTGGGATCGTCATACATAACATGTGCCCTGAAGGTGTCTTTGCCAGCAATATCCCTCAGTTCAGCAACATCCGGGATGTCTATATGGCAACTCCACAAATACTTGGCTTGAGCGGCCAATCGATAACTTATGAGGATCTTGGCACATATCTTGACAACGGGAAAGACAAGGGCAAGGTTGCGCAACGCAAGTATGGCGAAAATCATGCTAAGTTGGCTACTCTTCTTGACTTGGCTGTAATTTCGGCGCCTGGCAATTTGTACAAAGTAACACTATCCGTTTTTGGGACAGCCTTTAATAAAAGAACTGCCAATGAAAAAAGAGAATTGGCCGCCCGCCTTCTCTTGCGAGTTCCCATCATTCAAAGAATACTGATCGATGCACTATTGTCGGAGGTCGATATTGAGAACGCGCTGTCCTGCCTTGCAGAGAAAACAAGGAAGAGACGGAGTCCGAATGTTGCAGCACTTCTCCGGTTCATCTCTGGCGAGTTGGGCGAAGAGACGAGTATTATGAGGAGAGTGCTTGACAATATAAGGGGGTGGAGATAATGTCCTTCCGAGATATTGATGTCGCTTTATCGTACGAAACAGGACGCGACGATCCGGTAAATGAATTTTACGTTCCTTTGCTTGCCAAAGCTAGCAGCTATGATCGGATTGCTGGCTTTTTCACGTCTGCCAGTCTGGCCATTGCGGCAAGAGGAATCGCGGGACTAATAAGAAACAATGGAACCATGCGTATAATTGCATGTCCGCGCCTCGATGAGGCGGATGCTGCTATTATCCAGAGAGTTGTCGAGAATCCGGATGAATACATAAGTAAGCGGTTAGTAGATGATTTAGCGCACATGGAGGATGACTTTCAGCACGATCATCTGCGTGCCCTCGGCTGGATGCTCGCAAATGGACATCTCGACATTCGAATTGCCGTTGTCAAACGTGAGCGTGCGGATGCAATCGACTTCAACTCTTTATTTCACCAGAAGATCGGGATTATGAGAGACGGCGAAGGTAACCGTGTCTCATTCAGCGGTTCTATAAATGAAACTGCATCTGGGTGGCTGACAAATATTGAGGAATTTAAGGTTTTCAGGAGTTGGGAGCCCGGGCAAGACAGTTATCTAGATGCTGATGTGACAAGGTTTGACGAGTTTTGGAATGGGCTAAGACCTAACGTATTAATCAAGACTCTGCCTGCTGCCGTCTATGAAAAACTTATTGAAATAGGTAGCGAATTTTTACAGGAGCGGTTTATCGCAAAAAGATATCTCCGTAGTCGCCAAGAAAAGACATTGCACGACAAGCTTGGCCTATTCTCTTACCAGAAGGAAGCGCTTAAGAAATGGAAGGAGAAGAATTTTCAGCTGCTCTTTGAGATGGCAACAGGAACAGGCAAAACAAGAACGGCCATTGCTTGTATAGATTATTTTCTTGGGTCGGAACCTAAGGGATTAACAATTGTCTCGTGCCCTCAGAGTACCCTTTCAATGCAATGGAAGAGTGAAATCGATAAGATAGGGCTAAGAGTAGGCGCCGTCGTAATTGCAGACGGGGCTCACAAGAAGTGGCGCGAGCTCCTTAAGAGAGAGCTCCAATTGATCGCCTTGGGTTTTTCTAACCACGCCATCGTTTATACAACCCATACAACAGCAAGCTCCGCTGATTTCGTTGATGCTGTTAGGCAGCATATTGCCAAGACTCCCGTATGTTTCGTGGGAGATGAAGCCCACGGCCTGGGTGCATATAAGGCGAAGAGAGCTTTGCTCAATGAATACTCTTATCGCATTGGCCTTTCAGCTACCCCATCGCGATGGTTTGATGATTGCGGCTCGAAAATCATAGTGGATTATTTCGGCAATGATTCGTTTAAATTTTCAATAGGTCAGGCACTCACAACGATCAATCCATTAACGAATGTGCCATTCTTGGTGGAATATGAGTACCATCCCGTGTTTGTTAGTCTGACTGACGAGGAGCTTGAGGACTACCAAAGGCTCACAAGCAGAATAAAGAAGATGGCCGCTTACAGCAAAGACAGCGATGAGCACCAAAGTCGGCTTGAAAAAATTATCTTTGACCGCGCAAATATCGAAAAGACAGCTAGATTAAAGTACGAAGCCTTAGTGGATGTGCTCCAGAGATACCCCATCCATAATACTTTAATTTTTGTAGCAGATGGGCAAATTGATGAGGTCATGCGTTTATTGAGGGCAAATAGCATCCTGGCTCACCGCTTTACCCAAGAGCAGGGAACTACCCCGACTTCAAAGTACGGCGGGATTAGCGAGCGTCAACACCTCATAAATAAGTTCAAGGAGGGCGCATACCAGGCGCTTGTCGCAATTAAGTGCCTTGATGAAGGTATAGATGTCCCAGCCGCGCAAATGGCAATAATTATGGCAAGCAGCACTAATCCGCGAGAATACATACAACGGATTGGCAGGGTTATTCGCCAGTCTAAAGGCAAAGGCAGGGCCTACATATATGACTTTGTGTTAGAGCCTGAGCTTGCAAGATTGAAGGACCCGACGTTAGTGGAGTTTGAGAAACACATCTTTGAGAAGGAGCTGATCCGTGTAAAGGATATGTCCATGAATTCTATTAACAATGCGGATGTATTGATGGAAATTAATAAGAGGATTAGGGGGTTGACTTATGGCGCTTAATAAGACGATTATAAAGAAGATCAAGGCTAAAACCGAATGCGAGCCCGCGTTAGGGGAATTTCTTGTGAGATTGCTTGAATGTGAGAGCAATGAGCCCGGGCGGTGGAAGACGATGTATCGACTGGTTCTTGAAGCAAGTTGCAAGGAGGAGAAGGTGTATGCGGATAACTAACATCAACATCACCAACTACCGCCAGTACCAGTCGCTTTCTTTTGTTTTCCCTGAATCTAAGAGTAACGACATGCATTTGATCATTGCTCAGAACGGAGTTGGCAAGACCAATCTGCTCAATGCTATTACGTGGTGTCTATATGGCAAGGAGCCGCATCTAGGGGATTCCGCAGGAAACGTTGGTCTTCCAAAACTGAACCTCACTGCATTAGAAGATGCACGGTCTGGTGGCAAGGACACTGAGGCTGTTGAAGTGGAACTACGGGCTGAGGATGAAGATACTTACATCACTTACAAACGACGCGTTCCAGTTCGGGTTAAACCTGGGGTCTTTGAGGAAGTCGCTAAAGAGAGATTCACAGTTACCGTGGCTACCTCCGCTGGCGATCCAAAGGTGTATGAAGACAAGGACACAACAAGTCACTTCGTCGATAAGTATATGCCGGAAAAGATCAGGGAGTATTTCTATTTTGACGGGGAGCAGCTAAACAATTACTTTATCACTGGGAGGAGTAAAGTAAGAGACGCCATCTTTTCAATTTCGCAAGTTGATGTTGTCAACCTTATCGCTAAACGTATTGGGGACGTGATTACGGAAAAGCAAAGGGACGCGGCGTCTAAGTCTCCGAACATAAAAAACCATCAGGATGCACTGGATTCGATGAACCTAAAGATTAGCGAGCTTGAACAAAAAATAATAGAACACGAGGAGCAAATTGCCAAGTCAGAACGTATCATCAAAGAAAATTCTGAATACCTTCAAGGGGAAGAAAACCTGCCGGAATTGGAGCAGAAGTTTCAAGATTTGAGAGCAGTCCAAAAGAGTCTTGATGATGACGCAAGAGGCCTTACGCAGTCTATGTTTTCATTTGTAAGGGAAATGAAAACATCTCTAACCTTCTACGCAGCAGCAAAGAAAACACTAGGCTTAATCGCACAAAAAGAAGCAGGCAACGAGTTGCCTCCAAGTTTTGATAGGGTGCTATTATTGAGAGCACTCGACGAACAAACATGCCCTGTCTGCAAACAAGCGTTATCCAATCACAGTGAGGATTTTGTACGCCGTACAATCGAGAGCTTCCAAATCTCTAGTGCCGCATCACATCTGCTTATGCGCATCCGCAGTGAACTCGAGAGAACGGTAGCAGCGGCTGAGGCTTACCCATCAAAAAAGCAAAACTTGTGCGAACAATACCAGCGCATTGAGAATCGCCGTAAGGAAGTCGAGAGGGAGCTCGGAGAGGTCGACAGGCGCATTAATCGGATTGGGCAGAAGGATGAAGTCAAGCGTAGACACACGGAGCGTTTAAACCACGAAGAAATCAAGAGGATAAATATCGAAAAACTGGGTGTCTCTAAAAACAATGTTGAAAACGTGCGGAGTGCACGGAGAATCCAAAATAATGCTCTTGAAAAAGCCATTACACAGGCTGCCGCAGGTGAACGAATAAGTCAGCTTATAGCATTTGCTAAGAAGGCGCGTGAGATTATGGAAAGTATTGAGGAGGAGATGATGAACGAAGTTCGCGCAAAAATGGAGGAGCAGACCAGACGCTATTTTATAGACCTAATTTGGAAGAAGCATACTTATGACAGGATCGAGCTAAGTCAAGATTTTCAGCTCGATCTATTCCATAAAGAGGGATACTCTTGTGTGGGTACGTGTAGCGCAGCAGAGCGCTGTTTGCTCGCCTTGTCGTTTACTCTTGCCCTCCATGTAGTCTCCGGCTTTAATTCGCCATTGTTCATTGACACACCAGTTGCCCGTGTCTCAGATGTCAACAGAACTAATTTTGCCAATGTGCTATGTGAAGTCAGCAAGAACAAGCAGATTATCATGACACTGTCACCCGATGAGTATTCGCCTGAGATCAAGAGGATATTTGAGCCGATTGTAAAGACGAATGTGGAGCTCCGAATGGTAGACGAAAAAATCACTGTCGTGAAGTAGGAGGTGGCATTGTGGAATCAGCAAGAATGCCTGATAGGCTCAACTACTCAACAAGCGCCAAGAAGCTGCTGGAAAAAATTGATAGTGCCAACTATATGGGACTCAGTGTAAAGGTGATCACACGTTCTGAGTTGTTCCTTTTTGCGATGTCCTTAGGAGTTGAAAGTGGCACGCGGATAGAGGTTGTCAGTCCGTATCAAGGAGGACTTGTTCTTGAAAAATCGATCGACAATGTTACGCTAGCTTCAATGTACGCTCAGTTCGTATCTCTGTTGACAGACCCAGACAATGAAATCGACACTGTCGCCGATAAAGGCCAAGTGTATAAAATGGCTGAACAGTATGCCAATACAGGTTTTGAGATAATAGCCGACTACTTTGAAAAGAAAAGGCAGGAAGATCTTTTATGGGACCTGTTCTCGGAGCTTGATATTCAATACGAGACCATCAAATGATAACCTCTTGATGGTGCCGCAAATTGATGTCCGTGTTGGGTTTCCTGCAGCAAGTGTTTATCGTAAGTATCAAGTACAACAGAACGATCCTTTTTAGACGATTAGTACATCTTTGGCTGCCGGAATGAGGCGGGCCCACGCGGATAGAACAGGCCATGTAAAATGGGTAATAGGAGGAGGGTTGTTGTGCGCAGATTCCGATTGGTCGCCTTTGTAGTAGTTATTACATTGCTCCTGTGTTCTGTCCCTGTTTCAGCAAGCCAACCAATCAACGTGGTTGTCAACGGTCGTCCTATAACGATGGATGTGCCGCCCGTCATCCGTGATGGCCGAACACTCGCCCCCTTGCGAGCCATATTTGAGGCACTAGGGGCGTCTGTAGAATGGGATGCCACAACCAGCACCATCACAAGCAGACGAAACGACAGAACAATCATCCTTCAAATTGATAACCCCACCGCACGAGTGAACAATGCTCCGATCGCGCTCAGCGTACCCCCTGTCGTCATTGGAGGCAGAACGATGGTGCCAGTTCGATTCATCGCGGAAAGTCTGGGTGCGACTGTCACATGGGACGAGCAGACAAGGACCGTGATCGTGCAAACTGATGATGCAACTGCGATTGAGGTACGAACCATTACCGCGCAGGTGACCAGCGTGACTGATGGCGACACCATCGTAGTTCGTCTCGAATCTGGCAAAGAGGAGAGAGTGCGTCTTATCGGTGTGGACACCCCCGAAAGCACTGGTCAGGTCGAACCATTTGGTCGAGAAGCCGCGAACTTTACTAGAGAACGGGTCGGTGGGAAGTCTGTCTTTCTCGAAATTGACACCTCGGAGCGTGATCGTTTTGGGCGGCTACTGGCTTACGTATGGCTTGCGCAACCGACAAGCGACAATGAAACTGAAGTCAGAGCGAAGATGCTCAATGCTGAGCTCATGCTCCAAGGCTTCGCGAATGTAATGACCATCCCTCCAAATGTAAAATACTCTGCCCTGTTTTTAAAATTCGGGCAAGAAGCACGAAATGCGGGAAGAGGGCTATGGGCAGCGCCCGTGACTCCGGTTCCCGTGACTCCGGCTCCGATTGAGGGAATAGTAATAACATCTGTCGACCTAGTCGGGGAAGTCGTAACAATTACGAATAGAAGCACGCAAAGCGTAGATATTTCTGGCTGGGTGTTGTTTAGTGAAGTAGGAGAACAGAGCTTCACTTTCCCTGCTCGTACTGTCATTCCAGCGAACTCAAGCATCACAGTGGTCAGCGGTCCAAATGCGTCCGCAGGAGCCGGGAGGCTTTTGTGGACTAGATCGCATATCTGGAACAACGCTCGCGACCCGGCAGTTTTGCGTGACGCTCAGGGGAGGGAAGTAAGTCGGAGAGATTAAGCCATCAAGCGAGCTCATCTCGATCAGTACTCCAAAAATCTTGGTCGTTACTCAAAGCGACTACAATCAATACTTCCGCACACGCGCCCTCATCGCTCTACAACTGAGTGTGAGTCTCATTGAAAAGACATTCCTCGTCATAGGCTACAGTCTTGGCGGCCACAACTTCAACTAGGTCCATGGCCAATGTGATTTGATCTGGCTCAGTATGGACGCCGCTTACGCTACGATGTTTGACGCCCATCCGCTGGATGTGACTAACCTTCAGATGCGCAACGTCGATGCTATCAACTTGGCGGGAGATAGTACCCAAGAACGCAATCAGGCGTTAGCCGAGTGGCACCGCCTACTTGAACGCATCGCTCGAAAAGCGCGCTACTTCTCAATTTTGGAACTTGAGTGATGCGGCTAAAATTGGATCGTCGATAAGGCTCACTTTATCCGCAAACGTGGCTCAAACTCGCCGTATCGCCGACTCAAACTCGCCGTATCGCCGACTCAAACTCGCCGTATCGCCGACTCAAACTGGGCGTAATGTTCTGTGGCCGCTTTATTCCAAAATGAGTGGCCGAATTGGTCCGAAATATGCACCAACTAAACGAATATAGACTTCTTGCGCTGGAGTTGGGCTAACTATTGCGGAATCTAATGGAAAAGAGGCTGACAAGTGGCCAGATTGCGGCTGTATTTTTCGGACTTCTTCGGAGTTGATGAAGATGTCGTTGAATCGTATGGAGCGGTAAACATATCGCTCATAAATGACATGCCGCTTTTTATAGACCCGTTTCTGTTGTTCAATAGCGGAAAAACTGAATACCAAGAAATTCACAAACAGATTATTAACTATATACTGTTTCTGCAGAAACAGGCAGCAAAATACAAGGCCGCCCCAAACGGAATGCTTTCGGCATGGTACCATTTCCCTGAGATAAAGCAAACGTGGATAGGATTCAGCCTTGACGGGAATGCTGGACGCGGACTTGGTGGCGGCTTCGCTTCAAATCTGCATTTTGGACTTCAAACAATTTTCAGGGATTTCGGAAAGGAAACCATCACAAAGAGTCCTCATTTAGAAAAATTATGCCTTATCAGTGCTAATGTAGGTAGAGATAAGATTAGTGATTTTACTACGAACTTTGCAAAAAAATACTTGTTGAAGTACACGGCACATTTTGCTGCAGAGTATTTAGAAGCGGACCAATGCAGGGAGTTCGCTATACCGAAAGTGGATTTTAACTATAATACCATGACGTGGAATTCTGCTGTATTTGTTTTGCCTTGTTTCAACGATGATTTCGTACTGTTGACCCCGAGGGATATACTGACGAGAGATGACACGTTTATCAGCCGAACCGATATGGTAAGAAATCTGCAGGGAATTGTTCCGTCTGTAGAGGATGCCACCCTTCGTTTTGAACTGAACACCTACTTTACCGAGGTTCTTTCAAAGAAAAACAACGAAATGTCACGCCCTGACAAAGAGAAGGCGGCAATTAGTCTGATTTCCAGACACCCAAAACTTATTGATTATTACATTAAACACAAAGAAGAAACTGAGCAGGAAGCGACTTCGATAAGCAAGCAGGTGGTTCAAGAAGTAAAGATGATGTTCAATACGCAGTTGCAGGAACTCACTCGCTTGCTGTCTGTGAACACGGATTTTTATAAGACAGAGCGTGATTCTTACGATGAGGCTTACAAAAGAGTACTTTTCTTAAAGACCGTGATTGAAGACATGGATGGTTACAGAATCTTCTATTTGGGAGATAAGCCCATCAAGCGGGAAAGTGATTTGCAGATTATGTATCGGCTCGTGTGGTTTGCAAGCGAGATGGATGTTAACCGCGAAGTAAATAGCGGGCGAGGGCCAGTAGATTTCAAAATATCACGGGGGGCGTCAAATTCTACACTTGTAGAGTTTAAGTTGGCGTCAAATTCAAAGCTCAAAAAGAACCTGGCGATGCAAGTAGAAGTATACAAAAAGGCGAGCGGAACCGACAGGGCAATTAAAGTCATAATGTATTTTACAGAAGATGAATATGCTAAGGTTTCCCGCATTCTCAATGATATAGGTTTGAGTGGCTGTAAAGACATCGTGCTTATCGATGCGATAGGAAAAAAGACCTCAGCCTCTAATGTTGGAATAACCTAGTGGGGAATAGAAGTTTTGTCGGCCTTACTGGCAGCAGTAATGTGAGCGATACATTACCCCGACCTTGCTCATCAGCAGGGGCTGTCAAGGGCGGGTGCCCTGTGCGGATAAGGGCGGTGCAGAGAGTTTGACTTGACCTCACTAGCACCATTGTGCAACATGCCAGATCGCGTGATTACGGGCGCGTGAACTTGTAAATCTCCAGAGGGTACGATTCTGACAGCAATTTTGACAGCAACGGCGGGTGAATTACGCGCACTGAGCGACCACGAACTAATGTTTGTAGCCGATAAACCCTCGTGTTTCCTCACTCCATCACGCTGCCCGCCACGACCTGACATGAGGTGAAGGATGCGGCAAACAACTTCGCGGCATATGTAGACCATGCGCGGAACCAATGGGCGAGAGCTGGCATTCACACGTCTAGAGTCAATGACCGCCCTGCTGCGTCGATAGAGATTTTTGGAGGAACACGAATTAGACTTGAGGAGGAAGAACCCGAGTTGATTGGGAAAGTGGGTGTTGCCATTATTGTGAGGTCTGCCCACGTTGGAAACCACACCTTTGATTGCCCCGACCCTGGAGTTCGGTCTATCTCTAACCATAGAGTTGACTTGATGAGGGTATGGGTGCCGCAGCGAGGCTTTCTCTTTTTCTGGTGGCAGCGCACCGACCGCAACCGCACGACATTTACCCATGAACTCGGACACGCCTTAGGTTGGTTTGGACACAGCCGAAACTCGCAGGATGTCATGTATGGGGTTGATGGGATGCGGCCCGAATTGACTACTAGGGACATTGAGCATCTTAGGCAGAACTATTAAGGAGAAGGGGGAGACGTTGATATGACAAAAGGAAGAAAGACTGTTCTTGTTGCCGTGGTCGTGCTTTTGGTAAGTGCAGTGGCCTATGCTGCCGTAAGCGTGCTGTTCCCCACACGACGGTTGGCCTTGACGGAGTTCCACGGCCCAAGGGGAGGGACAGTATTTGGCTTGTCACCTGTGGAGCCGACGTTTGAAAACCATGTGATTTGGTTATCTACGAACGTTATCGTCGGCACTGTACTGACGACCCCGCCGGAAGGAGCGAGCGTTGGTTTTTACGAGGTGCAAGTGGAAGAAAATATTCTTTCGCGCACGGTAGAAAATCCAATTAAGGTTTATGGAGAGGGTAATCTCCTTACACAGGGCGAAACCTACCTGTTGTTGTTAGCGAGATTCGCGAGCACTGTGTATCCCTTTGATTTTTACGTAGCTAGGGCTGATTTTACATTTCGCGTAGATGTCCCAAGCGACCAGGTGCAGCGCCTTGTTAATCTGCCGGAGCGTGTGTTCATCGCACCGTTTCAGGACCCCCGGTATAACTCGCTTTCGCGGCTCCGAGAGTACATTCGCAGTCTAGCCCCGGCCAATAAAGTCCACTCCTCCCAGTTCCTGAGGAACAATGTCCAAGTGATAGAGGAAGCTCCGAGCCAAGCCGCCCTCATCAATATGGCCGACCACATTTTGCTGGTTGAGGTTGTTTCGGCCGAGCCAATTCGCAATGGGATGCTAACTCGAGTAGAATTCACAACTCTCAACGAGTTTAAAGGTGAAGGGAGACACGGTACAAACTCCTTGCTTCTCCCTCCCGATGCTAAAGTCAACCAGCGATTTATTATTTTCTTGGTGGAAGCCGAAGAGGGTGGTGTCACATGGGCCACTCGCAGGGGCAGTGTGGTCGCCGAAGATGATCCTGAGTTTAGCGCTCTACTTGAAAAGCTCACCGCTTCACGGCGTTAGAGAGATGAGGCGCGCACCCGGGTGTTTCACCGCCGACAAGGGCGAGTTGTGATGCAACAGGGCACGGGCTACCCGTGTCCTGTTGTTTTCGACCGAAGTCCCACTAGGGTAGCCTCTAGCGGGACTGCTTAGCTTTGTCCCGTAGGAGTGGAGTATCCATTTGAGGGATGTCCCACTTCTTTTTGTGATTTCTATGGTACAGTGC
>Ga0209105_100497_pt1 | contig 13036 bp, 18 predicted proteins | sample SedPBSmetaG_FD_184158 | JGI IMG/M metagenome (GOLD analysis project Ga0209105, IMG submission 184158) | Freshwater sediment bacterial and archeal communities from Indian Creek, Illinois, USA to study Microbial Dark Matter (Phase II) -... | ecosystem: Environmental > Aquatic > Freshwater > Creek >...
GAATAAATCCTTTCTTATTAAAATCTTTTATTTCTGGAAATTTTTTTAATAATTTTAAATTAGTAATTTTTATTTTTAAATTTTTAAAAACAGAACCAGCTGAAGGAAAATTTAAAGGATGATTTTCTTTCCGATATTTTAAATACTCTTTGGTTTTTTCTTGAATTTCTTTTTGATTTCCTTTTTTTAATTTTAAAATTGCTGAGAAAATTATTAATTTCGGATTTTGTTTAAAAATACTCTCTCTATAGCCGAATTTACAATCTTTATTTTTAAAGATTTTTATTTTTAAATTTTTAATGTTTAATACCTCTACGTTTTCTACAACGTCTTTTATTTCTTTCCCAAAAGCTCCTGCATTCCCCCTAACTGCTCCACCTACTGTTCCAGGTATCCCAGCCGCCCATTCCAATCCTGTTAATGAGTTTTCTAAAGATAATTTAACCAAATCGCTTAATCTTGCCCCTGCTTCAACATAAATTTTTGTAATTTGTGATTTTGGATTTGTTTGTAATTTGTAATTTGTAATTTGTAATTTTATTACTATTCCCTTATATCCCTTATCTGAAACCAAAAGATTGCTTCCCCCTCCTAAAATAAAAAATGGCATTTTTTTTTCTTTTGCCAATTTAATCGCTAAAATAAGTTCAATTTTGTTTTGTGCGACAAAAAAATATTTAGACTTACCTCCAATTTTAAAAGTTGTATAGTTTTTTAAAAAAATATTTTTTTGAATTTTCATTTTATAAAAGAGCCAGGAGAGTTAACTCCAAACTAAGTTTTTTATGAGTGCTACCTCCTGACTCAATTACATTCTAGCAATTAATAATAAAAAAAACAACAAGTCTTACTCGAGAAAGACTTGTTGTCAACTTAGTTGAGTGATCTTGCGACCGCACTCATAACATAAATATATCAAAAAAAAATATCGCTTGTCAAGGGACCACTCATTTCCTATAATTTACTCTTTTAACCTTTTCTTTATATCTTGTAAGATTTCTGCTGCTACTTCTTTTCCTCCAAGCCCAAAAGCAAGCCCAAAAGAAATTGTTAACATTGCAATTATGCCAAAAAATAATGTTTGCATAAATTGCGGAGCAATTTCTAATTGGTGTAGAATAGCTAAAATAGCAAAAACCCAAATTGACCATTTAGCAACCATACTAACCATCTGACCATATCCTACCTTAACTCCCTCTGCTCCAACCTTAACTATTTTTTCAACAATATCAACTACAATTACTGTAACAACAAAAATAAGAACAGCAACAATAACATTAGGAAGATAGGCTATGATTTCTCTTAAAATTTCTCCAAATGCTCTCCATTCCAAAATTTCCACTGCTGCATATAAAAAAACAATAATTAAAATCCACTTAATGATTGCTCCAATAAACTCAGCAATGTCAACTTTTAAATCAGCTTTTGCTAGGGATTGCTTCCACTCTCCACTGCCAAATATTTTGTCAATTTTGAGCTTTCTTAAAATCTTAGCAATAATCTTTTCACTCCAAATAGCTATAGCCCAACCAATAATAAAAACAATTATTGCTCCTATTAAAGAAGGAATAAAAAATAAAAACCCTTGCCAAAGCTCAATTAAAACTTCTCCTGTTTTTTCAATCCAATTAATAATCATATTATTTATTTTTTAATTACCACCTCGAAGAATTAAATTTATCTCTTCAAGGCAGAAAAACTTTTTTCGACCTTTATCTTATTATATCAGTTTTTAATTTTTTTCCAACATATTCTGTAAATTGCGCCAATCGACAAGAATACCCCCATTCATTATCATACCAAGCAACTATTTTTATTAGATTATCTTTAACTGTTGTTAGTGAAGAATCAACAATAGCTGAGTATGAATTTCCTTTATAATCAATAGAAACTAAAAGAGCATCTTCTACTCCTAAAATTCCTTTTAAGTTTTCTTGACTTGAAGCCCTTCTTAAAACATAATTTACTTCTTCTGATGTAGTTACTTTCTCTGTTTCACAAACAAAATCTAATAATGAAACTGTCGGAATTGGAATTCGAAAGGCGAGACCATCTAATTTTCCTTTTAGCTCTGGAATAACATTACCAATTGATTTTGCTGCTCCAGTTGTAGTTGGAATAATACTTAAAGCCGCGGCTCGCGCCCTTCTTAAATCCCTATGAGGTAAATCCAAAATTCTTTGATCATTAGTATAGGCATGAATTGTAGACATAAAGCCCTTGATAATCTTAAAATTATCATTAAGAACTTTAGCGATCGGCGCCAAACAATTAGTAGTACAAGAAGCCATATCTATAATATCATATTTTTCCAAATCAAGCCTGTCTTCATTTACGCCCAAAACAAAAGAGGGAATTTGATCAGGATCTTTACTTGGAGTAGAAATTATTACTTTTTTTGCTCCAGCAATAATATGTTTTTTTGCACCTTCATAATTTTCAAAATTACCAGTACACTCTAAAACAATATCAACATCTAATTCTTTCCAAGGGAGATTAGTTGGATCTTTTTCAGTAAAAAGCTTGATGGTTTGTTCTTTTTTTACTCCATTAATCACAAGAGAACTCTCAGTAAGCTTAATTGCTTTATTATATATTCCATAAAGAGAATCATATTTTAGTAAATGAACCAATGTTTTTGAATCAGTTAAATCGTTAATTGCCACTACTTCTAAGTTGGGATATTTACTAAGAATTTCTTTAAACGTTGATCGTCCTATACGACCAAAGCCATTAATAGCAATTTTTATTAGCATATTTTAATTTAAAAATAACTCAATATAATATTCTTCTAACTTCTAAAAATTCCAACAAATACAACCTTTGCTTTCATTCTTTAACTAGTTATCATTTTACCTTTTTCTTTTAAAAAATATCTTCTAAAATAAAGAATGTTTTCTAAATCAGAATGTTTGTCTAAAATTCTCTTAAACGTTGATCGTCCTATACGACCAAAGCCATTAATAGCAATTTTTATTAGCATAAAAATTATTCTTTAATCTTTAATAATTCTATAATTTTTGCCCTATCAAAGCCAACTACAATCTGTCCGTCTATCTCAACAACCGGCACTCCCATTTGTCCAGACTTTTCAATCATCTCTTTTTGTGCCTTTTCATCTTGACTGACATCAATTTCCTCAAACTCAACATTACGCTCTTCTAAAAAAGCTTTCAGGGTGACGCAATAAATACAACTTGGAGTAGAAAAAATACGAATTTTCATAATTTTAAAAGTTACAACCAGAAATTTTAACTAATCTTCTGGTTTGAATTAAACCATCAAAAACTTCTTCGTTTACATTCATTAACTCGTTACCGTCTTTATCTCTCCAGGCCGGAACACCTTCTATGTTAGGACATTTTGCTATATTGTTTCCCCCTACTGTTGGGTCGTGACAATCAATGCTATTTAAATATTTTGCCGCTTCTCCAAATAATTCTTTTTGTTGCTGGCAAAAAGGACACCAATCAGCCACATAAACCCTAATCCCCTTTTCAGTTAAACATTTAGCAATTTTTTCTTTTCTTTCTGAAGTTAGCGCGGTTTGAAATTCAGCATCTTTTCTTGCTTCTTCTTGTCTGCCAATCACCTCAACTAAATTAATTACTTGAGGAAAAAGCAATGCGCCGTCTTTGGTAAGATAAACGTCCATTTCTTCTCTTCTTCTTTCTTCCTGAGGGCCCCCTTCAAGACTAATTGTTATTTTATATAATCCTCTTTCTGAAACAATATTAATTAAAGAAGCAACTACCTCTGGGCGTATTCGTTGTCTAAAATAGTTTAAAACCCTTTCTCCTACTTCTTCTGAAGAAATAATTTCTTTAACATCTTGCTCGTTCCGAATCTCTCGTTGACTTATTAAAAAAACTATTCCCCCGCCAATTAAAATCCCTATTATAAATAATAATTATTAGCTGTTTATTAAATTTTATTTTTATTGTATCCATATTATTTTTAATAATAACATATTTATTTTTTTTATCAACTAACAAATTACTCCTCCGCCTAACATCTCATCTTTTTGGTAACCTTGATTTCGTTCTTGTTTTTCTATTTTTGCTTATTTAATATGATTTACTTCTTTTAGCTTAAAAAGGAATAACTACGAACCAAAGTTCTTTACCTTTTTGAGCATTAAAAGAGAGATAATTTTCTGAAAGTTGAAGATTGTGTATCTCATCATACCTTTCTTCCTGCTCTATTCCATCTAAGACGATAAATTCTTTTCCTTCTGATTCTGCTACATAAGCAAATCGTTGAGAGCCAGGGCTGAAGGTTAGAAGACTTACCCAATCATACCTTTCCTGTTCTATTCCGTCTAAGACGACAAAGCTTTTTCCTTCTGATCTTGCTATATAAGCAAATCGTTTAGAGTCAGGGCTGAAGGTTAGTAGAGGACTTACCCAATCATATCTTTCTTGCTCTATTCCATCTAAGACGATAAATTCTTTTCCTTCTGATTCTGCTACATAAGCAAATCGTTGAGAGTCAGGGCTGAAGGTTAGAAATTCTACCCCATCATACCTTTCTTCCTGCTCTATTCCATCTAAGACGATAAATTCTTTTCCTTCTGATCCTGCTACATAAGCAAATCGTTGAGAGTCAGGGCTGAAGGTTAGAAATTCTACCCCATCATACCTTTCTTCCTGCTCTATTCCATCTAAGACGATAAATTCTTTTCCTTCTGATTTTGCTCTATAAGCAAATCGTTGAGAGTCAGGGCTGAAGGTTAGTAGAGGACTTACCCAATCATATCTTTCTTGCTCTATTCCATCTAAGACGATAAATTCTTTTCCTTCTGATCCTGCTACATAAGCAAATCGTTTAGAGTCAGGGCTGAAGGTTAGAAAGTCTACCCAATCATATCTTTCTTGCTCTATTCCATCTAAGACGATAAATTCTTTTCCTTCTGATTTTGCTCTATAAGCAAATCGTTGAGAGTCAGGGCTGAAGGTTAGAAGAAACCATATCCCATCATACCTTTCTTGTTCTATTCCGTCTAAGACGATAAATTCTTTTCCTTCTGATTCTACTACATAAGCAAATCGTTGAGAGTCAGGGCTGAAGGTTGGAAACCATACATCATCATACCTTCCTTGCTCTTTTCCATCTAAAACAATAAACCATTTTCCTTCTGATTTTGCTCTATAAGCAAATCGTTTAGAGTCAGGGCTGAAGGTTAGAAAACTATAATTATCGTGCTTTATCTCTCCTAATTTTGTTGTCTCGGGCGTCACAACTTCTGGTTTAGGCAAAAACTGCCAAATTAAAACTCCAATAGCTAAAAGAACAAATAAACTGCTGATTAAAATAATGATTTTTTTATTCATAAGTTTTTTTATTTTTTGTTATTTTTTTAATTGGTTAGTAATTGCAGTTAACTCAAAATCACTCCTCCGCCCAAAAGCTCATGATTTTTATAAAAGACTACAGATTGACCAGGAGTGATTGCTCGCTGAGGCTGATTAAAAACTACTTCTATAGTACCATTTTTTAGTTTTTTAGCAATAGTGGATAAAACCGGCTTATGCCGATATCTAATTTGGGTATAAATTTTTATTGGAAATTTTGGCTCTTTACCAGCAACCCAACTAACATTTTTGGCAATCAAACTTTTTTTATAAAGATTTTTATTATCTAAAAAATTAGCAACAATTAAATTATTTTTTTTAAAATCTTTATCAATAACATAATATGGACCGCCCGAAAGCTTTATTCCTTTTCGTTGTCCAATAGTATAAAATGGCAAGCCCTGATGTTGACCAACTTCTTTACCATCAATATTTAAAATTCGCCCAGGGATTGTTTTAATATATCGCCTTAAAAAATCATTAATATTATCTTGAATAAAACAAATTTCCTGCGATTCTGGAATATTACTAACGGGTAGTTTAAATTTTTTAGCTAAAGCCCTAACTTTATCTTTGATATAATTTCCAACTGGAAATAAAATATGTTTTAATTGTTTTTGATTCAACTGCCATAAAAAATAACTCTGGTCTTTTTTATTGTCTTTTCCTTTAAATAATTTGTAATTTGTGATTTGTGATTTGTGATTTGTGATTTCGCGCTTTAGCGCATAGTGGCCGGTAGCAACAAAATCCGCATCTAATTTTAATGCTTTTTCTAATAAAAAACCAAATTTTATTTCTTTATTGCAAACCACGCAGGGGTTTGGCGTTCTCCCCTCTTTGTATTCTTTTATAAAATAGTCAACAACTCTTTTTTTAAATTCTTTTTCAAAATTAAAAACATAAAAAGGAATGTCTAAAATTTTTGCTACTTTTCTTGCTCTAACCTCCGCCTCCGGAGAACAACATCTATTATATCCGCGTAAATCCGTTTCTTTATCTGTGGTAATCAGTGAGGAGCCCCGAAGGGGCGACCAAAACTTCATAAAAACTCCAATCAAATCATAGCCCTGATCTTTTAATAAAACAGCCGCCACACTTGAATCCACACCGCCTGACATTGCCACAACCACTTTTTTGTTTCTTATTATTTCCTTTTTTCTTTTCATAATCTTTAATTGCCGCTTTAAGCCCCTCTTCTGCCAAGAGAGAACAGTGGACTTTGATTGGCGGCAAATCCATTAAACCCTTAACAATGTCTTTATAATCTACTTTAAGCGCCTGCTCAACTGTTTTTCCCTTAACTAAATCACAGACAATATCTGATGTGGCAATTGCCGCGGCGCAACCCAAAGTGTGAAACTTTATATTTTTAATAATTTCTTTATCTCCCTTTTTTATAACCTTAATATATAAAGTCATTACATCGCCACAGGCAGGGTTACCGACCTTACCAATGCCATCAGCGTTTTTTATTTCACCAAAATTTTTTGGATTAGTAAAATGCTGAATAACTTTTTTTGAATAATATGGTTTCATAGTTTACGTTTTTTCTATTCTATTAAAAAATAATCAGAAAATCAGAAATGGCTCTTTGAACGAGGGGTTAGGGTGTGGCGAGCCCAGCTATTTTTCTTATTTTTATAATAACTTCTGATAATACTTTTAAAAAATAATCAATTTCTTTTTCTGTTGTCCATCTACCTAAACTAATTCGTAAAGAGCCATGGGTTTGCTCTGATTTTAATCCAAGAGCTAAAAGAGTAGGATTTGGTTCTAACTTATCAGAAGAACAAGCAGAGCCAGTAGAAACAGCAATTCCCAATAAATCAAGATGAAGCACCATTGACTCTCCCTCCACTCCATCAAATCGAAAATTAATATTATTAGGCAAACGCTTTATAGAATGTCCATTTAAATAAGAACCCTTTATTTTTTCTAACACCCCTTTTATTAACCTATCTCTTAATTTTATTATTTTCTGACTTTCTTTTTCTATTTCTTTCTTTGCTATTTTGCAAGCAGTGGCAAAGCCAATAATTGCTGGAACGTTTATTGTAGAAGACCTTAATCCAGATTCCTGTCCACCACCATGCAAAATTGGTTCAATTTTAACACCATCTTTAATAAACAAACAAGCCACCCCTTTAGGCCCATACATTTTATGAGAAGAAGCGGTAAGTAAATCAATATTCATTTTTTTAACATCTATCGAAATTTTACCAAAGCCCTGAACTGCGTCAGTGTGAAAATAAACCCCCTTCTTTCTGCAAATTTTTCCAATTCCTTGAATTGGCTGAATGGTTCCAATTTCATTTGAGGCATAAATAATGGAAACCAAAATCGTATTTTTTTTAATTGATTTTTCAACATCTAATGGATTAACTAATCCATATTTATCAACTTTTAAACGAGTTATTTCAAATCCCCGCTTTTCTAACCATTTAGCGGTTTCCATAATACAGGGGTGTTCAATTGAAGAAATGATGATATGGCCGCTTTGGTTCGCCGAAGCTTTAGCGAAGGCGACCCCCTTCAAAACCAAATTATTACTTTCTGTTGCTGAGCTAGTAAAGATAATTTCTGATGAATTAGCATTTATTAAATCAGCCACCACTTCCCTACTTTCTTCTAATGCCTGTTTTGCCTCTTGTCCAAAATTATGAATTGACATTGTGTTGCCAAATTTTTCAGAAAAATAAGGCATCATTGCTTTAACCACCCTCGGATCAACTGGAGTTGTTGCCGCATAGTCAAGGTAAATTCTTTTCTTAGATTTATTTAATTTCATATTTTTTAAGTTCTCCGGTTGAGATTTCTAAATTAATAATTTCTTCATCTGAAATTCTTTCAAGATGTTTAATATTATTTTTTATTTTAATAAATATTTTCTTTTTCTATAATCTTCTTTACCTTTTTTTAGAAATATATCAACAATTTCAATACGTTTTTCTTTTAAAAATAGAGCAAATAAAATTCGCCACCGTCCAAGACGAAAGCGATAACCTTTTTCAGTTCAACTAATTTTCTTAATTTGAGGATTAGAAAAGGGATCAATAGATAATTTTCTTAACTCTTTATAAATTCTATCTTTTAATTCTTTTGATAAATCTTTAAATTCTTTTTCGGCCTGATGCTTAATAATTACTTCAAACATCTTTCAAAATTATTATAATTTATATCTCTTCCTTAATTCTTCTAAGGTAATTCCTTTTTCCTTTCGACTTTCTTCAAAGGCATTAATAAATCTTTCCCTCTCTTCCACTTCTTCTAAATATTCTCTAATTTTTTCCCACTTATCCAAGGGCAAAATTACAACTGGCTCTTTACCAATTCTTATTAAGCTTTCTTTCTCAATTATCTTAACCATATAATTTTAATATAATTTATTTCTTAACTTCTGTCAAACTACTTATTAAAAAGGAGCTAAGTTTCTTAAGAAGATTAGCTCCTTTTGGACTATTCAATCTCATATTTTTTTAATTCGCCGGTTGAGATCTCTAAATTAATAATTTCTTCATCTGAAATTCTTTCAAGATGTTTAACTAATGCTCGTAAACTATTATGACTGGCAACAACTAAAATATTTTTCCCGGCTTCTAAATCTTTTTTAATATAATTCTCATAAAAAGGAATAACTCGATTATGAACATCTTTTAAGCTTTCTCCCTCTGGTGGCGCCTGATCCCAACTTCTTCGCCATAACCTAACTTGTTCTTCCCCATATTTTGCTTTTAACTCGTTTTTATTTAGACCTTGTAATTTTCCATAATGCCTCTCATTTAATGCTTTGTCAGTAATAATTGGAACATCGCTTTTGCCAAGGTTTTCTAAAATTAAAGAAGCAGTTTCTCTGTTCCTGATTAATGGCGAAGTATAGACCTTATCTATTTTAAAACCAGCAAGTTTTTGAGCAACTTCTTTTGCGCTTTTTCTTCCTTCTTCACTTAAAGAAATATCAGTCCAGCCAGTAAACCGATTTTCTTTATTCCATTGCGACTGAAGATGTCTTAGTAAAAGTAAATTAGCCATTGTTGTATTTGTTTTATTTATTGGTTTAATTGATTGTTATTAAATTATAACAAAAAAATGAATTATTCATTATCTTTTTTTAATTGCTTTTAAAGAAAAGGGTTTTAATGCTGAAATATGAAATTCATGAATTTGCGACTGAAGATGTCTTAGTAAAAGTAAATTAGCCATTGTTGTATTTGTTTTATTTTTTATCTTCTTTTTTTTCTAATTCTAATTTTTCAAGTAAACGATATTCACCTTGCAATCTTAAAAATTCTTCTGTTTTTTCTTGAACCACTCTCTGAAGTTGGGTAATTTCTTTTTGTATTTCCCCTAACATTTTAATTATGTTTTGTTTTTTTTCTTCGTAATTCATAATTTTATTTTATTAATTTATAAAAAACTTCTTCGACCTTTATTGATTTAATTCTTGTTCTATTTTTAACAAACGATTATATTTTACTACTCTTTCCCCGCGAGCAGGCGCTCCTGATTTAATGTAATCAGCTCCAATTCCAACCGCCAAATCAGCAATAAAATCATCATTAGTTTCACCAGAGCGATGTGAAGCCATTATTTTCCAATTATAAGATTGAGCCATTTTAGCTGATTCAATTGCTTCAGAAATTGTGCCTATTTGATTGATTTTTAATAACAAGCCATTACATAAACTCTTTTCTTTTGCCATTTTAATTCTTTCGGGGTTTGTCACTAATAAATCATCGCCAATTATTAAAAATTTCGAATTTCGAATTTCGAATTTCGAATTTAGTTTCTGCCATCCTTCAAAATCATCTTGGTCAAAAGGGTCTTCAAGACTAATTATTGGATATTTTTTAATTAACTTTAAATAATAATCTATCATTTCATCGCTGGTTTTTTCTCTGTATTTTTCGTTTTTATAAAATTCAGAAGCCGCGACATCAAGAGCGATTTTTATTTTATCTTGATAACCAGAAATCTTAATTGCCTTCATTATCAAGTCCAATGCCTCTTCTGGGTCTTTTATTGGAGGAGCAAAACCACCCTCATCGCCAACATTAATCGCTGTTTCTCCAAACTCTTTTTTCAAAATTTCTTTTAGCGAATGATAAACTTCTGAACCAGCTTGTAGGTTTTTTGAAAATTCTTTGAAGCCGGGCACAATCATAAACTCCTGAAAATCCAAATCATTACCAGCATGCTTTCCGCCATTTATTATGTTAAAACAAGGGGTCGGCAAAAAAAAGATAGGTGCTAATACATAGGTCGCACCTATGTATTTTTCTATATATTGATACAGGGCAAGGTTTTGGGACGCAGCGCCGGCGCGACAAACCGCCATTGAGACAGGCAAGATAGCGTTCACTCCTAAATTGGACTTATCTTTTGTGCCATCTAAAGCAATTAAAATTTCATCAATCTTTTTTTGATTATTAACTTCTAATCCCTTTAATTTTGGAGCAGTTATTTCTTCAATATTTTTAATCGCTTTCAAAACTCCTTTTCCTTTGTATCTTTCTCCCCCATCTCTTAATTCTTTTGCTTCATATTTACCAACCGAAGCGCCAGAAGGCACTGAAGCTAAAAAATTCCCCATATCAGTAAATAACTCCACCTCAACCGTTGGATTCCCCCGAGAATCCAAAATCTCCCTCGCTTTAATATTTTTAATTTTAGAGTTTTTTGTCATAAAATAAATATCATAATTTGCCATAGTTGCCATAGGTGCGACCTATGGATATTCAATATTAAACTTTCTGTAAATATTCATAAGCAGACAAAGCGGATTTGGCGCCTTCACCAGCGGCAATGACAATTTGTTTATTTTTTGTTTCAGTTACATCACCAGCGGCAAATAGTCCCGGGGTTTTTGTTGCCCCCGTTTGATGATTAATTTTAATTTCACATTTTTCATTAAAATCAACTAAATTTCCAACAAAACAAGTTGTTGGTATAACACCAATCTCAACAAAAACCCCTCCTACTTCTAAAATTTTATTTTCTTGTTCTTGGCGATCTTGATAAATTATAGAATTAACAAATTGCTCGCCTTTAATTTCTTTCAAAATAATATTAGTTATTATTTCAATTTTTTCTGTTTTTTTAACCCTTTCTTGATTTTCCAAATCAGCATTAATTTTTGAACTATATTCTAAAATATAAATTTTTTTAGCCCATTTACTTAAAGCAATTGCTGTTTCAAAACCAGCATCCCCACCACCAATAACCGCCACGTTTTTATTTGAAAACATAGGACCATCGCAAATAGCGCAATAACTTACTCCCCTGCCTATAAATTCTTTTTCTCCAGGAATTTTTAATGACCGACGTTCAGCCCCAGAAGCAATAATTATTGTTTTTGCTTCAAATTTATTGTTGTCTTTAGTAAGGACATAAAAAAAATTATCTTTTTTTTCAATTTTTATTACTGAATCTATTTTAGTCTCAATGTCAAATTTTCTGAAATGATTTTCAAAATTTTTAACTAAATCAGCTGCAGAAATTCTTTCAAATCCAGGATAGTTTTCAATGTCTACTGCTTTTATAGATATTTGTCCACCAAAACCTTTGGTGATTAACAGAGTTTTTAATTTTTGTCGAGCGGCATAAATTCCAGCCGTAATACCAGCTGGTCCGCCGCCAATAATAATTAAGTCGTATTTCATATATTTATCGCCCCAGGAATAGCTTCAATTAAATCAGTGGCTAATAATCCTTCTTTTTTACTTTGTTCAGCTATTTGCCCTGCCCTAACATTAATAAAAGCAGCTGCTTGAGCGGCAGTAAATATGTCTATGCCCCTAGCCGCTAACGCCCCACAAATTCCAGCCAAAGCATCTCCACAACCACCTTTGGTTAAATAAAAACTACTAATTTTATTTAAGGCAGTTTCCCGACCATTAGAAATAATATCTGTTTCTCCTTTAAGTAAAATTGTCGTTTTTAATCGACTAGCTTCTTCTTGAACTATTTTTACCTTCTCTTCTTCTGGAAGATGACGAATTTCTTTTTTAGTCAAAACAAAAAATTCATAAATATTAGGAGTGATTAAAAACAATCTATCTGATATTACTTTTAAGTCTTTTTCAATTGCATAAATAGCATCAGCATCAATAATAACCGGAATAGAAACCTGAGAAAGATATTCTAAAATAACTTCTTGGGTTTCTTTGGTCCTGCCCATTCCGCCGCCGATAACAACTGCTGTTTTTCCTTTTGAAGAAATCTTAGCTGATTCAGTCATAGTAATTAGGGTTGCTAAATGTTTTTTGGTTAAATGAGTTCCTTCTAAGGGAAAAGCGGCTAAGTTGGGAGAAAAACTAGCAATAATATCAGCCGATCTTTTTGGCGCAATAATTCTAACCATATCCGCCCCTGCCCTAAAAGCAGCCATAGCTGAAAATGCAGGAGATCCTGAATAAAATTCTGAGCCACCAATAATTAATAAAAGACCAAACTCATGCTTTCTAACATCAGTTAGTCTTTCTTTGTAAATATCTTTTAAAATATCTTGGGTAATTTCTTTCATATTTTTATTTTGTTATTTTATTAATTTGCTTCTTAAAAAGAAAAGTGGTCTCTTTCTAACATCAGTTAGTCTTTCTTTGTAAATATCTTTTAAAATATCTTGGGTAATTTCTTTCATATTTTTATTTTGTTATTTTATTAATTTGCTTCTTAAAAAG
>Ga0209105_100498_pt1 | contig 13035 bp, 11 predicted proteins | sample SedPBSmetaG_FD_184158 | JGI IMG/M metagenome (GOLD analysis project Ga0209105, IMG submission 184158) | Freshwater sediment bacterial and archeal communities from Indian Creek, Illinois, USA to study Microbial Dark Matter (Phase II) -... | ecosystem: Environmental > Aquatic > Freshwater > Creek >...
TTATAATCTTCTTCAGAAAGCTTAGGAGGTTTTCCCCCATCATATTTAGGTATTAATCCATTTAATCCTTCTTTATTCCATCTTTTTAACCATATATAACCTGTTGACGCGCCAATTCCCACGGATTTTGATGCTAACTGAACATCATCTAACTCAAACATCTTTCTAATAAAAATCAAACGATCTAAAATAAGAGCATTTACTTTCCTCTTCTTAATCTCCTTTTTAACTCCAACCAAACCAATATGTTCCACTATTTCCTTCCTTTTCACATTAACCATAACTAATAATATAACCCTAATTATTTTTAAATGTTTCGTCTATTACTATAACAAAAATTCAAAAGGTAATCGTGAGTCAACCTCATCATGGAAAAAAAGATAAAATAAATTCAAGTAAAAAAAGTAGTAGATTTTGTGATTCTACATTTATGATTTATTTATCCCAGGAATGGTTTTGCAATAGTTAACAGGACTATAATGGTTAGTATAATTCCTATTACGACTAATGGGAATCCTGCTTTGAATATCTCCTTAATTTTCACATATCCTGTTCCGTAAGCCATTGCCACTGTTGGGTCGGCCATGGGGAGCATGTATGATAATGAACAGGCGATTGCTACAGGTACTGCGTAGGTTCCGATTGGTTGTCCCAATATTGCTGCCAGTGCAATTGTTGGACATTACCTGTGTGATACTCACTGCAATAATCATCAGGACTATCATTATGGCTACTGTTGACACGTCATTACCTAACAAATCAATTAAATGATTAATTATCCATTCAGCTGCTCCTGTTTGCAGTAATGCTGCTCCAAGACTTAATGCTCCTCCAAAGAATATTATTAATCCCCAATCAACGTTTGTTTGAGCATCTCTCCAGCCTATTATTTTGAAGATAAGGAATAGTGCAGCTCCGATTAAAGCAACTGAAAAACTGTTTAGTCCAGTGTAATGGGTTGTGATCCATAAAAATATGGTGAATAGCAGTATTCCTAATGATAGTTTTTCTATCTGTGTCATCGGGCCTAATGTTTCCATTTTTGAGGTAATGGTGTTCATACTGCCGACTATACCTTTCACTTCTGGTTTGAATACTGTGCCAAGGAGTTTCCATATTATAAACATTAAAATGATTGATAGAGGAAATCCGAAAAGAATACAGCGACGAAAATGCTTTTATCTGGGCTGGTTCCAAATTTGTTGAGCACCGCATAGGTTAGACGTGTAGCTAATCCACTTTTACGAATCGCTTCTGCAATAATGAAACCAACTATCATGAGGAAGATAATAGGATTTGCAAAGCCAATCACAGCATCAGTGAAGCTTGCAACTCCAATAATGGGCTGTATAAATAATATTATCAGGGATGTAACAGCAAGATGTAATGCCTCGCTTGCCCACATTATTATGGCGAATACAGGTGATGCGATTGATGCAGGACCAGGATAGCTTAAACCGTTCATAAGAATTAACATCATAACTATAAAAGCGATTATAGCTAATGGCATTCCTGAATTCTTCATGTTAATGTACAATTTTAACCCTCCTAAAATTATAACATGCAATATAATGACCAGGTGTTATATAAATGTACTTTATAATGATTAATCATTAATATTTGTTTTATAGATTACCTGGATTTACATTGATTTTATTCAAAAGACCATCAGATAGTTCTAAATTTTGCTAATGGCTTATTGAATCATTAAATAAATGGTTAGAACTTTTTTGTTGACACAGATCTATTTCAGCTAATTGTCTTTGTGCCTTTGATGAAATTTCCAGTAGTAATGCCTCCAAGAGATATCTTTTTTATCTCTTTTTTTATCTTATTAATGCTTGAAGCTTCAAAATCTGTTTTAATAGCACGTTTATAAATAGAGCACATTATTTTACCATACTCTTCTGTACGTCCTTCCAAATCCAATGAAACATTATCAATACTGGTTTCAATGATTTCAGACATAAAATCAATAAGAGATAGCTCTACTGAGTTTAAAATAATTGTTCTACATTCATTATCCAATCTTAATGGAAAAATACGCCTTTTTTCATCTTTAATTCCTGAAAATATGTTACCTGGAATGTTTTTTTTAAGAAATTTGCCCCTGATCAGGCAGGGCAGACAATCTCTGGAAATTAATGATTCAAGATTTCCCTGGACAATCAACTCTAATTCGACTTTAATCTTTCTCTGCCGCACTCTGGATACAAGAACTTGAATTTCGTCAAATGAAAGTTCTGGAGATATTCTAAGACATTTAAAATAGTCTTTAAGTGCATCTGCAGTTTCAATATTCCATATATTAAGTCCTGAAGAGGCAAATAAATTAATTTCAGGGTTTAAATCTAAAATAAACTTTGCAGCTCCCATTCCATCAACCATAATTCCATTAACTCCATAATCAAATGTTTGAATTAAAAGCGGTTTTATATTATCCAGAAAATTGCTTGTAGTAATTTTAGGTAATTTCAGGATAAAATTAACCTTATTTTCTTTACAGAGGGATAATGCTTTATTAATTAATCTTAAAAGTTTTTCAGTTTCTATTTCAGCATAGAAATTACAATTAACTGGACTGTAAAGATTAAACGGATTAAAATAAATTCTATTGCATCCTGCATCAACTGCTGCTTTTAAAACATCCAGATCATCAACATAAGCATTTAAATTTGGATTTCCCCCATTTAATCCCCTATTTTTGAAGGAAAATTGTTTATTTAAAGCGCTTAATCGGCTATATGCTCCTTTTATTTTATCTTCAGAGGGTTTAAAAGATGATATAATCACTTCTTCAATTTTTTCAAACATTTCCCTTCTGGTCCTGTTTAATTCACTGATAGGAGCAAATAGATTACCAGGATAGTCTATGTTTATATTTCTTACTTTAAAAGGAGTGTTACCAGTTTTTTTAAATTGCCTGGCAATTGTTTTTTCTTCGGTCGGCTTTTTAAGAGCTTTATCCATTTTAAAATCAGCAGTCATTTCTAATTTCAGGGGACGATTTTCAGGGTTAAAATTACTTTTCAGTATGATTGCACCGTCATTTTGAATAAATATATCCAAATCTACCATAGGTTGATTTTTTAATTTATTCCCTGATCCGCTGATGATTTTTTGAGCTTCATCAACCAGTGCCTTACGCTTTGTTATGTAAAGAGCTGTTCCTACCTTTAAATATCTTTGAACTTTAAATTTAATCTTATTTTTGTTAATTTGTGGGGATTCATTCATTAACATTCCATAATCCTTCTGGTCCTTATTTGGTGGTAAAAAAACAATTCCATCTCCTTTTTGGGGGATAACATTTCCCTTAACCTCTACTAACACTTCTTTTGCCTCTTTGTTATATCTAAGGAGAGTACCTACATAAAGTCCCCTGTTTCCTGGACGATCCCGCTCCATTACTTTACTGTAATCATTTTCTAAAAGGTATCCTCCTGTAAACTCTCTATTAAAAGATAACTTAAGGTTATTAATGTCATCTTTTTTTGGTTTCCATTTTCCTTTTGAAATAGAGTCCAGAGCCTTTCTGTATATGCTCACCACAATTGCCACATACTCTGGAGACCTCATACGGCCTTCAATTTTAAGAGAACATATATTTAGCTTTGTAATCTTATCAAGATCTTCATATAATGCCAGATCACGGGTTGATAACAGATACTTATTTTTAAGAGGAATCCCCGATAAATTAGCAGGTCTTCCATATTTATCCTTTTCTCCAAAAACCAGATCATATTTCTTTCTACAGGGCTGAGCGCACATCCCCCTATTTCCACTTCTACCTCCAATAAATGATGATATTAAGCACTGACCAGAATATGAATAACAAAGCGCCCCGTGGGCGAAAATTTCAAGCTCAATTTCTTCAACTTTAACATTTTCACTGATATTTTTAATCTCTGATAGTTCCATCTCTCTTGAAAGTACCACACGCTTGAATCCCATTTCTGATGCTAATTTAACCCCTTCAAGATTATGAATCGTCATCTGGGTAGATGCATGGAGCTTCAAATCAGGAACAAGTTCTCTTGTAAGTTTTGCAATTCCAATATCCTGAACTAAAACAGCATCTACACCTATTTTGTAGAGAAAAACAAGATACTTGGCAATTTCTTTAAATTCGTAGTCTTTAATGAGGACATTCACGGCAACATAGATTTTCACCCCTCTTAAATGTGCAAAATTTACAGCTTCATTCAATTCTTCATCATTGAAGTTAGCTGCATAATGTCTTGCTCCAAATTGTTTTCCCGCAAGATAAACCGCATCTGCACCAGCATTAAGGGCAGCTTTGAGCGCATCCATACTTCCCGCAGGTGCCAGTAATTCTGGTATTTGTTTTTCCATTATTTTTCTCCAACTGAATCATCCATGAAATTATTGAATACTGGATAAAATTAAAATTATTTTTATTAGGTTTTTAAGATAATATAGTTTTAATGAAGAAAATAGAAGATTATAATTAAATGATATTTCAGTATTAAATATAATAATCCTGATTTTCATAAGTAAATAATCACATATAATTCTAACCCGGATGATCATCATAAGGAGGTAACATGTATATTTGTTTAGAGGGTATTGACGGTTCAGGAAAGTCAACGCAGATTCTTCTTCTTGAAAAATGGCTTAAAGAATATGGATGCGATGTTAAAATGGTATTTGAGCCTACAGATTCGCCAGTTGGAAAATTGATCAGGGGAATGCTCAGGGATCCAGGAGCTACAGGAGATAATTTTCAAAAAGCACTGGCACTGCTATTTGCTGCTGATAGAATGATATTAATGAATGAAATAGCGGTTGCAGAGGAACCAAGTAATGTAGTAATAAGTGACAGGTCTTTTTATTCAAGTATTGTATATCAAAATGAACCGCAGTGGCTTTATGAAATAAATAAACATGTTAAAAGACCAGATATTGTTATATTGCTTGATACGGATGTTAAAACTGCTTTGAAACGATGTGATTGTAAAGATAGCTTTGAAAACAAAAGTTTTTTGGAAAATATAAGAAATAAATATCTTAAACTTGCAGGTGAATGGGATTTTTATGTTATAAATGCAAATAATGGAATTAATAAAGTTCAAGAAGATATAAAGAAAGTAATATCTCCCAAAATCGGCAGATGCATATGACATATTATGATTTGTTTTAGTAAAGAAAATCAATTTTACCTTAATTGAGGTATGGCAAAGTATAATCATTCAACCCCTATAAATGAATGGTATTATACGCAAAAATTAAGTATAATATTAAATCATATATCTTATAGAAGTCAAGATTTATAAAACTTTTTAGCTTAACATGCTTTATAGAGAGTAATAATGTTAAATAAAGACGAACTTACAGATATGATAATTAAGACTGATTTGGAAAAGGTTCCGGGCCCTAAAGATGTTTGGGAAAAGCGTATTGATCTTGATGATAGCAGAGTTTTAATTGTAGGTTATAAAGAAGAGTCTAAAGTCTGTGAAGTGACAACAGACCAATTAGCAAGTGGAGCGGACAAAGAAGAATGCGCAATAGCTTACTATTGGTACTGGGAAATCAGAGACTTTGAAACATGGGACATTATATATGAAAATCATGATACTGATTTGAGCTTCTGTATTGAAGATCTACAGACTAAATGGGGCGATGAAAGCACATTTGCAGATACTGGTAATGTTCCTGGAACAGAGCTCTGCACATGGAGCGATCGAAACAATATAGAAGATATTGTAGATGATATACTCGATGATATTCAGGATGTGCTTGAACTCAAAAAGAAGTAATTAGCCAATTAATTTTAGACCAAATATAACTAAAAAAAGAGTTATTTTTTATTTTCTAACTCTTTGATCCTTTCATTTAAAGCCCTTATTATTATGTCCTGCGCGTCCTCAAGCTGTTCCTTCTCACCGTAAAGCACTGGCCCATAGTCAGTTTGTTTCACTTCTAACTCATGTTTTTCAAGTATTTTAGCAAGTATTTGCCCTGAAACTCCAGGAGGTATCCTTATTTCATATTTCATTAAATCACCTGTATATTTCATAAAGTTTATTAATTATCTGTAATTTCATTTTCAAGATATTCCCGTACAGGTTTTAATATTTTAATTATATCTCTGGTTACAGCATTTTTAAGGTCTAATGGATGTAATTCACCATGGATGTATGATTCTAAAAGCTCACCATAGGTTAGTTCAAGATTTCCACCAAATTTAGGGGGTCTTTCAATTAACATTGTATCATACTCATCATATATGAAGTGTTTTGCTATTTCAATTATTGGATTTCCTTCAACAACTCCTGATGGGCAGAAACTCTTTTTAACTTTTTCTTTTATAATTTCTGGCGAATTATCAATTGCTATAAAGTTTTCCTTGCTTGATGACATTTTTTCGCTGCCATCTGTCCCATGTAGAAGTGGCGTGTGAATTATGACGGGTGCAGAAGATCCAATCTTTGGCAGATTTTCTCTTGCAAGCATATGGATTTTTCGCTGCTCCAGTCCTCCAACTGCAACATCAGTATCTAAAAATAACATATCCACAACCTGCATTATAGGATATATTACTTCTGCAACACGATGATCCTTTTTATGCCTTGTTATCTGTGCCATACTTCGTTTTGCACGTGCAAGTGTTGTTGAAAGTGCAAGTTCATAAACCCTGTAAGTGTAATCATCATCCATCTGAAAAGAGGACCCTGAAATAAATTCAGTCTCTTCACTCAGTCCTAAGGCCAGGAAACATTTCTCCATGTAATCTGATATTTCTTTAATCTCTTCAAGAGTTCCCTTTTCATTTAAATATGCATGAAGATCAGCAAGGAGAATTTTAATCTTAAAACCTGCTTTTTGGAGGTCTATCATTTTTTTCACGGTGATGGCATGTCCAAGATGAACTTTACCTGAAGGTTCATAGCCTATATAAGCTACAGGAGAATCTTTCTGGAGTTTTTCTTTAAGTTCGTCATAGGATATTATTTCAAGCGTTCCACTTTTTATCATGTCTATTTTAGTATCTATATCCATTATATCACCGTAAATTATCCAAAATTAGTCTATTTTATGTAATTTAAAGAATCAGATAATTTATGCTATTTAAATCATATTAAACTTGTATCGTCATACAATTTAAACATTTTGAAATTTCCCCAAAATATGAATATCGTTACCAATTACAATTACTGATATCTCTGACCCAATTTGAATATCTGCAGTTTCTTCATTAATTTCAATGTCTACAGGTTCATAAGAATCAGGATGAAGAACCTGTATTGAATTTGGAGTTTTTGCAGTTACGGTGGTTTCTTTAATATCTTCTTTCAAAGCAACAGTTTCTATTTTACCGTAATCTTTCCACTGCACAGATATGTTGCTTAAAGAATTCAGATCTTTAAAGAGAACTTTTTTACCGCCAACACCCAATACTGGCCCTAATGAGTTTTCATATTTAATAAAGTCATTAATTCTAAAATAGGGTATTCTAATTGAAATCCAGATTCTATGCAGGTCTTTACCTGTTGATTTATCTCTCCCCATCAGTCGGGGAGATTCTTTTATTACACCACCAAAATGGTCCTTTAAAGTGCTTGCCACTCGTTTTGCAACCTTGTAAGAACCAACATAATAGTCAATTCCTTCTTTAAGCACAGCACGCTCAGAAATATAGGCCATCTTGTTTTTTCTGGAAATTTTATCGATGTTTTCTGCAATCAAAGCATCAACAGCAGCAGCTTCTTCTTCATCAGGAACTCGGTTGTCAGCTCTAAACTGGATTACTGCTTCATAGTATCCTGATGCAAATTTACTGCACTCTGGACATACAGTTCTTATAATTTTGACATTAATTTTGTAGTCTTGAAGAATTGTTTCGCCTAAAACATCAGCTTTAAGGTGAACAATGCATTTAATAATTGATCCCCGTGCTGATAGAGTTTCCACATTAATTTCAACATTTTCAGCGTATTTATTTAAAGTTATGTGTTTATTTATGGCGTTTAGAATGATTTCTTCATCGGATAATTCTAATTCATACCATTTACCACTAACAAGCTGTGATTCACAGTGGGCACATACAGTAATTTCTATTCCATCTGGAATCTCTGCTAAAATCAGTTCTTTTAAAAAACAGGACTTGCAGACACCGTTTATAATTTCCTGGTCAGTTTCTCCGCATTTTGGACAAAACATAATTGATCATCAGAATTTTACAGTGTTTTTAGTGGAGCTTTTGCACCACAAGCTTCGCATTTTAACAGAAATATACGGTCTTCTCTAACTATTTTTGTATCTGGCCTGTTGCACTCGTGGCACATGATGAATCTTTTCACATAATCGTCTATCCTGTCGTTTATAAGATAATGTGTGAATTTACCCTGCATGATGGCCCTGTTCCCTTCTAAATTTCCTGCAGTACCTACTTCTCTTAATAAAAACTTGAGAAGATGCTGTGGGTCTCTGTTCAATGCTTCTGCAATTTCTTTGAAATTCTGTACTATAGTTCTATTTCCCTGAATTACAGAATAAGCACGGGGTACATTAAATCTTTTGGTTTCAAGAACCTTTTGTGGTAACTGGTCTATAGCTCTATCTAATAATTTATTGTAATCACTCATTTTTTTAACCTCCCAAAAAATTAAGTTATCAAAAGCTCTGCTTTGATTGCCCGAACACCATGTGTTCGACGGAATTCAGTAATCTTAAAATATAATTTTTTAAAATTAAAGATACATTATGTATACCTTTTTTAACATAAAAAATTAATGGTTGATATTTCAATTACACAGTTTTCAGATAACCTGCCTGAGGCTCAAATACCAATCCTTGCTGTTTTAATTTGTTAATTATCTCAAGAACTTTATCTTCGCTTACACTGTACCTGTCTGACATTTCATCCTGTAGCATACTGACTGGAACTCTGCCCCCATATTCATCACTTAATTCTTTAATGATCTCCATGAGAACTCGTGCTTTATCCCGTTCTGATTTGGGTGTACGTCCTTCAACTTTGTCTATATCAACCTTACCTGTTTCAGGGTCCAGGCCAACCTGCTTCATACATTCCTGTTGCAGTCTGATGGCCCTTTTTGCATCTTCGGCAGTAACTTCTTTTCCTAAGCGTATTTTAGAGTTTGCTTCAGATAAACGCACCAAAGCCTCCAGCTGACGTGCTGTAATTGGAACTGGAGAATCATCATCTTCTGCACTTCCCCTCATCCCAACATAAAACTCTTGAAGAATTTCGATAGCACCCTGTGTAAGCTGTGGATGAGTCTGTTTCCTTGCATAAGCTATATATTTCCTTAAAAGCTCAGGATCAATCTCAAAAGGAATAGAAATATTTTTATGAATATTCAGAATATGTCCTGCAAGTTTTTTATCCCTTTCAGCATTTGGCTTATCCTCAACAATGAAGATCAGATCAAACCTGGAAAGAATAGGGGAGGGCAAATTTATCTGTTCTGCGATGGATTTATAACGATCAAATCTTCCAAACTTGGGGTTGGCAGCGGCGAGCATGGCACACCTGGAATTTAATGTAGCCATTATTCCTGCCTTTGCTATGCTTATGGTGTTGTGCAATACCAGACCATGAGAAACAAATAAATGTTGAGGTTCAACTGTAATATCGTAAACCCATTTAGATTCAGTATTTTCAACTAGTTCTACCTTTTTTACTTTAACAAATCTTACGTTACATTGAACATACTTTTTAATTAATTTCAGATCTTCTTTCACTTTTATAAATCGTTCATTTGCTTCATTTAACAGTATTTTGATGATTTCTTCGTCGCCATTCATCAAACGGTAGCGTAGTGTGGAATATGGAACATTCAATTTCAGAGAAAGTTCACTTATTCTGAATATCTTTTTAGCACCATTAACATCTTTATTTTGTAAACGTATACTTATTTCTTCCAGTAACTTTTCAGCTTTTTTTACATAGTTACCGATCGTAAGTCTGTGTGCATTCTGTCCTCTATTTATATTGTTACACAGTCGTCCATCACTTATTCTAAGTTTTTTAATGATATCATCCAGACTCTGGACAATTTCATTTGGTAAAATATCCCGATCATTATTTTTATTTGCTGAAGTGTTTATTAAGTCCCTAACTCTTTCAATTCGGGGATCATCTTTAATTATTTCAGCAAATTTTTCCATATTCCCTTTTCCACTGACTGTGACTTTATAATAAATTCCTTCTTCTCTTTCTTCCCTGAAAATGTAGGAACAGATTCCAAGCATTAAAAGTAAATCCTGCAAGTCCTCTGCCATCTTTACTGAAGATGTGGAATAACCTGTTCTGTAGTTATCTACAAAACCATCTCCTTTGAAGTAAGCATTTAAAAATGCATTTTTATTATTCTCTGAACTCATCAGAATTTTATTTGGAACTCTTTTCATGCGTGCGGGTCTGCCTTCTCGCAAGAAAACTTCAGGGAATTCATTAAATATATTTGAATTGGTATTACTATTTGTGGACGGATAATATTCATTTACTCCTAAAACTAAATTGTTTTCTTTGATTTCGTCGGCTTTAATGGTTTTAATTTTTCCATTCCATATTAAAGTAGGATGTTCAGGAGTCACGGTAATTGATCTGCCGTTTGCAAATTCCATTTTTACAAACTTTTCTGGAGCTTTATGTCTGCTTATTCTATCGGCCTTAACATTAGCAATTTCCATTTTTTCCAGATCGTAGGCCATCACATAAAGGTCATCTATTGATAATATTTCGGTATCTTTTCCATAAATGATATTGGATTTTTCTTTTTTAAGATATTTGTCTATAAAATCTCCAATCTTTACTTTTCTTCCAGAGCCAAGAAGAATTTCGAAGTCTTTGTGATAGCTCTGCTGCTCAAGTGCCTCATGTATAGCAGACCTGTCTTCAGGCCTCATTTTGTCCAGCTCGTCTACACAAACGTTTCCACGATCTCCTAAGACCAGTGCACCTGCTTCAAGTGACCATCCTCCAAGATCGTCTTTAACAGCTGCTGCAGTAAGCCCTACACCACTTGCACCTTTACCACTTGTGTAAATGCCGCGTGGGGCCAGTTTTGAAACGTATTTAAGTATTTGAGATTTACCAATCCCTGGATCCCCTACAATCAGGATGTGGATATCTCCCCTAATTCTTGTTCTGTCTTCAAGTTCTTTAGGAGATCCTCCAAATAATTGAAGAGCTATAGCTTCTTTCACTTCCCTGTAACCGTGAATAGAAGGTGCTGTGGAGTTAATTATTTTATTGTAAACATCAGGATTTTTTGCAAGCTTTTTTATTTTTTCCTCATCCTCTTCACTTATCTGGAGCTCTTCAAATTCCTGTTCAAGTGCTTCAATGTAATTGCAGTAAATATAATTTTTAAAGAGTTTTGTTTTCTCATCGCGAACAGTTTTAAGGGTTCCAGTTATTCTTATGATATCTCCAGGAGTTATAGTGTCTACTAAATCATCTTCTAATACAACGTTGATTTGTCTTGGTTGTTCTCCACCAGATAAGTTCTCCAGAGGTTCCTGAAGCCTGGTTGTTTGGATATCTAAAAATTCAGATTCTTCCTGGAGCAATCTAAATGATCTTCCCCCGCAATCATTACAGAGTGCTGGTTCACTAACCATATTGCTCTTCTGGGAGACTTCGTGAAGTCTCATACAGCTTCTACATTCAAACATCGCATTAACTATTCTGGGACGAATTTCATTGGTTTTTCTGATAATTCCATCCACTGCAACAAATTTGCCAATGTATTTACTCCTTAAATCCCTTAATGGAATAATATTACTTAAATTTTGGAACCTAACGTTTAAATCAGCGTTCTTACGTGTTGTGTCAATGTTTTTAATAGCCTTTTGAGCAGCTTTTATAACTTCTTCTGGTTTTTCTATTAATAAATCTGCCAGATCAGGGTCGAACATTTCAAGTTGAAGGTAATCTACAATCACTGATCGTTCATCAGGATACTTTTCAAGCGCTTCAAAGATAGCGCCCTTGTATTCTGTAGAAAAAAAATCTTCAAATTTGGCTACTGATGTTTTTGATTTTTCTGTTATGGTGTCCATCATTAAGTATATCTGTAACTTATAATAATATCTTTTACTACTAAATGTCAAATGTCATTAAATTACAACTAACTTTATATTAAATAGTTCCACGGTGGTTAAATGAAGAGATCAAGATTAAATCTATTTAAGGCAACATCAATGACAATATCCCTTCTGGGCATGATCCTGATAATAGCTACAATAGGTGTTTTTACGTATATTGCTGTTCAGGGGTTATATTCCAAGGTTTCTTCAAATGTGGACAGTGGCTCAGCTTATGATCAGCTTGCTGCATTAAAATCAGAATATTCTTCGTTAAGTAACCAGTTTGATGTGGTTAAAAGGAAAGTTAACAGTTATGGAACTAAAAAAACTAAAAATGATCTTTATAATACACAGATCGAGCTTGTAAAAGCTAATTCTGCAATTGGAGATGTAGAAAGTGCTTTATCATCAAACCTTCCTGCAGATGATGTGAATAATAGAATCAGTATTGCTGCCAATCAGCTTCAAACAGCAAAAAATAGCCTTAATTCAGTGCAGGGACGAGTTTAAATAAAAAAATCAATAATTGAATACTTTAAAATGCAATGTTAAGTGTATCATGGAATTTTTCATTGATCTTGCACTGTAATGCTAGTCTTGCATCCCTTTCACGTAATGCTAAGCTAATTGCTCTTTGAGCCATATCTTCTAACTCTTCACGGGGCAGTTCTTTAATACGTCTAATCAATGTATCTTTTTACATGTATTCACTTTCAAGCAAGAAATAAAATGAGTTTTTGAAAAGTTTTTCATCTATGTTTTCCATGATATATTTAGGTTGATTTTTATAATTCATAAAATTTACTTATTCTATTTTTTTAAATGCTTATTTTAAATAAAGTAATATTAATTAACAGGGTGTCTGTTTTAAGTGAAATTTTCCATGGCGTAGATTTCTTGGATTTCGTTTTGGCCGTAGGATATTAGTATGCCTAGTAAAAGTACATT
>Ga0209105_100499_pt1 | contig 13033 bp, 7 predicted proteins | sample SedPBSmetaG_FD_184158 | JGI IMG/M metagenome (GOLD analysis project Ga0209105, IMG submission 184158) | Freshwater sediment bacterial and archeal communities from Indian Creek, Illinois, USA to study Microbial Dark Matter (Phase II) -... | ecosystem: Environmental > Aquatic > Freshwater > Creek >...
TCCGGATAAGGGATATCTATATTTTTAACGAGAATTACAAAGAGAGATATTTAGACGAAGTATGCGACCTGTCTTATTTGGTCTATGACAATTTACCTGTTATGGATGGCAACCGGTGGAGCGGAAATGGTGTTTTGGCAGGAATTTATCCTGTTGATCCGGACGGTCAAGAGCTTACTTTTGAGACGATAGAGGTTTTAGAGCAGGACGACAGGCTTTTGGTAACATGGGGTTTAGGGCAGCAAGCTCAAGTGTTATGCGTCTTTAGTCCGGAAGGATTAGAGTGGAATTTTCCCACAAGTGATTTTAGCTTTGTAATGAAGCTTAAAAATGATTCGAAATCGGTTGATTTAGCTTTGACCTCAGATTCTTTAAGTTTTGTTTACAATGGCTTTGGGTATTCGATAGAAGTGATTGGAGCTTCGATATCGCTATCGGATAAGGATAAAAATCCCGATATTATTTTCAAAGGAAACAAAGAAATTATTCAGATGAAATTTCGCTAACATCGTATACATATTGCATTGCTATAGAGCTGGAATAGCAGTGTATAAGCGGAACAAACCTGGGAAGATGGTTTGTGGAGATAAAATAAACACATATCAAAGAGAAATCTATAATGCCGACAGAAAATCATCTGATCGGCTTTTTTGTTAAAAATACTCTTTATCATACTAATATTACGATTTCGCAAACTTATTGTTGTTATGTTAGAGGTCATTAGTTATAATATAACAACTGTATAAATTTGTGATATCAATCCAAATAGAGGTGAAGGGCAATGATTATTAGCTATAAGAGACTCTGGAAACTATTGATCGACCGAGATTTGAAAAAAAAGGACTTAAGAGAGATGGCAGGCATTAGCCCTTCAACTATTGCGAAACTAAGGCGAAATGAGAATATCAATACTGAGGTCATTATTAAGATTTGCCAGGCTTTGAAATGCGATATTTGGGATATGATGGAAATTGTTGAGCTTACATCTTCGAAGGAAGCCTCGAATGATACAGAATAGAAATCTTCATCATAAAACATTAGATCGTTGGCTACTCTCTATATAAAAATGTCTTGATAGGAAGAAACTACTGGATTTAAATACTTCAATTAATATCGACCAATTCTGAGAGGATGAGTGTGATGCGAACTATCAATGAAATGCTGAAGCCAAGAGAAAATGTGTTTTCTGATACTGCTAGAGAGGACGTTTTGAATCTCACGGATTTAGCAGAAAACAGAATTGATGCTAATAAATTCTTCAGAGAAAACTTCCAAACTCAAGGAATGACAGTTTTATTTGATACTGCATTTGCTCGCTTTAAGGGAGAGTCTGACACCGGCGTCATCAAACTAACACAGGCAATGGGCGGCGGTAAAACGCACAGTATGTTAGCCCTTGCTCTGTTAGCTCAGAATCCTGAAATAAGGGAAGATATCCTCGGCCCTACATATTCAGGAATTGGTGAAATCCGAGTAGTTTCATTCTCCGGCAGAGAGAATGCTGATTTTGGCATTTGGGGTAGTATTGCAGAACAACTCGGCAAGAAAGAATTCTTTAAGGACTATTATTCCCCTCTTAAGGCACCTGGGGAAAAATCATGGGTTGAGCTGCTCAAGGGTCAAAAGACTCTCATCTTGCTGGATGAACTTCCCCCATATCTAGAAAATGCAAAATCGATTATGGTAGGAAATTCCGACCTTAGTAAGGTTACGATGGCTGCATTATCCAATCTTTTCACTGCACTAGGTAAAGAACAATTGGCGAATGTATGCCTGGTTTTTTCTGATCTTAAGGCGGCCTATGAATCGGGTAGTGAATTATTGCAGTCTAGTTTCCGTGAACTTGAAGCAGAGTCAAACCGGATTGCCATCGAAGTAACGCCTGTAGCACTCAATAGCGATGAGATATATCACATTTTACAAAAACGACTGTTTGAAGATGTCAGTGGTTTCGACTATTCAGTAAATATTAATAACGTAGCCGTGGCATATAAAACAAGCGTTGAAAAAAGTAAGAAACTCGGCTTCACAAGCTACACCCCAGAAACTGTATTCAAAGGGATAAAGGATTCTTATCCATTCCATCCGTCAATTAAGGATTTGTATGCTCGTTTTAAGGAAAACCAGAATTTCCAACAGACACGTGGCTTGATTAGATTGATGCGCCAGATTGTCCGTCAATTTTACGAAAGCGGCATGGCAAAAGAGAGTTATTTAATTAACGTTTTTGATTTCGACCTTAATGATCAAAAAATGCTGAGTCATATTCGCCAGATAAAGCCCTCTTTAGAAGAAGCAATCAACCATGATATTGCACAAGATGGCAAGTCCATAGCTGAAGTTATTGATATAGAAAAGCCTCAAAACAAAGGCGTCACACAAAATATCGCTAAGCTTCTTCTTGTGTCTTCCTTATCAACGGTAAATCATGGAATACTCGGACTCACGGAATCGGAAATATTTGGTTATTTGAGTGTGCCCAATACAGATATTAACGAGATTAAGTCCAGTCTGGAAGAATTGAAAACTCTTTGCTGGTATATGAAACAAGACAACCGCGGCAGATTATATTTTCAAAATACAAAGAATATGGTTGCCGAAATGAATACCCTTGTTGATAGTTACACAAATGAAAACGCTAAGAAAGAGCTAAAGAGAATACTGGAGCAGAATTTTACCCCTAAGTTGAAAGTTTGCTATGAAAAGCTCTATGTGCTCCCTGCAATTGATGAAATAGATCTTGATCAGAATAAGATTTCTTTAGTCATATATGAGCCGTATCCGGGGAGTGAGCTGCATCCTGAACTAAAAAAATTCCATGACAACATTTCACTAAAAAACAGAGTCATGTTCCTTTCCGGACAGCGCAACATGATGGAAAAACTCTACGGGAATTCAAAAAAGCTTAAGGCTATTCAACAAATCGTTGATAATATGGCAAATGAAGGTGTTCCGGCAACAGACCAACAATACAAAGAGGCCGAAGCTCAGCTTTATAAGGCTACTCAAGCTTTATTCTCGACAATCAGAGAGACCTTTGTTGCGCTGTATTATCCAACAAAGAATGGTATAGATCTTGCGGAATTCAAGCTTGAATTCAAAGAAAACAAGTTTAACGGCGAAGAACAGATTATAACGTGCTTGACTGATTGTTCGAAATACGAAACATTCTCAAAAGATGACCAGTTCTTGGAAAACCTTCGAAAGAAATGCGAAGCTCGGCTGTTCACCATAAAAGAACTGCCCTTTTCCCACATTAGAGAAAGAGCTGCAACGACTGTATCTTGGCAATGGTATCATCCAGACCAGCTTGAAAGTCTGAGATTGGATTGCATCAAAAAAGATAAGTGGAGAGAAATGAGTGGCTATCTGGTAAAGGGTCCATTTGAGAAAGATCCGACTTCAGTTGTTGTCGAACAAACTTCCTATGATGAAAAGACGCATGAATTTACATTAAAAATTCGTGGGATAGGTGGCAAGGTATTTTTTGACATTGGTAGTGATCCTACTTCCGCATCTAAAGAAGTAAAGGAGCAGGTTTTGGTGACCGCAGAGCCAGCTCTTCGTTTCGTCTGCATTGATCCATCAGGAGAAAGAAAAACCGGTGATATCGTTGATTTTGCTGGTAGTGTTCCAATCAAATACGGGAAAAGAAATACTCCGAATGGCCATGTAATGACGCTGGTTACAAATCCAAAGTATCTAGTCAAATATACAACTGACGGCAGCGAACCTAAAGAAAATGGCGGTATCTATAACAGTGAATTTGTGCTGCCTCAAGACAGCAAATGTGTACGAGTAGCAGTGTATTATAAAGATAGGCTGCTTGAGGAAAAGAGTATCTTCGCTACTAAAGGTGGAGATACTCAAGCAGCTAAAACGATTGATAAGAGTAAGGTTTTAGTTTACCGCTATAATCATAAAAAACAAATGGGAGATACCGAAGCTAGCTATAAAGAATTATCCCTACTATCAAAACTTGATGGAGTTCTCATTAAAGGTGCTACAGCTGAAATATACAATAAGAAAAATACGGATCACTATATCGAGTTTAATGCAAATGTTCCGTATTGGGCTGGCGATCTTCAATCGCTTATAGACCTTGTTCGAGAAACCAGTTTTAAGGATATTGAAGTAATTGTTAACTTTGGTTATAAAGAGTTGATGTTCTTGACCGGTGAGTTATTCACTCAATGGCTTGATATGAACAGATATGACTTGAACAATCTCGTCAAGAATGGGGAAATCATTCAATGAGCAATACTTATTACGGATTTGGCTACGATCCATCTGAAAGTGAAAATCACTTCTATGTGGTTATTCCAAAAGAAGCGGCAGCAGAGATAGAGATCTATGAGCGTTTCCATTGGGATGCAGATGAACAAAAGATTACAAACAAGGATATCTTAAAACTCAGGTTATCACGATATAAATGGTCAAAACTTTCAAATGATGTCACCGCAGAGTTTAACACAAGATTGAAGGCCGATAAAAAACCAACCGGCAGATTTATTGTTGGAGAAACACCAGTAGAAAAGCTATTTGGAAAAGAAATGATGGTCTTGCTTTGGGGTGTTGAAAACAACGATCCATCCGGAATACCTATTGCAATTCGCAATTGGAAGGGACTTCAGCCTGAAGAACGTTGGTGGCTTTATACAATGACTAATGCAAGCACGGGAAAGATTAACGATAAACGAGGATGGCGCATGGCCTTGCGATATGCACTTTGTGAAAATCCGGTAAACGAATCAAAACAGATTTCATTGTTTACTGATTTGATGGGAGGAGAATAATATTGGACAATCAAATGTCTTTTATAGAAAAGCAATTTCCTGTCAGTAAAATCAGCAAAGAGAGTTACAAGGAAAGAAAAGCAGTGCAGAGCCAAACATTAACCGGGCTTGGGAAATGGTGGGGGCGCAAACCTCTAATTCTAGTTCGTGCAGCCATTTTAGGCTGCTTGATGCCTTGCAGTGACAATCCAAAGGCTGATATGGATATTTTTCTCAAAATATTATCGATGGATAATGACGGTTTGCTTGATCGTAAGCAGAAATCATTTTCTGCAAGAGAACTTTTTGATATTGCACAGAACAGCAAACATTTTAGGCAGTACATTAATGAATGGTTTGAAGTTGATGGAGCAAAAGTTAAAATTCGCAGTGGACATGATAAAAAGGATATCGAAACACGTTTATTCAAAACGCTAGGCTATGACGAAAAACTAAAATATTGTGAGCGTCCGGAACAACTTGAGAATCTTCGTAAGGATAGTTGGAATGCTATAAATCACCATCTTGGAACAAGCGCTAAATCATTAAATGAATTGGTCGAACAACTGTCAATGCAAAGGCATGGTCATTTAATTAAAGTCGGTGATTGTTTTTCTGGAGGAGGAAGTATTCCTTTCGAAGCAGCTAGGATGGGAACCGAAGCATATGGTAGCGACTTAAATCCAATCGCTTCGTTATTAACTTGGTCCAATATAAATCTTTTAGGCAACAAAAAAAACGTGAAAACTCAATTGGATGAGTTTCAAAAACGGCTGTTTGATGAGGTTTATAGAGAAATATACAAAATTGGCATTGAAAGAAATGAAAACAATGATAACGGTATTAATTATTTATACTGCACAGAAGCAATTTGCTCAGAGTGTGGCATTAGAGTTCCTCTTTCATCATCCTGGTTGATTGGTGTTGGTTCTAAAACGGTTGCCAAATTAAAAGAGTTTAACGGGAAATTCGATATTGAAATAAAAATGAACGCTACCTCCGAAGAGATGAAGAAGGCCACTGATGGGACGGTTTCAAGTAAAGGTTTGACTTGTCCACATTGTGACAAAACAACTCCTATATCAATATTGAGAAAAGATAGAAACGATGGCGTTAATTCAATATATGGTTTAAGGCAATGGGAAAAAAATGATTTTGATTTCAGAGAAGATGATATTTTTTCTGAACGACTTTATGCAGTTAGATACGAGACACCAGAAGGTAAACGCTATTATCGGGCTCCAAATGAAAGAGATTTGACTAATGAAGAGAAGGTTAAGCAAATAGTCTTAGAAAACATCGATTCTTGGCAAAAACAGAGGTATATCCCAAGTCTACCAATTGAATCAGGAGCCAAGACTGATGAAGTAATGCGAAATCGCGGATGGACATATTGGCATCATCTTTTCAACACGAGGCAACTTCTAACCAATTCAATTTTTATTCAAAAGATGCTTTCTCTTGCTTCTTCGCAGGAGGAACTTGCGCTATCTCTTCTTATACTTAACAAAAATGCTGATTGGAACAGCAGATTATGTAGATGGGGCACAGGGCAAGCTAGGGAGTCTATGGCGCAGACTTTTTACAATCAAGCATTTAATACCATGTGGCAATATGGTGTTCGGGGTTTTTCCTTAGTAAGGAATGCTAGTGAAACGTCAATTGATGGAGAGCTGGAGTTTGACTTAAAGAAGTGTGTTGCATCAATTGCAGATGCACGAGATATAAATTATAAAGCGGATTACTGGATCACTGATCCTCCGTATGCTGATGCTGTAAACTATCATGAGCTTTCAGAGTTCTTTTTAGCATGGGACAAGAGATTACTATTAGAAGCTTTCCCACAATGGTATGCGGATTCTAAGCGAATTCTGGCAGTGAGGGGTGACGAGCATTTCTCCCAAACCATGATTGACATATACACTAACCTCACAAATCATATGCCCGATGATGGTATGCAAGTCGTCATGTTTACACATAGCGATCCTGCTGTTTGGGCTCAGCTGGCTTTAATCATGTGGAAATCAGGGCTTAGGGTTACTGCTGCTTGGAATATTGCCACCGAAACTGATGCATCAGGTCTTAAAGATGGCAATTACGTTAAAGGAACCGTGCTTCTGGTCTTACGCAAGCAAACCGGAAATGACAAGGCCTTCCTAGACGAAATCAATTCTGACATCCGAGCCGAAGTGAGAAAACAAATCTCTAGTATGCTTGAACTCGAAAACAAAGAAGAGCCGAACTTTTCCGATCCGGATTACGTGCTTGCCGCTTATGCAGCCTCACTAAAAGTATTGACCTCATATAAAACCATTGAGGATCTTGATCTTGATTACGAATTGAACTTGGCAATAAACAACCCCTCTCAAAGCAAAGTTGTAAAAACCATAGAGTCAGCGAAAAAAATAGCCTATGACTGCGTCATTCCTCTCGATTTCGAGAGCTATCTCTGGAAAGATCTTTCAAACGCTGAAAAATTCTATATTAAAGGTCTTGAAAGTGAAAAACACGGCAACTATCAAATCAGTACTTACCAGGAATTCGCAAGAGGGTTTAGTATTGGTGGGTATAGTCAGATGATGGCTAGTGAGAAGGCTAACACTGCAAGGCTAAAGACACCATTTGAGATGGCTGGTAGAACAATAAGTGATATCCCCGATTTTGAAAACTCTATACTTCGCAAAGTTTTTATGGGAATATATGTAGGGATAAAAGAAGACGAAAATCCATCAAGAGCACTCGGCTATATAAAAAGTGAGTTGCCGAATTATTGGGATAAACGCGACATGATCAAGCAGCTGCTGAGCTTCATTAAAGATACCAAAGACATTGATAATATGACTCCACATTGGGAGCAAAGTGCCAATATGGCTGATTTGCTACATTCGCTTGTTACAAACGACAGCATTTAAAGGTGATATAGTATATGAACCGCTATTCTTCAAGAAGACAAAGATTAGATAAACAGTTTATTATTGAAAAGCTGAAAAATGCGGTGTCTTACGACAGAATCGCAGGATATTTTTGCTCCTCTATACTTGAAGTCGCCGGAGAAAGCATTGAAAATGTAGAAGGCAAAGTCCGCGTTATTTGTAATTCCGGACTGCTGCCTGAAGATATTGCAGTTGCTAATCATGCCCAAAAAATGAAACAGGAATGGTGTGAATTTTCTCCGGAGGTGAAATACACTTCTTCTGAAAGCAGCAGTCGATTATCGACATTTTATCGCTTGCTTAGCGACGGGAAACTTGAAATCAGGGTGATTCCTGATCAAGTTTTTGGCCTTATGCATGGAAAAGCCGGAGTAATCACATATAAGGATGGTTCTAAAACCTCTTTTCTCGGAAGCATTAATGAAACCAAGAGCGCTTACACATTAAATTATGAGATGCTTTGGGAAGATGATTCTGAGGAATCGGTTAAATGGGTACAAGATGAATTTGATTTTTTCTGGAATAATCAATATGCTGTGAACCTGGCAGATTTTATTGTTAATGACCTAAACAGGATTTCAAAGCGTATCGTTATCGGTCTTAAAGACTGGAGAGAATACTCCGATGAAGTAATACCTTCAGCTGTAGTTGAAGAACCGGTTTATCGAAAAGAATTTGGTCTTTGGGAACACCAAAAGCACTTTGTCGAGCTTGCTTTTAAAGAACATAAAAAGGATGGCGGCGCTCGCTACCTTCTTGCTGATCAAGTCGGTCTGGGAAAGACGTTGCAGCTTGCTATGTCAGCTAAATTAATGGCTCTTTATGGAGATAAGCCGGTATTGATTATTGTACCCAAAACACTTGTATGGCAGTGGCAAGACGAAATGAAGACACTTTTGGATATGCCTAGTGCTGTTTGGACTGGTTCTGGCTGGCAAGATGAAAATGGCTATTTTTATCAGGCAGATAGTGTTAGATCTATTCTAAAATGCCCTAGACGAGTAGGCATCATTTCGCAAGGACTTGTATCAAGAAGAACAGAGGCCGCTGACCTAATTGCACAAAAAGACTTTGAATGTGTAATTCTTGACGAGGCACATAGGGCTCGTCGTCGAAATCCAGCTAAAGATCCTAATAAGCATAAAGCAGACCCAAACTACTTATTACAGTTTATTAATACGATTACTTTTAAAACAAAGAGTTTGCTGTTAGCGACGGCGACACCCGTTCAGATTAACCCTATTGAAGCATTTGATCTGATAAATGCGTTAAGTCTCCCAACATTTAAGGTTATGGGCGATATGTATAGCGAATGGCACAAGAAACCTCAATTCATGTTGGATATGGTTTGCGGTAAAGAGCCTTATCCATCGAGTGAAATCACAATGTGGGATATCATTCGAAATCCGTTGCCCTCCAGAACTTCATCATCACTAGACAGATTAAATCGTATTCGGGATAAGCTTGATATTTCAGATAAAACCTATGTCCTGCCTGCAGATTATTATGCTTCGCTTTCGGGATCAAAAAAGGATAGCATCCGGACCCTATACACAACAGATGAATTTATAGCAAATTACAATCCATATATTCGCCATATCGTGAGGCGAACAAGGGATTTTCTTGAGAATACAATCAATCCTGCAAGTGGTGAGACTTATCTTAAAAAAATACTGGTCGAACTATATGGCGAAGGTGACGATGGCGCAATTCCTTTAGAAGGATATTTGAGACAAGCTTACTCTAAAGCTCAGGAATTTTGCTCTTTACTGTCATCTCGTGTAAAAGCTGGCGGTTTCATGTCAACTTTGATATTAAAACGTATTGGAAGCACAATTATTGCCGGTGATAACACTGCGAAGAAAATGCTCGCTTGGACAGAAGCCGGGAAAGAAATTTTACAAGATGAGTTTGACGTAATCTTTGAAGAAGACGATGATTTCGAAGAAAGTGTCAGTGAGGTAAAAAAACTTACGGATGAGGAGACTGAATGTCTACGTGAGCTTGTAAAAATGCTGTCTTTAAACCATGACAATGATCCTAAATACATCAAGGCGTTGGATATATTAAAAAATGGTGTCGAGGTAGGGGATATGCCATGGAAGGATAGTGGCTGTATCATATTCTCGCAATACTATGATAGTGCATATTTTGTGGCTGAAAAGCTTTCAAAAGATCTTTCCGATATTGTGATAGGGCTTTATGCGGGCGGAGATAAATCCGGCTATTTCTTAAACGGTACGTTCAACAAAGACTCGAAGAATAGCATCAAGGCTAAAGTGAAAAATCATAGAATAAAAATACTTGTCGGGACTGATGCAGCGAGTGAAGGGCTAAACCTCCAAACGCTAAGCGCACTGATCAACCTTGACTTGCCTTGGAATCCGACAAGGCTAGAGCAGCGAAAAGGCCGAATACAACGTATTGGACAAGTCGCATCCAAGGTAAAGATTTTCAACATGCGGTATAAAGACTCAGTTGAAGATAAGGTTCATACGGTATTATCTGCCAGGCTAAAAAGCATTAAAGATTTGTTCGGACAAATCCCAGACACCTTAGAAGATCTTTGGATCGATGTTGCCGTGAATAACATTCAAGAGGCAAAAGAGCGTATCGACAGGATTCCGGACCAAAATCCATTTACGATAAAATACGAGATGAAAATACCTGCAACTGAAGATTGGGAAGCTAGCACCTTTGTGCTGGATCACGATGAAAAGTTAAAGCAGCTAATGATTGGATGGTAGGATTGACTTCGATTATCGTGCCTTTTGCTCGTCTAAATGAATAATGAAAAAGGAGATTAAATAATGGCAAAAGCTATATACACAAATGTACCTCGTCAGTTATCCGATCTATTAAAAGACGTTCTTAACGGTAGAATAGGTCTTCCGGATCTCCAACGTCCTTTTGTGTGGAAAGATAATAAGGTTCGCGACTTGTATGATTCAATGTTAAAGGGTTTTCCTATAGGCTACATCATGCTATGGGAATCACCAACCGACTATGAAGACAAGAAATCAAGTATCGGAATTGGTGAAAAAGCATATAAGGCTCCAAAGGATTTGGTTATTGATGGACAGCAGCGATTAACAGCTCTAGTAGCATCCATGTATGGAATAACGGTAAAAGATCGAAATTTTAAGAACCGAAGAATTCGAATCGCATATAAACCACAGACCAAGGAATTTGATGTTTGGACGCAGGCAGTCGAAAATAATCCGGAATACATTTCAGATATAAGCCAAGCTTTTTCTGCAAAAGAAAATAATACTTCTGGAAAATTCAGAAAGGATTTTATTAAGCGTCTTAATGAAAGCCGGACAAAAAGAAACGAATTGGAACTATCCGACGATGAAGAGTATCAAATTGAAGAAAACATTAATGAGCTTTTGCAGCTTGAATCTTATCAGATTCCTTCTCTTGAGATCGCGTATACCTCCAGCGAGGAGGATGTGGGGGATATTTTTGTGCGTGTAAATTCTGCAGGACAAAAATTAACGGAGAATGATTTCATTCTTACACTTATTTCTGTATATGAAAAGGATAGAAGAGATCAAATAGATAAATTTTGTGCGGAGTCTCGAATACCAGCCGACAAAACTTCATACAATCATCTATTGTCCGTAGATCCTTCTCATATTGTACGAATGACTGTCGGTGTTGGTTTTAGACGTGCCAGATTACGATACGCCTACATGATTTTGCGAGGTAAGGATCTGCAGACAGGAATAACAAGTGAAGAAATAAGGGAAGCAAATTTAAAGATTTTTAAGGAAGCTCTAAATAAAGTGATAGATCTTAACAATTGGCACGGTTATATCAATATATTAAAGGAAGCAGGATATATCTCAGATAAATTGATAGCATCTTCAAATGCAATTGTTTTCAGTTATGTACTTTATCTTATCGCTAAGTATGATTACCACATGGACGCCATGAGATTGAGAAAGCTTGTTCGAAAGTGGTTTTTTATGGTAGCCATAACATATTTCTATACAGGCAACGCAGAATCAGATGTCGAAAAACAATTTGCAGATATGCGTGATTTGAAGACTTCTGATGAATTAGAGACGTACATTAATAGGGTAATTGAGGCACGATTTACAGATGACTACTTTAAAATCACACTGCCCATGGAACTTGAAACGTCAGCTTCAATTTCGCCGAGTTGGTTTGGCTATTTGTCATCTCAAATTGTTCTTGGTTATCCAATGCTTTTCAGTACAACTCCACTTTCTCATATGTTTTTAGTAGGTTCGAACGGGACAAAAAATGCTCTTGATAAGCACCACATATTCCCGAAGAACTATCTGACCAAGATTGGTATCGGAAAAGATAGGGATAGAAATCAGACAGCAAATTTTACCTACCTGGACTATAATACTAATATTCACATTTCTGACAGACAACCCCAAGACTATGTAAAAGAATTTAGAGAAAAACTTGGAGACGATGAGTACTGCAAAACATGTTCACAACATGCTCTACCTGATGACTTTGAAATTCTCAATTATTTTGATTTTATTCAAAAACGAAGATTCCTGATGGCCCAGATAGTAAAGAAAGCCTATCATAGGCTATGTAATAGTTAACGGGTTTAAGATTGGTAAGCAATGCAAGTGTTTGTATGTCCCAGAAATCCTCTATGATTTTTTATTCCTGGGAGAATCCCAGACCCTTTAACATTTTGAGATGCAGCACGGTTGCAAGCTTTCTCTGTCAGTTTTGTGTTCTACGAAAAATAGAAACTACAGTAGCAAAACAAGACCGGAATAACCTAAGCCTCTTAATGCAGACGCATATTGTTATGAGTCATTCAATTTGACATGTATCAGGACAAGGACAATGACAGTTAATTTTTAAAATAAAAGCGGGATAATTTGTATCCCACTTAAAGCATGCGCATAACAAAGAGTTTCAAGGAACATTTTTCTTATCTTCCTTTACACCATCGAGAACCAAATAGATTTTATCAGAAGAGTTAACTTTCCCAAAAATGCAATAAGGCTTTCCGGCAACAAAAGAGGCGGCTTTCACGAAATCGTAAATTTTGTAGCACCGATTGGTAGTTCTGTCTTTTAAAACGAATACATTATACTTCTCGAATTGTTTTGCAGAAACAAAAACCAAGTTGTTTGCGCTAAAATTGAACATAAGGCATTCCTCTCATATAGAAACTGATATAGAATTTTCATACTACATCCTTAAAGGATATCCTTTAGCCTGGTTGTGGAGTTAGGCGTTGCATCCCTGCAGAGCGCTTTATCGACACAGAGCCAGGCCTCAGTGCAAAACTAAGAGAATAACCTGAGAATCCTAATG
>Ga0209105_100500_pt1 | contig 13025 bp, 16 predicted proteins | sample SedPBSmetaG_FD_184158 | JGI IMG/M metagenome (GOLD analysis project Ga0209105, IMG submission 184158) | Freshwater sediment bacterial and archeal communities from Indian Creek, Illinois, USA to study Microbial Dark Matter (Phase II) -... | ecosystem: Environmental > Aquatic > Freshwater > Creek >...
GCTATAAACAAGTTGAACGAAATTTTAAGTAAAATTAATGGTTATTCAATTAATTATCTGCAGTTTTTTGATGCCTTACTTTAAAACGTTCTTTTTGCATTCCATAGAAGATGGAAATATCGAAAGGACCTCAAACAAAATTGAAAATGTCTTTCAAAAAACCTTTCTCAAAAGTGTTAAGAGGTTAATGAAGATTAAAAGAGGAGTAATGTCGCGAATAAACACTATAATATAAATTCAAACCCAGAAAAAACTTTTTGACATTTAACCCCCAAGTTTTTGACAGCGCCAAAAAACTGGATAAAAAAATATATTTTAAAAAGTTAAGTCGATTACTATAGACAAAAAAATGTGAAAGTTAGGTTAATCAAAATCCTCTTTATTGTTTTTCTCAGAGTCTTTTTAATCTTTTTGCTAATTGAAAAATAATTATTGTCTCTTTTCCGCCTGGAAACATGGGGTCCAGCACCAATGCAGTACCCTATAGACACATGATTAACTCTTAAAACCTGATTCTGTTTAAATTTATCAACAATAATCTTAGAAATACATTATTGACCTATTTTTCAATTCTATCAAGTAGACATTTAACCATTATTTTACATTACTGCGTATGATAGCTATAACGAAATAAAATTTTAAATATGATCAAATATTTCATCTTTCAATTAATTTTAATATCTCCTTAACTTAACATATTATATCCTTTTTAATGAATTAAATAGGAGATAATAAATGAGCGAAGATCGTTACCAAAAAGGAATGGAAATGCTTAAAAAAATGAATCCAAAGTCATACAAAGAACTAAAAGATAATTTAGAGGATATTGCTCCAGATTTGGTCCGTTTTGTAGCTGAATTCCCTTATGGGGATGTTTATACACGTCCTGGTTTGGATTTAAAAACAAGGGAGCTTGTAACCATTGCAGCAATCACTACTCTTGGTACTGCACCATTACAGCTTAAAAGCCATATTAAAGGCGCTTTGAATGTGGGCTGTACTCGTGAAGAGATTTTAGAAGTTTTAATACAGATGACTGTTTATGCTGGTTTTCCAGCTGCTTTAAATGGAGTATACACTGCAAAAGAAGTTTTTGAAGAGTTGGATTTGGAAAAGTGAAATGAAATATTTAGATTCTAAAAACTTTTCTTGCATTTTTTTCAGTTTTTTTATCAACTTTTAGTGGAGTTAGTGACTTGATTTCTGCAATTTTTTTAACTGTTTCTTCTACAAATGATGGTTTATTCTTCTTTCCTTTAAATGGAGAGAGATAAGGACTGTCAGTTTCTGTTAAAATATTTTCTAATGGTGTTTGTTCAACGAGTTTACTGTGATAATTAGAATAGCAAATCACCGTCGAATAAGAGATATAATGGTTTTCTTCTATGATTTTATTTATAGTTTCCAGATCACCACCGTAGCAGTGGAATATAACGTCTATACTTCTGGAATATTTCTTAACTATTTCCAGTGATTTGGATTCAGCATCCCTGGCATGGATTACAAGAGGCATTTCATACTCATTTGCAAGGTCTATAAATGACCTGAAAACCTTTACCTGCTTATTTCTTTTTTCAGTATCTTTTACATGGTGAAAATCAAGACCAGTTTCCCCAAGAGCTGCAGCTTTATCAATATTTTCGTTAATTTCCTTAAAAACCTGTTCAATTATTGATGAATCTGCTTTAGAAACATTTACAGGATGAAATCCTAATGTTCCATGTAGAAATCCCTTATATTCTTCCATTAATTTAAGAGTTCGCCTGTTACCACCTAAAGTAGCTCCTGAATTTACAATGCCACATAATTTTTTCTTTGCTCTTTCAATTACTTCTTCTCTATCTCTATTAAACACTTTAAAATCAACATGACAGTGTGAATCAATCATAATACTACCTCAAAATAAATTAAAACAAATTAAATCCCGAAGCGTCTTTCCCTTTCTTGATAAGACCTTAATGCCCTTAAAAAGTCTACTTTTCTAAGTTCTGGCCATAAACTATCGCAGAAGTAAAGTTCTGAATATGAGGACTGCCATAAAAGGAAGCCGCTCAGCCTTTCTTCACCGCTTGTCCTTATTATAAGATTTGGATCCTCTAAACCTACAGTGTAAAGATTTTTATTAACCAGATCTTCATTTATATCCTCAAGATTTATTTTTCCTTCCTTAAATTCATTTGATATCTTTTTTATGGCATCAATTATTTCCATACGCCCATCATAGCCAATTGCAATGTTAATAATCCTCTTATCATATAAAGCAGTTGATTCTTCCGCAACCCTTATGGCTTTCCTAACGTTCTGCGGAAGTAAATCCAGATTACCAACAGCCTTAACTTTCACCTTATTCTTGTGGATCTTTGGATTACTGGCGATTCCTTCAAAATTTTTCTGGAAAAGCTTCATTAAACCTTTAACCTCTTCTTGTGGCCTTTTAAAATTCTCGGTAGAAAATGCATATGCAGTCACTATTTTTACTCCAAATTCAATTGACCAGTCTAAAACTTTTTCAAGGGTGTCTACTCCTCTTTTATGACCTTCTATAGCTTGCATATTCCCCATTAATTTTGAATAACGCCTGTTGCCGTCCATGATTATAGCGATGTGTTTGGGCATATTTTCAGGCTTAAGATTTCTTGATATGTACCATTCATAAATTCTATAAAGTGGTTTTAGTGGTTCCATTTTCACTCCTACTTTTTAGCCTTGCAAGATAATTTGAAAAATCTAAAGCTCGTTTATATCCTTCTACAGTCTGTGATCTTGATGTATCAATAAAAATTTTGCGGATTCCAAGTATTATTGCACCATGACTTTTTCCTGAACCCAGAAAAACAAGTGTTCTAAAAATCAGGTTTCCAGAAATTCCGTCTGGTGCCAGAATGAAGTTTGCATTATCTTTTACAGCATCCTCTATTAATATGAAATAATGTTTTACAAAATACTTATCTTTTATGATCTCTGCTAAATTTATAGCTTCTTCGATGGAATCATCAATTTTAGGACTTCTACCAATATCTTGAGGTCTTCCACCAGAAAGAATACCAATCTTAGGTTCAATTCCAATTTTAAATAAAAAATCAGCACCTAATTCTATTATTTTTGCTTTATCCTGTAAATTATCTCCTTCATCAATTCCAACAGGCGCAAAAAGAAATTTGCAATTACATGCCTCTAAAAATGAAGCCCGATATATCTTACTGATGTATTTTTCTTTTAAAATGCTCATTATATTTGAAGCACTTAATGAACCTCTTAAAGCAGCGTCTACTTCATTATTTAACAGCATATGAATCAGTTCATCTTCAGATTCTGTTAATATAACTTCAAAGTCGACTCTCTTTGAAGCTTCTACAATATTTCTGTTTTGTCCAAGACCTGCTGCTATTTTCATTTTATCCCTCTTTGTTTTAATATTTTTTCTAAATTAATTAAACTTTTCATCTGGTCAGGACATCAGGTGGAAAATACTGAGGTTCAATAACCTGTACTTGACCATAATTCATTTATTATAAACTTTTAACTATTCTATCAGTTTTATGAGGGTCTATATCACCCGAATATCAACTATTAATGTATAATTCATAATAATTAATAAAATTACACTCCTTAAACATATTTATTAATGAAATGAAAAATATACCTATATTAATTAAGGTATACATAAAATTAAAAGGCATAAAGGAAAATTTAGTGAAAAATTCTCCTTATTCAAAAACTGATCCTGTTAATTAACTGGTTTTATTAAACATCTTAGGATTTTTGGAAAAACCTTGAAAAATGGTGGTATTTAAGTGGATCTGGAGAAAAAAATTAAAAATTACGGAGAAGCTCCGGCAGATAAAATAGAAGAACTAAAAAGAATATACGGTAAAAAATAAAGATAAAAAGAAAGGTAAAGGTTATCTTATTTGTAACACATGTTCAGGCTATTACAAACTAAAAGAAAAGGAATCTCCAGAAGAGTTTAATAGATGTGAATGTGGAGGTCCTTTAGAATACGTTGAAAACATTGACCATATAAGAAAAACAGGAATTTCAAGTTCTACAGGTAAATATAAGTCAAAATACGGTAATCCAGATTATGAATTTGGTATTGATGAGCTCAAAGATGAATATTACGAGGAATATAGAGAACTGCAGCAAATCGTGGATATAATTGGAATTAACGCAGAGGAACGTATGAAATTTCTGGAAAAAATGTATGAAAATGTTCAAAAACAGGAAATGATCCTGAACAATATTAATCAGAAAAAAATAATAGAAGTTGAAGGTAATAACTGGTCGTTATGGGGCTTAATAGAAGAAAAAAATATTAAAAACGATCTAAGCAAACAAAAAATGGTTATGGGCGATATAATAGAAAAAGAAAACCGCTTACTTTCCTATGTAAAAGAAAAACGTTGACATAAATCACTTATCACAAAAAGTATTAATGGTTATTCTTACTGGAAAATAAGTATTATAACATTAAGAGGATTTTGATAAACCCCACAAAATCAAAGATTTTGGGGCCCCAAACACTTCGTGTTTGAGAGGCTTTGTTTGTTGATTGGTATGATTATTTTTAATTGTTTTATGATTTTATTAAATTGTTTCATTGTCTTTTTTAAGGAAAATAAATGTTCTAAGACGATTATTCCATAGTAATAATTAGATTATAAATCTTATCCTCTACAATTTTAGAGGTTTTTCAAAAATCTCTTAATAATAGCATTCATATGCATTATCACTATTTATGCGTTAAGATAAATAAAAAAACAGGCTGTCCCATGACCAGACATTTTACAAGTCCAGATACTTATTTCTGGTTAAAGCTCTATTTGAGCTTTTTTGTTAGGATTTTGGATTGCAAGACTGCCTCAAAAAGATATAATTTTATTTTATTAATTTTAATGCTGAACCCATAATTTCAAGAGTTTTCTCTATTTCTTCATCATTATGCATTAAAGAAAAGAAACAGCACTCAAATTGTGACGGAGGAATGAAAACTCCATTTTTAAGCAATTCCTGGAAATACTGGTTGAATCTTTCTGTATCTGCAGATTTTGCACCAGTATAATCATATACTTCTTCCCCAGTAAAGTATACCTGGAACATGGAACTTAGTCCGGCAACTTTATAATCAATACTGTTATCATAAAGAATATTCTCTAATCCAGTTCTCATTTTATTTCCCTTTTTATTCAGTTCATTGTAGAATCCACTATCCAGTTCTTTTAATATTGCAAGGCCTGCTGTAACAGATACAGGATTTCCATTAAATGTCCCTGCCTGATATACACTTCCTGATGGCGCTACCATTTCCATTAAATCCTTTTTACCTGATAGTGCTCCTATAGGGAAACCTCCACCAAGAATTTTTCCAAGAGCAACCAGATCAGGGGTAACACCAAAATATTCCTGTGCTCCACCTTCTGCAATCCTGAAACCAGTTATTACTTCATCAAATATTAAAATGATATTATTATGGGTAGTTATATCACGTAAAAATTTTAAATAACCCTCTTTTGGTAAAATGCATCCTGTATTCCCCATTACAGGTTCTACGATTACTGCAGCAATCTGGTCTCCTTCTCTTTCAATTACTTTAGTTAAAGCTTCTTCATCATTAAAAGGAATCAGTACAGTATTTTTTGTAGTTTCCTCTGGAATCCCGGGCGAATCGGGTAATCCAACTGCACCATAACCTGATTTTACAAGAACACAGTCATGTGCACCGTGGTATGATCCTTCAAATTTAATAATTTTCTTCTCTCCAGTTGCTGCTCTTGCAAGTCTTATTGCACTCATTGTAGCTTCAGTACCTGAATTTACAAATCTAACCATTTTAGCACACGGTACTTTTTTTATTACAAGTTTAGCAAGTTCTATTTCCTTTTCTGTAGGAACTCCAAAAGCTGTTCCCTGTTCTAACTGTTTTTTAACTTCACCAATGATTTTATAATTTGCGTGGCCAAGAACAAGGGGGCCGTATGCAAGGCAGTAGTCTATGTAAGCATTTCCATCCATATCGAAGATTTTTGATCCTTTTCCATGCTTTGCAAAGAAAGGAAATGGTTTATAAGCTCTTACTGGCGAATCAACTCCTCCAGGTAGGTAATTTTTGGCTTCATTAAATAATTCTTCTGATTTCATAGATATAACTCCTTGAATCTGTATTTTTTTAAACTGATGATTTTTTACATGCTTACTTTATTATTCTTTGAAAGTGCTATAATGGAATTTGTAACTGCAACAGCAACAGGTGTTCCTCCTTTAGGTCCTTCTGTTACGATATTTGGAATATCAGTCATTTTAAGCGCCTCTTTTGATTCTGCAGCTCCAACAAAGCCTACAGGGACTCCAACTATAGACCGTACCTTCATACCCTCATTTTCAACCATATCTATAGCCTCAAAAAGAGCTGTTGGGGCATTACCAACGACGACGATTCCATCAAAACCTTTATGGTATGCAACTCTAATAGCAGCGGCTGCACGGGTTATCTGTTCTTTTTTTGCAAGTTTTACAGATTCTTCGTGACTAATATAACAGTTTACCTTGCCTTCATACCTGTTTATTCCTGATTTTACCATATTTATATCTGTTAAAATGTCTTTTTTATTTTTAAGAGCTTTTATACTTTCATTTACAAAATCAGAAGACATTGCAGTTATATCTGCGTATTCAGGGTCTGCTGTTGAGTGAACAATCCGTTCAACTATTGATTGTTCCTCTGGAGAAAAATCTTTGATTTTTTCTGCAATTAATGACCTTACGATTTCACGACTCTTTTTTGCTATATCATAACCCTGTTTTGTTGATGCACCCATAAACATAGTTTTCACGTTTAAAATTTTATCCAGATATTTTTCTATTAAAGAGTTTATCTTTTAATATAAAAAACTTTTCAGTTACTTTATTTCCACCTGTTTTTCAGGACTTATTCTCTTCATTTTCCCAAAAATCACAAATTCAAATGGATTTAAGTGTGAAATAAAATGTAGCTCCTCCTGCCAGGTTCTGATTCAACCCATATTTTATCGTTTTGATGCTCCACAATCATTTTAGCAATTGCAAGCCCTATTCCAGTGTCTACATATTCATCAGCATCCTTGTCCAGCTTATTTTTATAATGCATTTCCATTTATAGTTTATAACTTATTTTTTTAACAGTGTCGTTAGTGAGAAAAATGATAAGATATCTTAAAGAATCCGGTCAGAAGGAATTACAGTTTATTAGATAAAGGAATTAGTCTTCAAGCCTACAGTTTATAAAGTCATCGTAACCTTTAAGGTCCAGCATTCCATGTCCTGAGAAGTTAATTACAATATTTTTCTCTTCACCATTCTTTTTACATTCCAGTGCTTCGTCTATTCCTATTTTTATAGCATGACATGTTTCTGGAGAGGGGACCACGCCTTCGCATTTTGCAAATGTGGTTCCACTCTTGAATATATCACTCTGTGCTACTGAACGGGCTTCTACAATTCCTTCATGCACAAGAAGCGCGACAAGTGGTGCCATTCCGTGATATCTTAATCCTCCAGCATGTACAGATGGAGGTATGAAGTCGTGTCCGAGAGTGTACATCTTAAGGAGCGGTGTTAAACCTGCGGTGTCGCCAAAGTCATATTTGTACTCTCCTTTTGTAAGGGTTGGACAGGATGAAGGTTCTGCTGCTATGAATTTACAGTCAATTTTTTCGTCCAGATGGTCTTTAATGAATGGGAAAACAGCTCCACCGAAGTTACTTCCTCCACCGACGCATCCAACGATTACATCAGGGTCTTCACCAATAATTTCCATCTGTTTTTTGGTTTCAAGTCCGATAACGGTTTGATGTAAGAGTACGTGGTTTAAAACGCTTCCAAGTGAATAATAAGCTTTTTCATCATGTAATGCTTCTTCCATAGCCTCAGATATGGCAATTCCAAGAGATCCTGGGTGGTTATGGTCTTCACTCAGCACCTTTTTTCCAAATTCAGTTCTTTCACTTGGTGATGGTATAACTTCTCCGTCGTAGATCTGCATGATGGTTTTCCTGTAAGGCTTCTGGTCGAATGAAACTCTAACCATGTAAACAGTACAATCAAGATCCATCATTGAACATGCAAGGGATAATGCTGTACCCCACTGTCCTGCACCTGTTTCTGTTGTAATGCGCTCTACACCGTCCTGTTTAGCGTAGTATGCCTGTGCTATGGCTGTATTTAGCTTGTGGCTTCCAGTTGGGGAGTAGTCTTCTCTCTTGTAGTATATTTTAGCTTGCGTGTCTAAGTAATCTTCAAGACCAGTTGCCCTGAACAGGGGGTTTGGCCTTCCAATCATTTTATAAACTTTTCTTACTTCTTTTGGAATTTCAATCCATCGTTCCTGTGACATTTCCTGCTCTAAAACACCTTTAGAGAATATTTTAGGTAAGCTTTCTAATTGTTTTCCTTCCTCTGTCTGTGAAGGTGCGGGGAGTTCCACTGGCAGGTCTGCCGCTATGTTATACCATTTTTTTGGTATGTCCTTTGAAGATAGTGTTACTTTGTACATTTAATTCATCTTTTGCTTTGTATAGGTCCCTATGCAATGCAGTACATTTAAATTTTTATTGCACCTATTTGGTACATTTGGATGGTACTCTCTAAATTTTGTGATTTTATTGTTTTTCCCCATGTCTTTTTAATTTTTTTGCTAATTGAAAAATAATTTCAAACCATTTTAACACTTTAAACCCTAAAAAGCATATTAATTTTCTTAAAACTAACTTTTTTTCTTCACTTCCCCCATAAATCTTGTTTTAATTTCCTCTAGCTCCATATCAATTACAGGAACATCAGCATTTCCAGGTTTAACTTTCATATGTACAAAAACAGGACCCTTCACATCTAAAACTTCCTTAAAATCAATTTCTTCTTCAAAAACAAATGTGTTTTTAAATCCCACAGATTTTGCAACTTCAAGAAGGTCAACTTTGGTTGTATATGTGCACTGGGACCCTGTAGAGCCGTAGCACTGATTATCAAGTACAACAAGAATCATATTATATGGGTCATGGCTGAAAATTGTTACCAGAGTCCCCATGTTCATCAGTATTGATCCATCCCCATCAAAAACAACTACTTTCCGTTTCTGTGATAATGCAAGCCCCAAACCAATAGAAGATGCCATTCCCATCGATCCAAGCATGTAAAAATGAGTCTTTGAATCTTTAACACTGTATAATTCTCTGGATGGAAATCCGATGTTGCATATTACTAATTCATCTTCCAGGCTTTCTGCTATCTTTTTTATGGCTTCAATACGTTCCATTATATCACTTGAGTACTATTCATTTAAATAAGGGCAGTTTTTATTTAATTTAGGAAATTTTTGTTTACATTTTTCACAATCAGGTGTTTTTCCACATATATTTTCTTCTAATTCTGCCCCTAATTTATATAAAGCATAATCTAACTTTTTTGGCTCTTCAGGGTATAGTTCTAATAATTTATTATCTATATTTTCATTAGAAATTTCATTTTCTTTTAAAAATCCAAACCGGACAATTAATCGTTTGACATGAGTATCTACTGGATTTAGTTGTTTGTGGTCTAAATAATACTAATGATTTATCTGATGAACAGGACTGCTTAATTCTGTTAACATCCATTGATAACTTTAGGAGGTTTTCCATAACCTTTAATATTGTCAAATTTTGAAAAAATTTCTTTAGTTGATAGCTTTTTCCATCGATCTTTTCCTTTATATTGTTCAAATATTCCATTTATAACATTATTAAGATTTCCATCTTTTTTACCATTCATATCTTCAACTAATAATCTCTTTGCACATTCTACAATTATTTTAGCAATTCTATAATGTGCCCTATGCCATTTAAGCTCTTCAATAAGATTTACAACTGGACAACGACTGAAATTATCCTTATTATAACAATTTTCCATATGAACAAAATTTTTATGTTTATATTCAACAGGGCACATGTATGTAAAGTTTTTATAGCACTCTAAATCATTCAATGGTTTAATGTTATCTAATAACAGTTCTTTTTGCTTAATTAAAGAATTTCTGGTAATTGGTTCCAATATTTCCATACTATACCTGATTTAACGCCATATGCATCTATGTTGTATCTTACAAAAACTTTCCAAATTTCATCAGCATTGTTTAAATTTGAAGTGTTAATTCCATTTTCTTCTAAAAATAGTACAGAATTAGGAGGATTACTATCAACAACTTCTTCAACTAAAATCTTTGCAAATTCCTTGGAATCCATATGCTGCATCCTTTTCATTAATTAATTGCTTGAAAAACTATTATTTGATCAATTTACCAGAATGATATTTCTAAGAGTATTCCAACTGGCGCTCCACCCCTTTCAGACAGTTTCCATGCCTGAGGGATAATTTCCATAGCCTCTTCAGGAGTTTTAGGATTAAAATAAGCTACATTCAAAGCATCCAGAACTCCAGGCGTTGCTTTTCCCATAGGCACTTGAGCACTTATAAATTCTCCTTCAGTACCTCTATGGCTTATAATCATAATTATTGGAATTTTATAAAGTTCATAAAGGGATGCAAGTACATTTACTGAATTTCCAATCCCTGAATTCTGCATTAAAATAGCAGGTTTCTTTCCACCAAAAAATGCACCTGCACAAATTCCCAATCCTTCTTCTTCACGTGTTACTGGAACATGGATCATATCAGGGTCGCAGTCCACCATTTCCATTACTTTACCAAGATTTACGCATGGTAAACTGACTACAAAGTCAATTCCTACATTTTTCAATGATTTATAAACAACTTCGCTACTTTCCACTTAACACACCTGATTAACGGTATTTTATTTTCAATTCTTATTTAATTATTCAGGATAGAAATCTGTAACCATGTAAATAAAGAGGTTGTAAATTACAGGGGTATAAATTTTTTTGTCAAATCAAAGTCCTTATTCAAAAAAAGAAAGATGTTTGTAAGTGGCGAGAATTTTTTTTGCCCTTTCTACCACATTTCTTTCAAATGTATGCTCACGTGAAAGGTGGGTTTTTTCAAGGAATGATTTAATTTCCTTCAGGATTTGTATTAATTGACGGTTTTTAGATTCCCTATCTGAAGTTTTCTCTCCCTGAAGTTTCTGTCCGCCCTCCAAAAAACCTTCTGGAAAATACCAGTCTTTAAACCAGGTAAAACCATTTTCAAACAGTTTGAATCCAAGACGTGTTGTTGCTGGAGGAAATCCTGACTGTAATCCATACATTGTTTCTGCGTCTCTGTAATATTCAATAAATATTCTTCCTGCAGGATCAAGGAAACTGGAAAAATAGCTAATTAGCTGTTTCTCGTAAGCTGAATCAAAGTAGAAATGAATATCTCTACCTATATCCAGTTGATTATGAATATTAAAAAGTTCAACCCAGGGAAGATAATACGGTTTTCTGCCAAGAAATATTTTCGCAGTCAGAACATAGTCTTCATTATTATCTTTTCTGATGTAGATATCCATGTTGAATTCTTCAATGAATCTTCCTGCAGTGATCTTTTTTGCATAAATAGAAAAATCATCTACAGCAAACCCTTTTGATAACTCTTTAATTGGATTTGTAATAATATCATCCTATTAGTATATCTATGCATTACATGGTGGTTTAATCATTTCATCTAATCCATATCTGACTATTTTTCTTCTTTACCTTCTAAATTATCAAGCCTTTCTTCAATATGTTTTATTCTTTTATTGGTAAACCCTCTAAACTCGTTGAAACGGCTTCCCAGTTCACCTACATCACGAGAAACTTTACTGAATTTTTTTTCAAGACCTGATATGTCTGATTTGGTGGCCAGTTCCCATTCTTTAATAAGCTGGTCACTCTGTTCGTTTAAAAATTCGTCGATCCGTCTGGATAACACATCTGTGCTTATTGGTACTTCTTTAACTTTTCCTCTTAGCCTTTCACCTATTTCAGATACTTTTTCACTTACTCCCGCCATTCTTTCTCCTCCAGAGCTCTGGTTATTGTACTGCCCTGAAATACCTTCCCAAACACGACTACCCTTATCAGAAATGCTTGATGTTAATCCTTCAAACCCTGTTCCTCCACTTCCTTTTATTTCCTGAATGTAATAGTATAACAGTACAATTATCGCACCTGCTAATACTAAAATTGCAAATAATTCCAGCGGTCCCATACTTAACTCCTCCTTGTGGTTTATTTAACCTTTTTATCAATATCCATTTCTTTCTTTTCCAGATCTTTCATTAATCTTTGAAGTTTTCCATATTCTGCCTTGGCTTCCAGTAGAGCGACTCTTTCACTTATTTCACTGTGGAGATATCCTACCTTATGCATGACATCCGAAGTATTCCTCCTTATTTTAGCAAGCCCCTCCTGCTGTTCCTTTGGAAGAGGTATAACATTTTCCATCATGCGCTTTGCCTCAAGATCCTTTTCTATAAGGGATATTTTCTTAAGTTCCACCTGTTTTTCAGCGAGCGCTACATTATTTTGAGCTTCTCTAACTCTTTTCCATTGAGTAACAACGACTATTACTACAATCGCTGTTAATATGCCTAAAATTATCAAAACGATATTATCTGAAATTGCTGTAGCAATATCAGCCATAATTTTCACCTTTTCTTTTTTTTGTAGTTTTTTAATCCTGTTTTAAAGTAGATTATATAACTAATTTTTTTAGTTTTCATTTTATAAATAGTTTGAGTTTTAAAGGTGCTGTCAAAAACTTGGGAGTTAAATGTCAAAAAGTTTTTTCTGGGTTTGAATTTCTTTTTTAGTGTTTTATTCGTGACAGTGCACCTGCTTTAATCTTCATTAGCTTCTTAACACTTTTGGGAAAGGTTTTTTGAAAGATATTTTCTAATTGAATAACCATTAATTTTATTTAACATTTAAACTGAATAATTCTAGTTTTTCTTTCCGTATTTCCTCTATTTCTTCTTTATTTAGTTCATTTTCATGGATATACTTCTTTATGATTTTTTTAAAGTTTTTAAGTGTGTGAAATAAGTATTATGTGGTGGTTAAACCCTGATC
>Ga0209105_100501_pt1 | contig 12959 bp, 9 predicted proteins | sample SedPBSmetaG_FD_184158 | JGI IMG/M metagenome (GOLD analysis project Ga0209105, IMG submission 184158) | Freshwater sediment bacterial and archeal communities from Indian Creek, Illinois, USA to study Microbial Dark Matter (Phase II) -... | ecosystem: Environmental > Aquatic > Freshwater > Creek >...
CCGCTATCGCCACCATCGCCGCCGCTATCGCCACCATCGCCGCCATCGCCAGCATCGCCAGCATCGCCAGCATCGCCAGCATCGGATCCATCGTCAGCATCGGATCCATCGTCAGCATCGGATCCATCGTCAGCATCGGATCCATCGTCAGCGTCATCGGCATCATCACCGGAGCGGGCTTCCATGGCGGCTTCGTGGGTGTCGATCAGGCTGGCCACGACGGTGCTGACTTCATCCAGGCTGGGGTCCTCGTTGATCGCACCGAGCAAGGCAGCCATCGCCGCCTCGGCCGGGATGCCGGCTTCGTGCATGTCGATCAGGGCCGCTGTCAGGGTGCTAATCTCGCTCTGGAAGGCCGCTTGGGTGACGCCGAGTTGGGCCGCATCGAGGCCAAGCACAGCCATGGCCTGTGCCGCCGGGATACCAGCTTCGTGCATGTCGATGGCCGCAGCCACGAAGGTGCCGAGTTCGCCACGCTGCGGATCGGCAGTTTGCGCCGCAGCCAACGTGGCGGCAATATCGGCTGGGGCCAGACCGGCCGCCACCATGTCGGCACGCGCCGACGCGATCGCCGCAGCGGCCTGCGCCGCCTGATTGGCCGCTTGGGTGGCGGCAGGGTTTGCTGCGCCGGCAGGTGCGGCCGCGGCCACTGCGGCAGCCGGTGCTGTGCTGACTGCGACCGTCGGTGCGGTGTTGGCGTGGGCATGGCTCAGCAGCAGCAAAGCCGATGCGACGGCGGTGAGTTTGAGTGACAGGTTCATGGCGGTTGCTCCAAAAAAAGGGCAGGTTTGCGCTTGATAAAGACCGCACCACGACCCGCTTGGGTGCTGTACGTCGATGCGTGCGATCCTTTCATGAGCGACAACGCGCTGCGCATCAGATTAGTCCGCCGCTTACAAAAAATTACATTGGGGCCGCTTATCAGGCAAGCCATGTGGCGGAAGCGGTGGCGTTGGCTGACCCCTCGGCCTCGGAGCGCCGCAAGACAGATGGCGGCAGGTTGGGTTGATTCTGGGCGTGCCCCAGCCAAAAATTGGATCGCGGCCGGGCACGCCGGGTTGAGCCGGGTACGAGGGGAAATTATTAAACGCTAGACTTATGCACCACTCCCCGATATCGTCCAGCCGCTGCGCCAAACCGGGGCTGCCCTCGGGCTAAAAATTTGTAAGCTGGACGGGAATAAAGCCCCGCTGGCCGCGTTGTCACCAGCAACAGACTTTGTATGGCGTCCTCTGATCCACGTGCCGAACTCATCAGCCTGCTGCCGCGCTTGCGCCGCTTCGCCTACGGGCTCACTGGCGATGGGCATTTGGCCGACGATCTGGTGCAGGCCGGTTGCCTGAAAGCGATCGAGCGCTGGAGCCAGTACCAGAGCGGTACCAGTCTGGCCAGTTGGCTGTTTCGCATTTTGCAGACCACTTGGCTCGACGAGTACCGCACGCGTCAGCGCCAGCAGACCGATTCGTGGGACGAGGGTTTTGATGAGTTGATGGGCGACGATGGCACCACGCTGCTCGAGGCGCGCAGCGAGGCCCGCGCCGTGCGCCGGCTGGTGGCCGAGCTGCCCGAGGATCAGCGCGCGGTGCTGATGCTGGTGGCGGTCGAGGGCCTGTCGTACAAAGAGGCGGCCGAGGTGCTGGAGCTGCCGCTGGGCACGGTGATGAGCCGTTTGGCGCGGGCCAGGGCCCGTCTGGCCGAGGGTTTGGGCGCCAAAGGGCGCTAAAAAGCGCAAAAAGGCGTTAAAAGGATGGCAAAAGATGACGATCGACACCATGACGCTGCTGGCCTATCTGGACGGTCAGCTCGAGCACGAGGCCGACTACGAGCGCGTCGAGCAGGCGCTGCAGCAGGAGGCGGGCTTGCGCGAGCGCCTGCAAGCGCTGGTGCAGCAGAGCGCCACCATCCGCTCGGCCTACCGCGCCAAGCTCGAAGAGCCGGTGCCGCCGCAGCTGGTGGCGGCGATCCTGAACGCGCCTTGGCCGCAAGCGCAAGCGGTGGGGCAGCGCTCCAAGCCGCGGCCCACCATGGATGCGGCTGCGCAGCCCGGCCCGTGGCGGCGTCTGTGGCAGCACTGGGTGGGCGCGCTGCTGGGCGGGCCAAGCGGCAGCGGCAACCAAGGGGGTGCGCGAGCCGGTGCCAAAGGTGGCGTAGGAGGTGCGGCTGGAGGGGGTGGCGCCAGTGCCGGGGCTGGCCGGGGCGCAGGGGCCGCCGCTTGGGCGCCGGGCCGACTCTTGCAGGGCGTGGCGCTGGCCTCGCTGGTCTGGGTGGTTCTGGTGCTGTGGGTCTGGCCGCAAGCGGCCCCCACGGCCCCGCGCCCGCACTGGGCCCAGAGCGGCGCAGCGGTGCACGACGAGCGCGTGCTCACGGCGCTGCAGGCGGTGGCCAGCGCGCAGGTGGTGCGTATCGGCACCGACACGCTCGAGGTGCTGGGCAGCTTCGAGCGCGCCCCGGGGCAGCATTGCCGCGAAGTGCAGGAGCTGCGCCAAAGCGCTGGCGCACAGACGCAGACGCAAACGCTGGCGGTGCTGTGCCAGACCCCGGACCGCGGCTGGGCGGTGGCTTTTGCTGCCAGCGAAACCGTGCCTGTGGGTGCCTTCGAGACCGCCAGCGGGGCCCAGCAAGCGGCCTTGCAGGCGTTTTACGAGGGCTTGGGCACGGTGCAGTTTTTGTCGGCTGACGAAGAAAACGCGCGCCTGACGGCGGGCTGGCAGGGGCCGGCGCCGCGCCCCTGAGCCGGTGGCGCGAAATTGCTCCGGTGGCGCGGTGGCGCGCTAACCTGTCGCGGCGGCACGCTGCAGCCGGTCGCGCACGCCGTCCCAGGCCGGGTCGTCGGGCGGGGTTTCGACCCAGATCAGCCGCGTGCCGGGGCGGTCGAGCGCGCGCAGCACCGCAAACAGCTCGTGCGCGCAGGCGCTGGCCTGTTGCGGCATGCGCTCTTGCAGCACGTGGGCGCTGGCGCAGCGCAGCGGGCTGCGGCTGTAAATCGCCAGGTGGCGTGCGTCGGGGCCGAGCAGGTCGAGCGCGGTCTGCAGATCAGGCGCGGGCAACAAGCGCAGCCGGGCCCGCGGCGCGTAGTGCGCGCTCAGGGTGCCCGAGGCGCGTGGGGCCGCTGCGTCGCGGGCGGCCAGTGGCTGGCCGGCGGCGGCCTCGAGGGTGCTGAGCGGCAGCACGCCGGGGCGCAGCAGCACCGGCTGGCTGCGGCTGCAGTCGATGATGGTCGATTCGATCCCCACCTGGCAGGGGCCGGCATCCAGAATCAGCAGCTCGTCGTCGCTAAGCAGGCCGGCAAACTCGGCCGCCACATGCTCGGCGCGGGTCGGGCTCAAACGCCCAAAGCGGTTCGCGCTCGGGGCCGCCAAGCCCCGGATGCCCACTTGCAGGGCGGCTTGCAACACCGCTTGCGCCACCGGGTGCGCCGGGCAGCGCAGTCCGATGCTGCCTTGGCCACCGGCGGCGGCGCTGGCCACACCAGGGCGGCGCGGTAGGATCAGCGTCAGCGGCCCGGGCCAGCAAGCGGCCATCAGGCGCAGGGCAAAGTCAGGGCAGGCGCGGGTGTAATGCGCCAGCGCCGGCTGCCAGTGCGCGGGCTGGCTGCCGCCCACATGCACGATCAAGGGATGGTCGGCCGGCCGGCCCTTGGCGGCATAGATGCGCGCCACCGCCTCGGGCGCATCGGCATCGGCCGCCAGGCCATAGACGGTTTCGGTGGGCAGGGCGAGCAGGCGGCCGGCCTGCAACTGGGCGCAGGCGCGCTGCAGCACGGGCTCTGGTGGGCCAGCCGTTGCGCCGGCCAGGGCGCGCGCGTCCAGCGTCAGGGCCACGGCTCGATGCCCAGTAGGGCTGCTGCAGCCAACGCCGTTGCGCGCACCTGCTGCGCGCTGCTGCCGGTGAGCGTGAGGTGCCCCATCTTGCGGCCGGGGCGCGCCTCGAGCTTGCCGTACAGGTGCAGGTGCGCACCGGGCAAAGCCAGCACGGCGGCCCAGTCCGGGCTGCGCGCTTGGCCTTGGGCGTCAAACCACAGCTCGCCCAGCAGGTTGAGCATGAGCGCCGGGCTGTGCTGGCGCGGCGCCACCAGCGGCAGGCCGGCCAAGGTGCGCACCTGCAGTTCGAACTGCGACACGTCGCAGGCGTCGAGCGTGTAGTGGCCGCTGTTGTGCGGGCGCGGGGCCATCTCGTTGAGCACCAGCGCGCCCTCGGCGCTGCCGTCGTCGATGACAAAAAACTCAACGCACAGCACACCCACGTAACCCAACTGCGCGGCGATCAGGGCGCTGGCTGACACGGCGCGCGCGGCCAGCGCGGTGGGCAGGTTGCCGGGGCAGGCCTCGGTGAGCGCCAAGATGCCGCTGCGGTGCAGGTTGCGCTGCGGCGGGTAGTGCACCACCTGGCCGTCGCGGCCGCGCGCCACCAGCACCGACAGCTCGGCTTTGAGCGGCAGCAGGCGCTCGAGCACGCACGGCACGCCGCCCAGGCGCTGCCATGCGGCCTGCAGCTCGGCGTGGGTGTGCACGCGCTGCTGGCCTTTGCCATCGTAGCCCAGGCGCGCGGTTTTGAGGATGCCGGGCAGCAGCGCCGCGGGGGCGGCCTGCAGCTGGGCCTCGGTCTCGATGACCGCGTAAGGCGCCGGGCCCACGCCGGCTTGCTGGGCGCAGGCGCTGAAATGGGCTTTTTCGGCAATGCGGTCTTGGGCCAGCGCCACCGCGGCGGCGGATGGCGCCACCGCGCGCCGCTGCGTCAGCCAGCGCAGGGCCTCGGCCGGCACGTTCTCGAACTCGGTGGTGATGGCGTCGCAGCGCTGCGCCAGTTGCTCGAGGCCCAGCGGGTCGGCGTAATCGGTTTGGATGTGCTGCGGGCAGGCTTGGGCGGCGGGGCTGTGGTCCTCGGGCTCCAGCACCGCGCAGGCGTAGCCCAGCTTTTGTGCCGCCTGCACGAACATGCGCCCGAGCTGGCCCCCGCCCAGCACGCCCAAGGTGCAGGGCTGGCCGCTGGGGCTTAGGCTGCCGGGAAGCAGCTGCGGTGGCAATGGTTGGGGCGGCTGGAGTGCGGGCTGGAGCAGGGGCTGGGCGCAGCCGCGCTCTGCGCAGCCCACGCCAACGGCGGCAGGTGCGCTGGCCGGGCTGTTCGCGCTGTTCAAGCTGGCCGGGTTGTTCATGGGCTGGACTGCGGCGGCAGCGTCATGGCGCGCGCGGCCTCGGTCTGCGCGGCGCGGAAGGCTTGCAGGCGCTGCAGCAGCGCCGGGTCGTGCAGGGCCAGCATGGCGACGGCAAACAGCGCCGCGTTGGCGGCCCCGGCGGCGCCGATGGCAAAGGTGGCCACCGGAATGCCTTTGGGCATCTGCACGATGCTGTGCAGCGAATCCACGCCCCCCAGCGCCTTGCCCGCCACCGGCACCCCGAGCACCGGCAGCGTGGTTTTGGCTGCCAACATGCCCGGCAGGTGCGCCGCGCCACCGGCGCCGGCGATGATCGCCTGCAGCCCGCGCCCGGCCGCGCTTTCGGCGTAGGCAAACATGTCGTCGGGCATGCGGTGCGCCGACAGCACGCGCGCCTCGTGCGCCACGCCCAGCTGCTGCAAAATCTCGACGGCGTGGCGCATCGTCTCCCAGTCGGAACTGGAGCCCATGACCACGCCGATCTGCACGGTTGCGTTCATAAAATAGTCGATTGAAGCTGTAGGCTTAAACCGAGATTGTCCATTGGGCGCACCAGCGGTGCGGCGTTGAAAGGGGCCGGCGCAGCCCGCTGAAGGGCGCATCCGGTGCAAGCGCTTGATTTTAAGGCGTGGCCGTGCCGCCACCGCTTTGGGCGACAATGTCAGGTGCCGGGCTTTGCAGTGCCCCCATTCTTTTTCCAACCCCTTTGTCCCGCGGTACACCGCCACCAGCCATGATCGACGTCACCCTTGCCAATTTCGAGTCCGAAGTCATCGCCGCCTCTGCGCAGGTGCCGGTGCTGGTGGATTTTTGGGCCCCTTGGTGCGGGCCTTGCCGCACCCTCGGCCCGTTGCTGGAAAAGCTTGAAGCCGCCTACCAGGGCCGCTTCAAGCTGGTGAAGATCGACTCCGACCAACAGCAGCAACTGGCGGCGGCCTTTGGCATCCGCAGCATCCCCACCTGCGTGCTGCTGATCGACGGCCAGCCGGTCGATGGTTTCACCGGGGCGCTGCCCGAGAGCCAGCTGCGCGCCTTCCTCGACAAGCACCTGCCCGAGCCCGACAGCGCGCCGCAAGACGAAGCGCCCGAGCCCATCGACCTGAGCGCCGAGGAGCAGCTGGCGCGGCTGCTGCAGCGCCTGCAGCAGGAGCCGGGCAACCACGATCTGCGCTTCGATTGCGTGCGCCACCTGATCGCCCACGGGCAGTTTGAGCAAGCCGAGCTGGCGCTGGCCCCGGCGCTGGCGCAGATTCCGCTGCAACTGCGCTTCGAGGCGTTGTCGCATTGGCTCAACGCGCTGCTGTTTTGCAGCACCGACGAGCGCGGCCAGTGGCCGCTGGAGCGCTTCGATGAGCTGATCGCGCACGACAAGCGCAATTTCGAGGCCCGCATGGCCAAGAGCCGGCTGCTGATCGCCTTGGGCGAATGGCCGGCGGCGCTCGACGAACTGCTCGAGATCATCCAGCGCGACCGCCGCTGGGCCAACGAGCTGGCGCGCAAAACCTACATCGGGCTGCTGGAGCTGATGACGCCGCCCGCGCCCAAAGCCGACCCGGCGCAAGCGGGCAAGAGCGCCGGCGGCATCGAGCTCTCCGGCAAGGCGCTGCAAGCCAGCGACCCGCAGAGCGAACTGGTGGCGCGCTACCGCCGCCGCCTGAGCATGGCGCTCAACTGATCAAGCCGCTTCGTGCACCCGCAGCTCGACTTGCAGCCCGGCCGCTGTGGCCATGTTCACCAGCGCATCGAGTCCAAACAAGCCGATCTTGCTTAGGGCCGCTGCGGGGTGGCAGGGGCGGCCGGAGCGGCCGGAGCATGCCCGTGCCCGCCCGGTGCCGCATGCGCGCCGTGGCCAGGCCCGCCATGCCCATGCGCGCCTGCTGCTGCCGCCCCGAGCGGCCGCACCGGCGCTTCAATGGTCTGGCTAAAGCGCTGCCGGTTGGCGTCTTCGAGCACCAGCGTGATGGCCACGCGCTCGCCGGCGTTCAGAGGCTGGCGCAGCTGCATCAGCATCACGTGGTAGCCGCCGGGCCGCAGCTCGACCGTGCGTCCGGCCCGCAGATCGAGGCCGGCGATGGCGCGCATGCGCATGACATCGTTGACCATCGCCATTTCGTGGATTTCGGTCAGGCCGGCCACGGGTGAGCTGGCCGCCACCAGCCGCGCATTCTGGCTGGCGCTCAGGCGCATGAAGGCCCCGGTGGCCTGCTGCTGCGCCACGGTGGCGCGCACCCACGGTTCGCTCACCGTCACCACCGGGGTTTGCGCCGCAGCCGGGCCGGCCAAGGCGAAACCAGCCAGGGCCAAAGCCAAAAAGAAAGCTCGCATAGCGTACTCCTAGAATTTCAAAATCTGAGCAGTCGTGAGCCGACGCCCCGGCATGGTGGTGCTTCTTTAACTGTGCCGCCCTAGCCCAGCAGCCGCTGCAGCGCTTCGCGGTACTTGGCGGCGGTCTGCGCGATCACTTCGGGCGGCAGCGTGGGCGCTGGGGCGCTTTTGTTCCACGGCTGGCCGGCCACCGTCGCCGTCTCGAGCCAGTCGCGCAGATACTGCTTGTCAAAGCTCGGCGGGTTGGCGCCGGGGCGGTACTGCTCCAGCGGCCAGTAGCGCGAGCTGTCGGGGGTGAGTACCTCGTCCATCAGCACCAGTTGGCCCTGGGCGTCGAGCCCGAACTCAAACTTGGTGTCGGCGATGATGATGCCCTTGCCCAGCGCATGCGCCGCCGCCGCCCGGTACAGCCCGATCGACACGCGCCGAATCTGCTCGGCCAGCTCGGGGCCGATCATCTGCACCGTCTGCTCGAAGGTGATGTTCTCGTCGTGCTCGCCCTGCGCCGCCTTGGCCGCGGGGGTGTAAATGGGCTCGGGCAACTGCGCGGCGTTGACCAAGCCCGGCGGCAGGGCCACGCCGCAGACGCGGCCGCTGCTTTGGTATTCTTTCCAGCCGCTGCCGGCCAGATAGCCGCGCACCACCGCCTCCACGGGGATCGGGCGCAGGCGCTGCACCAGCATCGAGCGACCGCGCACCAAGGGCCGCTCGGCCGCGCTGACCACGCTCTCGGGGTCGTCGCCGGTGAGGTGGTTGGGGCACAGCCCCAGGCGGCTCAGGTGCTCGAACCAAAACAGGCTCAGGCGCGTGAGCAGTTCGCCCTTGCCGGGGATGGGCTGCTCCATCACCACATCAAAGGCGCTGATGCGGTCCGAGGCCAGCATCAGGATGCGGTCGTCGCCCACGGCGTAGTTGTCGCGCACCTTGCCGCGCGCCAGCAGCGGCAGGGATTGGAGGGTGGAGGTGTGCAGGGTTTGCGTCATGGTTTGCGAGTGTAGCGCCAGCGCAGCAGGCGCTGCGGTGCCCAAATCAGGCCCCAAAACCCCAAACTAGGCCGCCTGCCGCGCAGCCGAGCCTTGGACGTTGAAGGCGCCCATGGTTTCGTCGAGGCGCTGCGATTGGTCGCGCAAAGCGGCGGCCGTGGCCTGCGAGCGCTGCACCACGGCGGCGCTGATGCTGGCGGTCTGGTTCAGGGCTTGCACGGCTTGGTCTAGCTGCTGTGCGCTGGCGCGCTGCTGCGCCGTGGCTTGGGCGATCGAGCCCATCAGGCGCGAGAGCTCGGCCACCGAATCCACCACGCGCTGCATGGTCTGGCCGGCGTTTTCGGCCGCGGCCGATCCGGTCTGCACGCGCTGGGTCGAGGTTTCGATCAGCGCCTTGACTTCGCGCGCCGCCTGCGTGCTGCGCTGCGCCAGGCTGCGCACCTCACCGGCCACCACGGCAAAGCCGCGCCCTTGTTCGCCCGCACGGGCCGCCTCCACGGCGGCGTTGAGCGCCAGAATGTTGGTCTGGAACGCAATGCCGTCGATCACGCTCACGATTTCGGCAATGCGCTTCGAGGCCTCGCCGATGCGCTGCATCTCTTGCACCACCGAGCCCACCGCCTGCCCGCCCTCCGAGGCGATGTTGGCCGCCTTGCTGGCCAGCTGGCTCACGTTGTTGGCGCTGCTGGCGCTGGTCTCGATGGCGGCAGCCATGCTGCGCGCGTGAACGGCGCTGGATTCGATGGCGCTGATCTGCTGATCGGTGGCCGCGAGCAGATCGGTGCTGGTGTGGTCGAGCTGCGCCGCCGCGCTCGACACACCGGTCGAAGTCTGACGCACGCGCGCCACCACCTGGCTGAGGCGCTGCTCCATGTCGGCGATCGATGCAAAGAGCGAAGCGAATTCGTCGCCTTGCACCGGGGGCTCGGCCTGGTGGTTGCGCGCATTAGCGATGCGGAAGGTGACTTTTTGCGCCCGGGCAAACGAGGCCCGCATGGTGCGCATGAAGGTGTGGGCGTTGTAAGCCGCCACCACAAACACCAGCAGCGTGGCCAAGGCCAGCGCCAGCTTGGTGTTGAAGGCGATGCGGTCGGTGCCGGCCAGCTGCTCATCGACCAGCTGCTGCTGCCACGCGCGCTGCTCGGCCATGTGCTGCAAAACCCGGTCGCGCGCCGGTACCAGATCGGTGTTCAATAGGGTGAAAGCCGCCGCTGCGTTGCCGGCCTGAATTTGGCCCGCCACCTGCTGGGCTTGGCGCCAAAACTCGGTGTCGGCCGAGCGGATTTGGGCAAAGATTTCGCGCCCGCGGTCGTCATCTAGGTTGGTCTCGAAGGCTTGCAGCAGATCGAGCTTTTGTTGCCTGAAGGTGCCCAGGCGGTCAAGGCTGGCCCGAACCTCGTCGGCGCTGGTCACCAGCATGGCTTGGCGCGCCTCGAGCGAGATGCGAAGCATCAGCACTTGCGCGTCCGAGATGCGCTCGACTTGCGGCATGAAGCGCTGCGCCAAGCGCTCGGACTGGTTTTCGAGATGGCTCAAAATCAACCAACTGGCCGTCGAGGTGGCGGCCAAGGTGGAAAAAAGCAAAACGACGGTGAAAACCAGTTTGCGGCCCAGCGAGCGCGATTGCGGTGAGGTGCGAAGGTTCATGCTTCAAGCTCGGTAAGGTCAAAGGTGTCGGTGCAGCCGTAGGAGCTTGCTGCTGTGGGACACCACCACCCAAGCCCGAGCCGGCGCGTGGGCATTATGCCGCCGCACCGTGTCTTCGATGCACAGGCATGTGTTTAGCCTTGCGCACCAAACCCGCAAAACTGTACCAAAGTCCAATAGGCAAAGCCTGCCTCGAGCCTTAAGCTGCGCCCATCGTCATACCCAACAGGAGCGCTACCATGGCCCAAGCCACCGTCACCGCCGTCACCGGCAACGCCGTCATCGTCAAAGCCGATGGCACCACCCGGGCCCTGCAAGTGGGCGAAGTCGTGCAGCGCGGCGACGTCATCCGCACCCAGAACGGGGCGCGGGTCGAGCTGCTGCTCGCCGACGGCCGGACCCTGGCCATGGGCCCCAACCAAGCCCTGCGCGTCGATGAAACCGTGGCCCTCACCGACGCCACCCCGCAAGCCGCCGACGCCGCCGTGCAAGCCACCACCGTGGCCGAGATTGTCCAGATTTTGGAGCAAGGCCTAGACCTGCTCGAACAAATCGACCCCGCCGCCGCCGGTGCCGTGGCCGCCGGTGCGGGCGAAGGCAGCGACTTTGTGCGCCTGCTGCGCGTGGCCGAGCCGGTTGAGCCGCTGGCATTCCAGTTCAACCTCGGCGCCGCCGACACCACCGACGAGATCGAGGGCGATCCGGCCCCGGTCACGATCGACCTGAGCTTCGAACTCGAAGAAGAATCGGCACTGGGCCTGGACGGCAACGACGAAACCGACGACGGCCTGAGCGCATCGCGAAGCGGCAACTTCCTCACCGGCGTGGGCGGCGTGCTCACCAGCTTCAGCGTGCCGGGCTTGGGCTTCATCGCCATCGCGCCCGGCGGCAGCACCTTGGCCTTCGACGCCAACGGCCAAGTCATCCCCCCCGGCGCCACCACCCCGCCTTCCGTGCTGCTCACCGTGCAGCCCAACGGCGACTACACCCTCACCGTGGTCGGCCCGCTCAACCACCCCACCCCCGGCACGGTCGAAGAGCTGTTGTCCCTAAGCCCCATCGCCCTCATCGGCACCGCCGGCACGGGCGGCTTCCTGACCATCAACTTGGCCATCTCGGTTGCCGACGACGTGCCGGCGGCCATTTTGGGCGAAGACGCTGGGCCGCGGGTCGATACCGCCCTGCTCGACGAAGACGCGCTGCAAGGCGGCAACGCCGACGGCAACCCGCTTCGCCCTGGTGAATTCAATGCCGGCGGCAGTGCCATCGCCAACGGCGACATTGTGGACAACGTCAGCTGGGGCGCCGACGGCTTTGGTCGCGTCACCAGCGTAAGCTGGAATGGCGGCAGCATTAATTTGGCGGCCAATGCCACCAGCGCCACGGTCTACATCCTCGCAAGCGGTGCGCTGGGTGACCCTGCCAACGCCGCCATTCGCCTGACTGTGGGTGCCGACGGCAGCTACAGTTTTGAGTTGCTGCGCGCCCAAACCCACGGCGAGTCTGGCGAAGACCTCAAGGCCTTGCTCGAAGGCGGTTTCACCTTCAACGCCGTCGATGGCGACGGCGACCCGGTCGAGGGTGGGGTGCGCGTCAACGTCAATGTGCGAGACGACATCCCGGTTATTACCTTCGTCGGGCGCAATTTTGAAGTTCCTGAAGGTGAATATGATGCAATGCTTTCCTCACAAGCCGTTGGCGCTTCGGACCTGCCGCTGCCGGGCGCCGTCACGGTGGACGAGAGCGATTTTGAAACCGATGACACGTCCGCAGCCGGTACGGTGCATTTCACCGTTAGCTTTGGTGCTGACGGCCCGGCTGTTGGCGGCGGCAAGCTGTATGTGCTGGAGGCTCGGACCGGTGATGCAACCGGCCTGATCGACACCGCTACTGGTCAACCAGTCCTTATCGCCCAAGGCGAAGACGGCAATATTCTCGGCGTCGTGACCATCAACAACGTACAAGTGACGGTGTTCGAAATGTCGGTCATCCCGACCACCGGCGAGATCACCTTCGACCAGAAGCAGGGTCGGGCGGTCAGGCACCCCAACGCAGATGATGACAACGACAGCGTCAGCATCGCCAAGGACGTCATCTTACTGCGCCTGACGGCCACCGACGGCGACGGCGATGCGGTCAGCGCCACGGTTGATGTCGGGCGCTTGGTTTCGATTGCCGACGATGGCCCAAGCATCAGCCAGGCGGCCGACACCGTGCTGCTCGACGAAGACGCGCTGCAAGGCGCAAACGCCGATGCGCAGCCGCCGCGCGCTGGCGAAGTCGATGCCGGTGGCAGCGCCAGCGCCAGCGCCAGCGGCAGCATTGTGGACAACGTCAACTGGGGCGCCGACGGCTTTGGCCGCGTTACTGGCGTGAGCTGGACTGGTGGCAGCGCCACTTTGGCGGCCAATGAAACCAGCGTCACCGTGTTCCTTAATGCCAACGCCCAGTTGCTGGGCAGCAACACCGGCGCCGTCCTGAGCCTGCAAGTCTTTGCCAACGGCAATTACACCGTCACCTTGCTCGACAACCTGCTGATTGCAGGTGCGGGCGAGAACCTGGTCAGCGTGCTCAACGACGGCTTTACCTTCAACGCCGTCGATGGCGACGGCGATGCCGTGGCCGGCGGGGTGCGCGTCAACGTCAACGTGCAAGACGACGTGCCGCTGGCAGTGGCCGAACGCTCGGTGACTGCCACCGTGGCCGAAAACGACATCAACACCCGGCTTTCCACCGGCACCTCGCCCAACGACGGCAACGCCGATGGCTCGTTCACCGGCGACCCAGGTCAGAGCCGCGGCCCGGCCACCGTCAGCGGCTCGCTGGCCAGCTTGGTCAGCTTCGGTGCCGAC
>Ga0209105_100502_pt1 | contig 12952 bp, 15 predicted proteins | sample SedPBSmetaG_FD_184158 | JGI IMG/M metagenome (GOLD analysis project Ga0209105, IMG submission 184158) | Freshwater sediment bacterial and archeal communities from Indian Creek, Illinois, USA to study Microbial Dark Matter (Phase II) -... | ecosystem: Environmental > Aquatic > Freshwater > Creek >...
AACAAATATAACAAAGCCAAAAAATTAAAATATCACTAGAAAATTATACAGTGCCCAATGACACAAAAAAATCTAAAAGTTAGGTTAATCAAAATCTTCTAAAGATGATTTCAAAAACCTGCTGAAAGCTAATAAAAATGCATGAACTGTAAAGTTAATGGGTGTTGAAAAATCTTTAAAAAATCTATGATTTTGTGGCCAAGGAAGCACGGTTTCTTCCTACACATTTGATTTTTCACAGTGAAAATCTCTGATTTTCACATGTTGAGATATTTTTTTAGAAATCTTCAATAGGAAAAATCATTTCCTTCGATATGTTTATATATACATATCAATAGATTATTGGTCATGATCAAAAAATTAGCAAAACTGGTAGGAAAATTTTATATATCATGAAAGATTTAGACATGCCTGACAATAATTTAGGCAAACCTAAAAATATTACAATGTTTGTTGATTATTGTTAACATTTAACAGGAGTTAAATAATGGAACAAACAACTAAAGAAATGGAAGTTTCTAAAGGAACAGAAATGGAAAAAATTGTTGAGGCAAATTTTAGGGGTGAATGTACTGAAGAGGTTGTTGAAAAAATTGCTGAAACTGAAGGTATAGCAGAAGCGTTTGATAAAGTGGTGGGGAGTGAAAAATTAGATGAAATAATGGAATCACCAGAATTTGAATCCCTTGATTCTAAAGAGGCCAAAGAAAAACTTACAGAAATTCTAAAAGTTAAACCAGAAGATGAGGAAATGGCTCCTGAAATTGAAGTTCGAAAGGAAGTTTATTATGAAGAAATTAAAAAGTCTGAAAGCAGTATTCCAGTTATCAGACCTTCTATTTCATTTCCAAAGCTACCTGACACAGTTCAAGTACATGAATCTCCAGAAAAAAGAATTAATTTAGTTCTGGATATTTATGAGTCCATATTTTTGGCAATATCAATTGGAACAAGTAAGATCATGGGTGTATCCCCTGCAATAGGTCTTATAAAGAGATTTTTACCATTAGAAGACTGTAAAACTCTTTTTAAAGGGGTAGAGGTGAAAAGTAACTCTTCTATTGATTTTGATAAAATAAGAAAAAATAGTAAAGATATACCTCTGGATGAAAGAGAAAAAACACTTATTACGGACTTCAGCAGGATTATTGAAATTATAACAGAAAACTACGGTAAAGTCATGGGATTTGGTGCCTTTAGGGGGATGGTTCGGGGGGAATTCAAGGTAATTAACCATTCTTATGGAAAACCCATGGAAGAACTGGGAATTAAAGATAAAATACACCATGAACTCATTGATTTATTTAAATAACAGGCTTATTTTATGAAAATTAGAAATAAAAAAAATATTGGGTGATTAATGGATAATTAATGAGATGCAATCAAATTTAAGTTAATAGTTTAAATAGATCGAAAGTGCCAGGATTCCGTGTATTATCCCTAAAGTTAAGGAAATTCCTGCCATTGCAGGATGAAATTTGAAAGGTATTCTCACACCCATGAAAATCATTAAACCAATTGAAGCTGTGGTAATAAATGAAAACAGGGTAATTATACTTAGATAGAGTACCAATGGCTTTCCAAAGATTTGAAAATATGCTATTTCACTTAACATGGTTTTTAACTCAGTTAGCTCTTAACAATTATTGTACCCTTCATTGAAGGATGTATCGTGCAGGTGTATGGATAATCTCCCCCCTGAGTAAATGTAAAGCTATAACTGTTTCCATGGGTTAAATTTTCGCTTCCAAAAGCTCCTGTATCACTTATCACATTATGAACTGCAGAATCTTTATTTGCCCATGTAACTGTTGTTCCCACAGGAACTGTAAGTGTATCTGGATTAAATGCGAAGTTTTGGATTATTACTGTATTTGGGGGGATGTTCTGCTGGTTCTGCATGCAACCAGAAAGTGCAACCACAGCAACTACTAAAAAAATGATTCCAGTCTCAATATATTTTAATTTCATGTAATTAATATAAGTTTAATTGAATATAATAATTTAACTGAAATATTAAAATTAAGTATACGTGATGAGTCCCCAATAGGATAGCAATACATTTATTTAACTTTATTTTTAAAATCAGGTTTTTTAATTACATTTTTCCTCAAACAATAAATTTTATATCTATTTTTAACAAACCCATAATGCAGATAAAAAAAACCACTGAATATTATAGGGGATTTCTATCAAACCATGAATCAAAATTTTAAATTGATTATATACTGCAAAAAAAAATAATGGTGATTAAATGAAAGGACCATGGGTTGAAAAGTACAGACCAGGTAATTTAGATGAAGTTGTAGGTCAAGATCATATAGTAGAGCGCCTTAAAAAATATGTTGAAGAACAAAGCATGCCCAATTTAATGTTTACAGGACCTGCAGGTGTTGGAAAGACAACAACAGCTATTGCGCTTGCAAAATCAATTTTAGGGGAATACTGGAGGCAGAATTTCATGGAATTGAACGCATCAGACGCCAGAGGAATAGACACCGTAAGAACCAATATTAAAAAATTCTGCCGTTTAAAAGCTGTTGGAGCCCCATTCAGAATAGTATTCCTTGATGAAGTAGATAACATGACAAAAGATGCTCAACATGCACTTCGAAGAGAAATGGAGATGTATACTAAAACTGCATCATTTATTCTTTCATGTAATTACTCATCCAAGATTATTGACCCTATCCAATCAAGGTGTGCTATATTCAGGTTTGCTCCTGTAAAAGGTAACCATATAATTCAGAGATTGGAATTAATAGCAGAAGCAGAAAATCTTAAAGTAACAAGAAGTGCAATTGAAAGCATTGTTTATTTTGCTGAAGGAGATTTAAGAAAAGCCATAAACATTCTTCAAGCGTCGGCATCCACTACAGAGGAAATCACAGACGACAGTATATACGAAATTGTGTCCAAGGCAAAACCTCAGGATGTGAGAAAAATCGTGAAAATGGCATTAAATGGAGATTTCTTAGGTTCAAGAGACCTTTTAAGAGAGGTTATGGTTATTCAGGGCACCAGTGGAGAGGACCTGATAACACAGATTTATCAGGAAGTTTCCAGAATGTCTATGGAAAGTCTCATTGAAGACAATGCATATGTGGATCTAATTCAAAGCATAGGTGAATACGATTTCAGAATTAGAGAAGGTTCAAATCCTCGAATACAACTTGAAGCTCTTCTTGCAAAATTTTTATTAAGATCAAAGGCAGATTAAATGTTGTGGACCGAAAAATACCACCCTAAAAACTTTGATGAAGTTCTGGGGAATTTAAAGGCGAAAAAAGAGATCCTGCAGTGGGTTGAAGACTGGAAAGCAGGTAATCCTCAAAAATGCCTCTTACTTGTAGGTCCTCCAGGCACCGGTAAAACCACATTTGCCAGTTTAATTGCAGGGGAATTTTCAGATTCTATAGAATTAAATGCAAGTGATAAAAGGTCTTATGATGCTATTATGAGTACTGTGGGAGAAGCATCAGTCTCAAAAACCCTGTTTGGGTCCAGATTAAAGTTAATAATACTTGACGAGGTTGATGGACTCCATGGAAACGAAGATCGGGGCGGATCAAGAGCTATAAATAAAATAATTAATGATATCACTCAACCAATCATAATGATGGCCAATGATCCTTACAGTAACAGGATTAAAAGTTTTAAGCCTAAATGTAAGGTTATAAATCTTCGTAAGATACATACTAACTCCATAGTATTTCTTCTAAAGAAAATATGTGTTAAAGAAGAGGTAGAATTTGAAGAACATGTTATAAGAGAATTGGCCAAAAGGTCAAAGGGAGATTTAAGGTCTGCTATTAATGATCTTGAAATAATAGCCCACGGCGAGGAGAAGATAACTTCTAAAGATCTTGAGCTTATAACACAGAAAGATGGAAGAGCTACAGTTTTTGACGCAACAAGAACAATCCTGAAAAGTAAAGATCCATCCAGAATAAAGACTGCTATGCGTCAAATAGAAGCTGATCCATCTCTTTTACTTGAAATAGTTGTAGAAAATATTCCCCGTGAATATGAAAAAAAGGAAGAGATAGAAAAAGCCTATGAAATGGTTTCTGAAGCTGATATCTACCTGGGAAGAGCTTTTTCAACTCGCGCTTACACTTACTGGAAATATGCCTATGACTTAATGAGTATTGGAGTCGCTCTTTCAAAAGAAGAAAGCTATAAAAAGTTTGCACGTTATGCAAATTCATCTGTTTACACCATGCTTTCTAAAAGCAGGAGTAAAAGAGATTTACGGGATAGGGTTGCCGGTAAGATAGCCAGAAAGCTTCACGCCTCAAAAAGAGTAGCTATATCTCAATTTCCATATTTTGAAGTAATGTTTCAAGACAATGAAATTGCCTATAACATGATGATGTACTTCGGACTGGAAGACGATGAAGTTAAGCTTTTTAGATCAATGAAGGTTAAAATACCTGAATCAAAGATAAAAACAGATCCTAAACCTTCAAAATCCACAAAAAAGGTTAAAAAAAGTAGTAATATGGCGAAAAAGAAAAAATCCAGAGATGAAAAATCAACCAGGAATGATCCATCTAAAAAAGAAAATGATCATAAAGAAAAACAGACCTCCCTGTTTCATTTTTAAATTCAAACCATGCACTTAACATTTGAGTATTTAGCTATTATTCATTAAGTTTTTTCTGGTTAAATCAGTCATAAATAATGGTATATTCACTGGAAAGCAATGTTAAATTCATCTTATTTTTTTGTATTATTATTTATCTGTGTTTATCACGTTAAATAATTAATCAGAACTTTCTAAATATAATTTATAACCCTGCTATCTTCATAATTTATCCTGTAGAAAAATTCTTTGCCTTTACAGAACAATATTGCTCTGTTAGAACAATGTTTACGTCCCAAAACAACGTTAAAATGGTTAAATTTATATGGTATGAAAGATTTAGGTATACTTAACTTTCCATGAAAATGGGAAGTTAGTAAAGCATGGTTTTAAGTCATAGCCTTAAAACCATAAATAGGAGGATAGTACAATGGCAAAGACGGAAAAAAAAACGAAACATACAACAGGGTCACTGGATCCTGGCAAAGCTGGGTAAAAGGATCCTTCGTCCGGGAGGGATCGAATTAACCGACAAGATGATCGATAGCTTGGAGATCTCTCAAGAAGATGATGTGGTGGAATTTGCCCCCGGATTAGGGATAACGGCAAAAAAGACCTGCTCGCTCTCCCCAGGATCATATACCGCCGTAGAGATTAATGAGGAGGCGGCAGATATAGTGCGCCGCAGAGTAAAGTACAATAAGATGCGCCTTATCGTAGCGAATGCCATGGAGTCTACACTCCCCGATGCAAGTGCAGATAAGGTTTATTGTGAGGCTATGTTAACCATGCAAAGCAACAGCAATAAGGCTGCCATTATTTCAGAGGCCGCCCGGATTTTACGTCCCGGCGGGTATTACGCCATTCATGAGATATGCCTTGTGCCGGATGATGTTTCCGAGACGCTAAAAAGGCAGTTGTATCGCGATCTGGCGGATACGATTCAGGTGAGTGCCCGTCCGATAACCATTCCCGAATGGAAGGAGCTGTTTGCAAAGGCAGGACTGGAGACGGTAAGTTATACCATGAATGGTATGCACTTGCTGGAGCCCAAGCGGATGATCGCGGACGAAGGAATATTTAGGACACTGAAAATAGTTTTTAACGCGTTTACACACCCTGAACTCCGTAAACGGGTACTGGCCATGCGGCGGATATTCCGAAAATACGGTGATACGATGAAGGGGGTAACCATTTTGGCGAAAAAAGTTCGTCCGGACTGAGATTACAGGGTTACAGCTCTGCGTTGATCATCACCGGGAAGTGATCCGACGGAAAACGTCCGTACTGCATATCGTTGAGCACGCCGTATTTGTTTACGGTGATGCCCGGCGTAACCCAGATATAGTCGATACGGTTCTCCATTGTCACGCCCGGCACCCACATAGGCGTAATCTCCCAATTCAAGAATACCGTCGAGTTGGTGTTTAAAGCCCTCTTGCGTTCCGACGATATCCAAATCATGAAATCGGATCAACCCCTTCACCATCTCTTTCCGGTTCGGCCAGGCATCCTCACCGTCGCTTTGCGTATCCATTCTCAAGTTGAAGGAGGATACGTTGAACGTTGGCCCTTTTTTGTTTTGTGCGAGTAATCCGGTAACTGACAGCAACATAATGCACATGCAAACAATTGTTTTTTTCATTTTTATCTGTTTTTTATTTGTTATTTTTAATGGAAACCGCTATCCATACCGGCAATGGTCGGAGGCCGTCGGTTCGTTTTATGATGCGAGCTTTACTCCTGCCCGTTTCGGAAAGGAGGTGAATGCTGCCCTAAAAGTAGTTTATTTCATCCAAACAGGCAAACGAGCCTGCCGATTTTTTTGACAGGCTCAGTATGCTGATTATGGATAATGGGTTACTCCCATCCCGGATTTTGCCCTAAGTTGGGGTTTTTCAGCAAATCCGCCTCAGGAATGGGGTATAAATACTTCTTATCCAGCCACTCCCGTTGTCCAGGATTCCAAAGGATCTCACCTGAGTCTCCTTCCGACAATACCCTTCTTCCAACACCGGCGGATGAAACATCTACAAAAACAGATGCTGTAGCACCAGCCGGCCTTTCACCCCGGTAGAAACAGACATCCATGATGCCATCTTCATTCAGGTCGTATTCACCCAGCCCGGGAACATACATCCCATTCAATGGCGCGTTAGCAAAAAGTTCGCCCAAGCGCCATCTTGTTAAATCGTAGGGGCGTAACCCCTCGGTGATCATCTCTACTGCACGTTCGCGAAGAACTTCCAGCAGTACGGGGTCAGTGAATTTATTGTTATAGAAGGCTACCAGATAGGGATCCGCTACGGTCGGTTTTTGGGTTAGTGTGGCACCCTGTATGCCTGCCCGGGCTCTCAATTTTCCTATCGTGGCAGCCCAGTCGGCATCGGTCATAGTGCCCAGCTCTGCCAACGCCTCCGCTTTGTTGAGCAGCACCTCCGGATAGCGGAAGATAAGGTGTGCATTCTCATTTCTACTCTCATCATCATAAGGGAAACGTTCATCGTAGCAACCCTTGATGATCTGATAGCCGATGTACGCCTGGTCAAGGTTCGGCGGCGCTACGATGGGCATACCATTTTCAGTACGATGGTAGTCTCCTGCCCGTATCGTTTGCTGTAAACGCAGATCACGGTTTTTAACCTCCTCTGCAAAAGGGGTTGTTTCATAATCGGGATCACTTGTAAACGGCGTTCCGTTGATGTTGAGGTAGGTGTTTACAAAATTTCTTGTCAATGAGGGACGGTTGCCATATGTGGGACTGATCACCCTCCTGTTTCTGGAGCTGAAAACCTGCAGATTGGCATCCAGAGTAACAGCCAATATTGTTTCGGTTGCATTCGGTGTTTTTTGCAGGAAGAGATCGCGGTAGGCAGATTCCCCCTCTACCAGAGAATACCCGGTGATTTCATTGGTCGTTTTCACCACCTCTTCGAACCACTCATTGGCGGTACCCTGTTTGCCATATTGCGTATGATATTTTCTGAATGATGCTTCATAGAGCGCCACCCGTGTCTTAAAGGCTCTCGCCACATCCTTTGTGATGAGGGTGCGTGAAGGCTCGGAAGTCTCTGAAATATGTTGTATCGCATAATTCAAATCTTCCAAGACATATTCCATCACCCCAAACCGGTCGTGGCGCGGATCGTACAACGTTTCATCATCGTCAACCTCTATTGTACGGTTGATCCAGGGCACATTGCCGAAACGCTTCACCTTGTCGAAGTAAAAATAGGCGCGGAAGAAACGAGCCAGCCCCAGGTAATGATCTTTTTCCGCCACGGTGCTTTGCTCTGCGTTTTCAATAAAATAGTTGATGTTACGTAAATTTCCCCATGACCAGCCGCCACTGGTAGCAGGACTTAAAGCATTCGGCATAAAGCGTGAATCTACGCCATTACGCGCTATCAAATCAGAATTATCGTCTATTGCAAAAACTCCGTTGTAAGGAGTGGGTAGCATTTCGTAAAAAGAGTTGGAATAGAGTCTCAGACCGCTTTCCGATTCAAAAATGGCGACACGAGAAGCCGTAGCCTGAGGTAATTCATTCAGGTCGCAACTAACAAACCCTATTATTAAAGTGATGCTTCCAAAAATGTATTGTATGAGTTCGCTCCGACAACTCTATTTTCTCAACCGGGTGAGAATGGGATATTTTGGGAACATGGCCGGGTTGTCTGGCAATATTGCCGTTAAAAATGCTTTGATCGCAAAATAGAGCTTGACAAAGATTGATTTGACCGCATATTTTGCAAAAAATAACGTTCTTTGGCATAATTGTTTTATGTAATTTAGTATTCGGACAAAGTTCACCCATAAACAACGGATATTGGCCCACATTTGGTGCTTAATTTCACCGCGGTACCTGCTTTTTGCATTTGGATAATGGTAACCTGACTGAAAAATGGTAGCTTCAACATTGTTTCGAAATTGGAGAATTTCAATAGGTGTTTCTGCTATCTGTTTTCTGATTATGTATGTGTCAATATCTTTTTGGGTGAAGTACCGATACCCTTTTTCCGTGGGAATACGCCATTTTGGGGCGCCGTCTTTGCATGTAATCATTTTTGAATCAACAACTTCATTGGTCGTTGTATCAATAATGGAGAGTTCTCCGTTTTCGGGGAAATTGAATTGATATCTGCCTTTGGCTCATTGTATGGCATGAAGGAACAGATTGATTTTATTATCTTTACAATACTGCTGATTGTCCGGGTTGTGATAAGCGCCATCAGCATGTGTGGCTTCAATTTTATCCGGGAATACTTCCTGTGCCTTTTCGATGCCTTCTTGAAGAAAACTGGTATCAGAGGTGCTTGCTTTTCTCACATCGACATGACCGATAAGGTTCAGGGGCCTGTCTTCATCACAACTTTCGGTGATATTGATGCTGTAACCTTTCACCTTCTGGTCATCTTTGTTCCGGTAGTGACAGTCTGTATCGTGGGGTGATTGAACCGATTTGGCTGATATGTCTTCTTTCTCCCGGCAGACGACCAACTTGTTTTCATCTACTCGGTACTGCTCGCTGAAAACTCTTTTAAGAGTTTGATAATGAGTGCTTTCTGAAGACGAAAACAGAGGCAACACCTTGTATATCAAAACGCCAGGTTCCTGTAAGCGGCTTTTGACTTCTTCACCGGAGCAGGTGTAAATAACTTTGTAGGTATAATCGCTTAGACCGCACAAATTCCGACAATTGTTTTTAAACTTATCAGATGGATAGAAGGGAAAGATTTTTCGGAGTGAACTCGATAAAATTTACGCTCCGGTTTTATGAAGATGATGCATGCTTCAAATACCTCGCAGACATAAAATGGGAGGATGGATATAAATGTAAGAAATGCGGTTGTGCCGATTATTGCCCTGGCGTAAGGTCTCATTCGCGACGGTGTATAAAGTGTAGGTATGATGAAAGCCCCACCGCTGGAACAATGTTTGATAAGTGCAAGATCCCTCTTCATATTGCCTTTCACATTGCATTCCGGGTGTGTACAAAGAAAAAGGGGATGTCGTCATTGGAGCTTTCGCATGAATTTGAACAACGTCAAATGACTTGCTGGCAATTCAAGTGGAAAGTTCAGCAAGCTATGGTAAGTAGCTTAAAATATCCGCTTTTAGGAGAAGTTCATGTTGATGAATGTTTTATCGGCGGAGAGGAAACACAGAAGCGAGGAAGAAGCAAGGGCAAAAAAAGATTAGTCGTTGTTGCACTCGAAAAATTGAACGATGAAGGTGTTGGCAGGGCATATGCTCAAATAATAGACAATGCCTCAAGTGTTTGCTTCCGGCCATTCTTCGATGCTCATATTTCAAAGGAGGCAGATGTCGTAACAGATGAATGGACAGGTTATGGACCACTAAAAAAGGATTATCCGAAGTTAAAACAGATACCATCAAATAGTGGGAAGAACCACCCAGATATGCACATTCACATCATGAATTTGAAAGGTTGGCTAAGAGGAATACATCATCATTGTAGTAAAGAAAGATTGCATGGTTACCTGGATGAATACCATTTTAGATATAATAGGCGCAATAATATGGACACAATATTCGACACACTCATTAAAAGAATGATAGAGTATGATCCAAAACGTTTATATTCGGATATTTAATCGTGCGGTCTAAGCGATTATACATATAAACTTTAATGGGGTATCCAATCATCTCCCGTAATTTTTTTATCTTTGTAGTATGAAATATCCGACAAACCAAATAGAGTTTGAAAGAATGTTTAATACAGAACAGAGCTGCATTGATTATTTAGTCGCTATTAGATGGCCACATGGTTTTGAATGCCCTGTATGTGGTTCCATCCGGTCGTGGATAAAAAGTTATGGGAGGTTTGAGTGTATTGACTGCCATAAAGAAACCACTGTAATCAACGGTACTATCTTTCACAAATCCACAAAGCCATTATTAGTCTGGTTTCATGCGATTTGGTGGATGGTTGCTCAAAAAAATGGGGTTAGTGCAAAAGGGTTACAAAAGATACTCGGATTGGGTAGCTATCAAACTGCATGGACTTGGCTACATAAATTCAGGAGACTTATGGTTTTAAGAGGAAGGCTTAAATGCTACAGGGATGAAATTAAGAGTTGACGAACTGAGACCTAACATGATAGTCCATTTTACAATTGATGGCACGCCACACTACAGTGTAATAAAAGAAATAACAAACGAAAGCGTTAAACTTGCAGACCCGAACTTAGGTAACATTGAACTTACCCGGGAAAAGTTCAATGAAATCTACACTGGGAACGCATTAGTAATGGAAGCACCAGGTGTAGTTAATGAAACTTCAAACAATACAGATGCAGTCAGTGCACAACCGGAAACTTTAGCTGATGAAGAAATGGAGAGTATTAAAGGACAGCAACTGTCAGTTAGTGCACCAGTGACATCCAGCATGAAACTGTCAGCAGAAAAAATGCAGAGTATCAGAGGAAAAGCTATTTGGAAAATTTATGCAGTAGCAGCAGGTGTAGGTGCAGGTTTTAGAGTAGCTAACTATCTAAGGGACACTCCCAGGAACCAGTGGAGCTTGCAAGGAGCTGGTAACGCTATGTTTTGGGGCGCTGTAGAAGGTGTAGTCACGCTAAAGGCATTAAAGTGGGCAAACAAAAGGTGGGGTAGAAATCCACCAAGAAGAAGGCCACCACGGTGGAGGTGGAATTAGAGAGTAAACTCAAATCCTGAAAGAAAAATAAAAATAGAAGTATCTGCAGGATAACCCTGCAGCTACATTTTTTATGGAGGATTTTTATGGAGGAATGTTAATGTTAGAATTTATTATATGGAGTATTTTGGCATCTTTAATGTTTACTGCCATTTTGTATTATCTAGGAAAGTGTCCCCTAAAAGAGTCTGTTGGACTTGGATTATATTCGGGAATACTCTTTACAGTTATGCCAATGCCTACCGAATATGTAGCTGATTATATAATTATTACATTGGGAATTACGGCGTTTTTATTAACAATTGTTCTTGGATATTATGTGTACAATCAGCCCCTAAAAGATCTTATTAAAGATGGATTAATTGTAGGAATTGGCTATGTAATTTGGATAATCCTAATACGTCCGACAATTGGGTTTTTATTTGACTTGATAGTATAAATGAACTGGAAAAGGTTCCAAACCACGTACACAGAAACAAGCAGATACAGGCAGTGCACAGGCAGAAAATCTAACAATTCCACAAAAAGACACGACCGGAATTGTAATGCAGAGCACAGATTACAGCTGCGGACCAGCAGCACTTGCAACCGTTCTGCAGAACATGGGGATCAATGTTACAGAACAGGAACTCAAGGTTCTTGCAGGGACAGACGTGTCAGGCACAAGCATGCACGGCCTGGCACAGGCTGCACGGTCAAAAGGCTTAAATGCTACAGGGATGAGATTGTCAATAGATGAACTTAGACCTGACATGATAGTCCATGTTATTAATGATGGCACGCCACACTACAGTGTAATAAAAGAAGTGACTAATGAAAGCGTTAGGCTTGCAGACCCGAGCTTAGGTAACATTGAAATGACCAGGGAAAAGTTCAATGAAATCTACACTGGAAATGCACTGGTTATAAGTGATCCCAACATGCAGGTTAATACTACAAATCAAACAGGCAGTGTACAGGCAGAAAACCAAACTTTGACAGATGAAACGATGCAGAGTATCAGAAGAAGAGTTATTTGGAAAGTAGTGGGGGTGATTGTAGTTGCGGCGATTATATGTGCCCTTAAATGGGCAGAAATAACGCTAGCTGGTTGGGTAGTTAAGACAGCAATTAGCGATTGGCTAAGAGGACTTTGCATAAATCCATTTTGTACAAGAAGAAGCATCCAACCTTACAGTTTAAATTATAGAATGTTTTGTAGGCGGTGCCTCTAAAACTAACTGTCGCTGCCAACTACGGTTGCAGCATCAAAGGTGCTAAGAGTCGCAGGTATAAGGGTATCCCTTCAGAATGTTGACAGGTTGTAAGGGCAGCGCTGGCAATTAAGCAAACCCTTAGAGTCGCTGGAATAGGTGAATTAACTGCTGAGCGCTTAAAGGTGGTATTCGAGGATTGGATGATGGAGAGAGTAAATAATCTGTTTAACATACATTCCAACTAAGATAACTATAAATCTCAGAGAATACTAAGGTTTAAAGTCAAAAGAAGTATGACGTTAATTTTCACTCATATTTTTTTATTAAAAAATTAAAATTATGAAAACCATATTTATAAACAGGGTGTCTGTTTTAAGTGAAATTTTCCATGGCGTAGATTTCTTGGATTTCGTTTTGGCCGTAGGATATTAGTATGCCTAGTAAAAGTACATTTAGATAGGCTTTTTTATAGACTGATCGTCTTGT
>Ga0209105_100506_pt1 | contig 12884 bp, 14 predicted proteins | sample SedPBSmetaG_FD_184158 | JGI IMG/M metagenome (GOLD analysis project Ga0209105, IMG submission 184158) | Freshwater sediment bacterial and archeal communities from Indian Creek, Illinois, USA to study Microbial Dark Matter (Phase II) -... | ecosystem: Environmental > Aquatic > Freshwater > Creek >...
AATGATGTGATAGCCATGATAGTCACGACAGGTAAAACCGCATTAGCCTCTTCAGCGGAAACTACCAGTACGGGTCTTTTACCAGCTTGTTCTGATCCTTTCACTGGATCGAGGTTAACCCAAAATACACTCCATTGCACGTATATCATTCTTCAATGCCTCTTATGATCTCATAATCAACTTTTTCAAAATCCTTCATGGAATCTTCAACATCTTTTATAAACAGTGGATCTTGTGCTGCCTGTTCCATGGCTTTCTTAAATTTCATTCTATCCATTTTGGTGGTATATTGCTCAAGTGCTTCTCTCACGCCGGAATTCAGAGACGATATATAGTCTTCTTCTACATAAGAACGCAGTTTATCAACAACATCCTCCGGCAAAGAAAATGTGACATTCCTAAGTCTTGTTCTCATTTCGTTTACCTCCTTGTACGCTCATATTATACTTTGTACAATAATAATTTACAATATATATATTATTGCATATAGGACTAGCGTGAGTTTATTATGACAAATGCTATAATACCCCTAAACACCAGTAATACCAATGCTTTACTAGTATTCCTCGGCGAGGATAGCGTAAACAGCCTCATCAATCCATTCTTTGTCAACACGCGCCCAGAATTTCTTAATGTGTAAGGCTTCTCTGCGCATACCATTGCGTTCCATGATTCTGTACGAACCATAATTTACAGCCGCGCATGGTGCGTATATACGACGCAGATTCAAATCTTCAAATCCGTAACGAATCAGTTCTCTGCCGAGTTCTGTCCCAAAGCCATTTTCCCAATAATTTTTATGTAGTATCCAGCCAAGTTCGCCTGTATCATTTGCAGAATCGGGATAGATTCCGCAACTACCGATAGTTTTGTTGGAATCTTTCAAGACGATTGCAAAATCCTTACCGGATTTAACAGATTCTAAGAAACTTCGTGTCTGTTCCTCTGTGTTCGGTCCCCATGCCAAGTAACGCGTGTTGGAAGGGTTACTCGCCCACGAGTGTACGGCTTCGAAATCATCTGTATTAAGCGATCTCAGTATTAGTCGCTCTGTTTCAAGCGTGTTTTTAAATGTCATTTCAGCATCCTCTCTTTCGGCTTAATAAGATCGTACCCCCGACGTTCATACACTTCAACTTTTCCTCGATGAAAGTCTTAATTGTCTTTAGGCATATACAAAACACTAGTCGCTTACAACGGTTATACATTCTGAAGAATATCTTTTACTTCCTTAACTAACCGTTTTAAGTGCATACAAGCATTTACGCCATCTGTTCCAGCTGCTTCAAATATTAAATTTATTTTATCTTTGTAGTCAATTGGGTGAATGCTAAAATTATCTATCATGCCGACTGCATTCTTTTCGTTCAGACAGTATTCTTCATTAACTGTAAATAACACCTGATTGAGCGCTGAAGTCGCACGTACAATATGAGCGGTAACATAATAGAGATCGTTTTTCTTTGCATTGCTTTCTGCAAGCATTAAAGAAAACTCCGCTTCAAATCCAAAGAAACCAATAATCGCTTTTTTCAACTTTTGCGGATATTGTTCGGCAATACTCTTAAGTTGTGAAATATTTCCCTGTTTATCCCACAATACCTTGCATATTGCCAATTCCCCCATATACATTACATTCAAATACGCATGGGGATGTCCTGTTTGATAATGCGCAGAAATATACCCTTCCTGACATTCGGCAATCACGTCTTCTACTCGTTTGGCATCACGCAGAATAAAATCAACATGGTATCCATCAACAACGAGCCAGCCGCCTCCATTAACCCATTTCCCCCATTCACCGGGAGGAACAACCAGATTATCCCGGTGCTCATCATCAACAAATTTTGCTGCCTTGTTCAAGGACACGAGATCAAGTGTTGCTTTATCGTAATAGATTCCAACATCAATATCCGATTCAGCGGAATTAGTACACCTTGCACGCGACCCGCCAAGCACAATTGCTCGGATCCCTGAAATTCCTGCTAATGCTGATACAATGTTATCTAATATCGTCTTAATTTCATTCATGTATGTTCACCTTTACTTATAATGGTGTGACAAGGGGACGGGGTTAGTGACACATGTGTCACTAACCCCGTCCCCTTGTCACACACGTAAGACTTTCTCCATCGCTTTGCCTTTTGCTAATTCATCCACTAGCTTATCCAACCAGCGTATCTTCTGCATTAGCGGATCATCGATTTCTTCCACGCGAACACCGCAGACTATTCCTTTAATTTTATCAGAATTGGGGTTGATTTTCGGGGCTTCGTTAAAGAAAGTGTTGAAATCAACCTCTTTCTCAATTTGCATCTGTAAGCCCTGACCGTCGTAGCCGGTCAACCAGCAGATAACCGTATCGACTTCTGCTTTTGTACGGCCCTTTTTCTCTGCTTTTTGAACATACAAAGGATAAACGCTGGAAAATGTCATCTTGTATATGCGCTCGTTCTTCATCGTATTTCTCCCATCTTTCCTTTTCAATCTTTCAAAAATCTGAAACAATGCCGGTTAAAGATAGATAATGCGCCATGCATAAAGCATATCATACATCTTAATATCGAATAATTCAAGCAGATCAGATAATGATTAAAACTCTCTTTTCTCAAGCTTATTCTCAACGGTTTCTCTGAATGTATCTTGAATACAGGTATTGCAATGCTCATGAAAATGTCATAATTTTAGTTTTCGTCGAGATACAAATTGATAGTTATCACGTTTTAATGTAGAATAGAAAAGGCAGCAAGCCATTCAAGTATAAAACTCTATTAAATCCATAGCCTATGACAAAGCAATGTAGTGTTATTTAGAAGCTATGGTCACAGTAAAACTTTAAGAATAAGCATACAGCTAAAAAAGGAGTACATATGGAAAGAATTATATGGCGGATCATCAGCTTCGATCCGCCACTCATTGCCACAAATTATTACCCGTGCTCCAGCATAGAAAAATATCTTCCATGTAAACTATATCCGTTAATCTTTTTCAAGCTGGCACTACTCTGCTCTCAAAACTTTCTGAGCTGCCTCTGATACTTTGCAATCTGCTTGCCCCACTGCTTCTCTTGAAGTCGCAGCTTGCCTTCTTTTCTGACCTCAATATGTGCCAGTTCTTTTTGCAGCTTCAACCAGCTCTCCCACCTTTTCACATCAAGTTTTCCGGTATCAAGCGCTTCTCTGACAGCGCACCCCGGTTCACTCAGATGATTGCAGTCACGGAAGCGGCAAAGCTTTGTCAATTTCTCAACATCACCAAACAAAATATCCAAACCGGCATCCGCTTCCCACAACGATAGCATGCGCATTCCGGGCGTGTCTAAAATCAATCCGCCTTGAGGCAATAAAAAAAAGCTCTCTGAATGTTGTGGTATGTCTTCCCCGGCCGTCATCTTCACGGATTTCCCGTGTTTTTAAAAGCTCCATTCCGGTCAATGTGTTAACCAATGTCGATTTGCCGACGCCGGAAGAACCGAGCAAAGCTACGGTTTTCCCAGGTGTTAAGTGCTTTTTAAGCTCATCGATTCCATCTCCGGTTATGCAGCTGATGGCATGGACTTCTACCCCCGGCACTGTACCATACACAATATTAATTTTATCCGCAAAATCGTCACAACAATCAGTTTTAGTCAGAACAACCACAGGAACAGCACCGCTTTCCCATGTGGCAATCAAGTATCTCTCCAATCTTCTCATGTTAAAATCCCTGTTCAATGACTGCATCAAAAACGCCGTATCTACATTTGCAGCGACAATCTGCTCCTTTACTTCGATACCTGCCGCTGTTCTCGAAAACTTTGTTTTTCTCTTTAGTACGATGCGAATCTGTGCCAAATCAGTTTCACCAGATTGCTCTAGTGCCACCCAATCGCCAACGGCCAATTGTGTTGAATCTTCCAGCTTTTTCACCGGTCTTCTTACATTGATCTCCCCTTCATCAGAAAACACCCGCAGCATTTGACCATAATCTGCCATTATTCTTCCCGGATACATTCCATCAGTTGCGTTTTGCCTCCATTCGTTTTGAAAAAATTCATCCCAGCCATATTGTTCTATATTCATTAGTAAATTCCATCCTTTATCAATTTCTTATCTTTCTGCCTGCGCTTCTTTCTGTTCCTCATTTCATTTTCACATACCCTGCTGCAAGGGGCTATCACCCAAGTGTTGCGGATTTTCTTTATACAATCAAAAGTTCTTTTTGTTTTTGTCATCATCATCACTCCCTCTGTTTCGAACAATTAGATATCCGGCAACCTGAAAAATTAAATAACCCGCAGGCAACGACCACCTGCGGGTTTAATTAGAGATCTCATCCTACTGGTATGAAAAGCTCTCAACAAATATGAAAGCAACAAAAAACACGCTACCGATGCGTGCTGCTTACTATTATATTCACGATTCAGGTTGCCCGAAAGAAGCTGCATAGGCAACACAAATAGAATCTGTTACAAGAAGTTATTGTGTACCTATGCCAATATTTAATTAGTCAAAAAACACCTCAATATTTCTTGCAGACATTAAAAACAACTCCTTTCAAAGCCAGATCCAATACTCATAATATGCTGTTGTGTCAATTGCTATTATATGAGCGGTTCAAAGCATTGTCAACGAGGATTTGTGTTGACGATGAGCTCATTAATCTGCGATATCATCGATATTGTATATTTGGTAGAGTCATTTGCAAGCGCTTGTATTGCTTCGTTATAATAACTCTAACAATTGATCAACATCGCTTTCTTGTGTTGCCCAACAGGTGACGAAACGTACAACGGTATGACTTTCATCTAAAGTTTTCCAAAAACTAAAAGAGATTTCTCGAGCCAACTGCTCCATCTTTTTATTGTCTAGGATAATAAACTGTTGATTAGTAGGTGATTCTATATAGAATTGATAGCCTTTTTCCGCAAAACCTTTTTTTAATTTTTCAGCCATATCAATCGCATGTTTAGAAATATCAAAATATAGATTATTTGAAAAAAGAGTATCAAATTGAATACCAAGTATTCTACCTTTTGCAAGCAACGCACCATGTTGCTTGATAATTGTAAAAAAGTTTTCAATAAGATTTGGGTTAGTAATAACAACAGCCTCACCAAACATTGCTCCGACTTTGGTGCCACCTATATAAAAGACATCGCAGTTTTCAGCTATCGTTTCTAAGGTGACATCAGAATTCTGCGCCATCAATCCATACCCCAAACGAGCACCGTCTAAATAAAGAGGAATCTTATGCTTTTTGCATACCGAACTCATTTTTCCCAATTCCTCTTTGGAGTATAGAGTACCGTATTGTTCGCAATTTCTTTAATCCGGTCTGGAGAAATCAACTTAATCCGGTCTGACTTCTGAAATGGTGGTTTCAATGATTGGCAAAACAAAAGCCTTCAGCAAAAATGCCGGAAGGCTGTAAACATTGTCATCTTTTGTACGTTTCATCCCTCGGTTGTATTCAACCGAGCCCCGTAGGCATCACGGGTTTAACGGTGGCATACACTGTTTTCAAAACGGGATCTCCATCTGATCAATTTTGCATTTTAGTTGAAGGTATTCCTCATAGACCGTATCTGTGGTATTTTTTCTGTGTTTTTAAGCGCAAACCCGCTCTGGCAGCAAATGCAACCATTCCGCTTTAACTCCTCAAGTTCAAAGTTATGCATTTGCCTAATGTAATACAGTATTTCCTGAAGTTTTACTTTCATTGCTGCAGACAGTTCGTCATCAGAAATGTGTATAGGAATTGCGGTTGATTGCAAATCGATATTCTGTTCGGCACACTTATTAGAGCATCCATAGATTCCTTGTTAACGAGAATATCACGTCCTGCGCCTCCTTAATTCGACAGGTGGGGACCAAGATTCTTTAGAACCGCTGCGAACATGTCCTCGGTAATAACTTTCACTCCTTCGAGACAACCCTGGTTCAGACATTCCCATGATAAGCGGTTGATCATCCGGGGGATTCCCTGAGAACGCCGGTACATTGCCTTTTTGGCAGCGGGAGGAAAGATTTCCTCGTTACTTCCTGCATTATTGATCTGCCAGTCTATGTACGTCCCAGTCTCTTCTTCGGTGAGGCCACCCAAGGAAATGAATGCTCCTATTCTTTGAGCAAAAGGAATCAGTGTGGGAAGCTTCAATGTGGACGAGAGGGAGGGCTGTCCGAAAAGCACTAGGGTAATAAGCGGCTCATGGTTGACGGTAGCGTTGGTTAAAAGCCGCAGTTCATTGAGACATTGTGGTGTCAGGATATGCGCTTCATCAATCACCAAAAGGTTGGGACGATTGGACTCAAGGTACGAATAAGACAGGAGATTCGTTACTTTCATCGCATCCGCCCCGAACCAAGAAGTATTTACTCCTACAGCTGCAGCAATGGAGCGGTACAATTCCCGCGGCCTTGCCTGAGGTACGGGAAGATGGATAACACGGTATCTTGTTGCTGAAACTCTGGAGAGGAAGATATCCAAAAGTGTACTCTTGCCGGTTCCGGACTCACCGGCGACCACTCCGATCTCGCGGGTGGATAAAAGCTGTGTCAACCTTTCCAGAGTCTTCTTGAAGCGCTGATCCACAAAAGTATTTGCAGGAGGTACGATCTTGGGGAATGGAAGAGCAGTAAATCCCAAGTATTCAAGGAAGGTTTTGGTCACCAATTCATCAATTTCATTCAACATGTTTTTTCACCTTTCTTTGTCCATTAAAATATTTTCAAGTTTATCAACGGGCTGGTGTTGCAGCGGCAAGACGCAAGGCATCCAGATAGGAAGTCAGATCTGATACGGGTAGGCCTTCTCCGAGAAGCGTCCCAACTGTCTTTCTGACCATTGTTTCTTTCAATGGTCCGTATTTTTGCCATGTCATAAGCACAGCCAGCCGTTCATGGGCTCCCAACCGGCGCCTCAGCAGTATGGAGAGCAGGTGGACAAACCGGTCGCAGGTAAAATCCTCCGATTGCACCGGAGTGTTCATGACCTTTTCTGTCTGCTGAGGCAGTCGTAATAACTCAGCTTTCACCTTGGCCCGTTTGCTCTTAAGCTGTACCAGTTGGTCATTTATAGGCAGTCGTAATAACTCAGCTTTCACCTTGGCCCGTTTGCTCTTAAGCTGTACCAGTTGGTCATTTATGCTCAGGTTTTCCATCTCTGCCCTGTGCGCTGCCAACTTATGTTCCAGATAGGCGTAAGGAGGAACTTCATCAGCCACCGGTATTTCTGCCTTGAGCGGTTTCACAAGCTTCTCTTCCAGTTGTCGGCGCAGGATAAAGTCATTTTGCGCCACATATCTTACCGCTTCACCCATGAACCGGTCTTCATGCCACACATATACCATGGATGGGTCTGAAGCATCAAAACGCACCTCCACATTCTTTCCGTACAGCGAAGCGTCGGGAACGAGATATTCCTGCCTGTTCAGGCGGATGAGTCCGGTCTTTGACACACGGGATTTCGTGTACGGCAGAAATATCTTAGACAATGCTTTCTTTGATATAAACCTGCGATATTGGACCGGGTAGGAGAAGAACCTCTCCTCCGGTGTCTCGCCTGTTTCAGAGTGGACTGTCCGATGGTAATCCTGGCGGATCAACGCTGTCATATATTCGTTGACATCCTCTAACGTGAGAGCTTCTTTGTAGGTCATCAGCTCACTTTCCAGCTTTTCGTAGAAGAAACGCATGATTTTCTCCACCTTGCCTTTGGCGGCAGCGTCTCGAACATCAGTTCTGATTATCCGGCAGCCCAGCAGTGCCAGAGATTTTTTCATCCGATGACCCATATACGCACCTTTTTCATCCGATGACCCATATACGCACCTCCGCGGTCAAGATACAAAGTATCCGGTACCCCGAGGAGGAAGACAGCCTCCATGAAAAGATGCAGAACCATCTCTTCATTCTCCTGATCCTCATAAATATACCGTGCGATCGGAAGGTATCTGCTGTGGTCATCAATATATACGATCGGTTTTGCTATCCGCATCTTTTGTGGATCTTCCGGGTCTTTCACATAAAGGTTCGGTCCCTTGGTATCAGCCATCCACAGCCGTTGAGGGTAGGGGGCTTCATAGGCAAGGCGCACCTTCTTTTGCGTGGGGTTGTTCTTCAAAAGCGTACTGCGGTCGAGCCCTGCAGAGCGCAGAAATCTTGCGATGGTGCACTCTGAAGGTGCAGTATCTTCCGTCTCCAGTGCCAGAAGCTCTTCCTTAAGTTGAGCTGCCGTACGATAGGGATTGTCATGACGCCAGCGCATCAGCGTATTTTTCTGTGCCTGTGTCAGACTGCGGAAAGTCATCCTGTCGCTTCTTTCCTTGTGGAGCAAGACGTCGGGAGAAGTACCTTGCTGCCTGTATTCCCTGAGCCAGTCGTAGATGGTGGTCTTACTAAGTGTCTTCTTGTCGGAGAAGGGAATCTCAAACTCCATTTCTGCCAGTTCCTTGACCTTTTGCGCCCGTTCGTCCGGTGTAAGATCACGCAGCATGAGGACGATCGACATCTTGAAAGCTTTCTTCTCCAGCCTTTCGTGATAAAGACGGCGCATTAGTCCTCACCTCCGGAATAAAACTCGTGGTCAGGGGCGTCCGGCCTTATGATGTGACAAAGCCTGTCCGCAGCAGCTGTGAAGGAGCGATAGCAAGCCTTGGGCCACCAGGTGTACGGCCGGTTTTGCTCCTTTAAAAAGTCCACAATTTCAACAAGTGCCCGAGTGCAATGACCAAGAAGGGACGATGCATGGACCTCGGGGGTAATGGTGGCAGAGTGATTTAACCTGCCCGCTTTATCCGCAAGAAGCCCGAGCGGGAGTTCGCCATTCACTATGGCCTTTTTTCTTTCCTCCTCCGGCGTATTAAGCCACCAATTAATCAGAAATACAGTCTCATCCTTGGACATATGATGCCGCCGTATCAGGGAGAATACTTCCCGCTGCTCGTTGCCCTGGGGCAACCGGGTCAATTCCTGTGCAACCCTTGGGTTTAAAATTCCTTGTCCTAAACGGGTTTTAAGTTTGGGATCAAGCACATGGAGCAGTTTGATCCTGCGAGATACCCATGACTTCCCATGTCCGAAAAGCTTGCCTGCCTCCTCCATTGTAAGCCCCTCCTTTTCGACCAGTCCCGAAAGAATATGGGACTCTTCAATGGCGGAAAGCCCCCGAGTTAAGAGGTTGGAAGCGCAGTACATCACATGGGCGGTCTGTCTGTCGCATCTTATGACATGACAATCGATACTGTTCTTTTTAAGTCTGCGCACTGCCCGCATCCGGTAATGACCGCTTAAAATGACGTATTGTCCTTGCTCTCTCTCCCATACAAGTACCGGTTCTAAAAGCCCCGTTTCACCTATGGAGGATGTCAGTCCTAAAAGATGTGCCTGATTGTAGTAGGAGAGCCTTAGCGGATTGTCCGACAGTTTGTCGCAAGGCAAAGCTAGGAATCGTCCATCTTGGAATGACTCCCGCTGCTGCGTACTGCTTGTATTGTTCAATTACACCCCTCCTGTCCAATCAATCCCAGGGGATTGATTGATATTTTGATTTTTTATAGCCATGTCCCTATTCTAATACAAGGAAGGAGAGGGCGGGTGTTTCACTTTTTGAAAAGGCGGATAAAGCGTACAAGACGTCAGCTTGTATCGGCATCTTTTCTTTTGTGTCGGGTGTACAATCTTCCCACGTGTGTTTTCATTCGGAAGAAAAGCAGGTGAATTAACTCCATAAATCGCAGAAAAAGATCAGTGAACCCCGTATACTGCCTGACAAGACATAAAAAGAGGATCAGAAGATTACGGACAGTATCCTCGCGGCGTCGAGTATGGGGCTGTTGTGATTTTTCTAAAGGCCAGGCCGTTTCTGCTGTTTGTGAAGGCAAACGGATAGAGTTCTCCCATTGGACGTACAATTCCCGGATTTCTTCATCTTCAAGAAGATTCTTCCCCAGCCCGTGGATAGCCCTGTAAAGGGTGCTATGTGCGATTTTATGCCCTTCTTTGCAAAATTTCTCCGGTAAGCTTCTCCAAGCAAGAGGCGTGTTTTCATAGACAAAGGCAAGAAAAATCAGAGCACTCAGCGTCAACGTGGTGCCTTTAACCATGAAAGCAGGAATGACTTTGACGGGTTTATCACAAACAGAGCATCGCATAATGGGCAGTGGTACTTGCCGGGGTAGAAGCTTGACCTGATCCCATTCACCATATTGCCAATCTTCGGGGATGGTAATATCCCACCGCCAAACGTTACTGACGGATGTATATTTAAAGCTATGAATGCCGGAACAAAAAGGACATTCCGGGATTTCCCCATGAATGCTCTTAAAATTCTTTTCAATCCAGCTTTTGCAATTCAGTGATAAATGTGATATACTTTTTATGTTGTTGGGAAGCTTTCCTTTCAAGACGGGGTAGTCTTGATGTCACAGGAAAGCTTTTCCTTTTCACCTCTCGTTTCTTTAAGAAAATTCCCCATAAAAACAAAAAATCCTGCTTTTTCACAGGAATTAGTTCATTATTCCGGATTATTTTGATTCTAATGGGCTATATATTCCGGTTTAAAGTGATTGGGAACACTAGAACCAAGCTGGAACACAAACATGATAATCCCATACAAAAGCAATACCGTGATTTTATGTTTGACTTTATGAGGTTCTCTTGTGTCCCTGATTTTATTGAGACTCTTTAGAAGAGAAGGCAGCATCCGTCGGTATACTGATGTAAATCTTTCTATTGCATCCTGATCCTCTTCCATTCGTTTCTCTACACTACCGCTCATATTCAGACGATTCGGCAATGCCTGTTTCTTTTCTTTTTCCTCATAAGCAACTCGAATTACACCGCCGGTTCGAATATCCTCTTTAAGCTTTGCTTCCCGCTCAAGTTGTCTCTCTAACTGTTTCTTTCTGATTCTACTCATCAGGATTCACCACCTTGTATGGCTGTTCCCCTTTAAGACATGCCTGAAAGTTCTTTTGGAGGGGGTATACATAGATATCCTTCTGCGATAACAATGGGGAATTGCTTCTAAATGTCCTCCCCTGTCCTTTGGTTTTCCCAAGGCAGACCCAATTAGCCGCTTTATAGCATGTTCCTTTGAAATGTTCTCTGTCTACAAATGTCTCCATCAATACAGGAGCATAACAGAATTCTCTCAACCAATCCTCCTGTATTTGCCTGGCTACCAAAGACAATGCTTTGCTAGCCAGATTCTTTATCTTCACCCATGGGAAAATCAGATATCGGCTGTTGTTGACTATCAAATGAAGTCTCTCTTTTTTATCTTCCACGCTCCAGCCTATCCACTTATCTCTCTCTTCCAATGCCCAAGATGATGCGGAAAACTGTATACAACCAATCTCGTTCTTTCCAGACTTAATAAAATACTTCAACCGAGATCCAAACGTCTTTTTATATCCAAGAACATGATATTGGTTGACGTAAGCCTTCCATCTTTTATGTTCGTCATCGGAACGAGCTATCGATAAACTTATGGGCTCGTAACAACCTATTTCACCGGTTATTTCCTTTGTGTCAAATTCAATAACCGCTATCTGCAACACTCCTTTCCGTACCTTGTTCATTTGCTTTGCGGGCAATCGTATTATATTTTCCGACTCCAATCCGCTCATGAAGGCTGTGCATTGTTGTACTTTTGGCATGCCCGCCGGTGTTGTCCAGTTAAGTAATTCACATACTGTTGCAGCTAATTCCCTTCTGGACAGTTGGGGATATGTCTTACTTATCCATTGGATCAGTTCAATATCTTCAGAACAGAATGTCCTGCCGGAAAATACCCTGATAGTATCGTCCATGATGTGTCACCCACCTTTCCAATACTATCATACCATCTCGCTTTATTAATGTCCAGCCCTTTTTAAAGAAGAAATTATTTTGGTTGTTGCTCTAATCTCTCATTTTGTCCTATTTTTATTTTCATGCTTCAGCTCTGTAATAGATCCCCAAGGCAAAATTATGAATACATTTTCTACTAGAAGCCGCAAGGTAAACATTTAAAAAATACCTTTGAGGCGACATTTTATGAATGTCATCAGATATTCATTATTACTTTGGGAATAGGCCCGGCATACCATGAAGGTATTAGACTTGACCTAGGCAATATAATTCCTAATAAACTGATCGAGATTTGTCCAGAAACCAGATATCCCTGCGGAAGGAAACACCCAGTATTCGATCATGATCTATTCGGAAAGCGCACTTTTAAAGTTTATGTTAAATACATGAGTTCTGTACTCCAAATCCAGAGACCCTTTAAGCCTCTTTAAGTTAGCACTCAATTTGGGGTTCATCTCTTTTTCATTGCGGACCATATTCAATACTATCCTTTTAGCAACAGCCATGTTCTGAGGCGCCATGTCTTTCCTCGTTTTATTAGCATCATCGCGAAAAGTCACATCCAAACTCCAATGAACGCTTTCGATTCCCCAGTAACCTCTTACCGCTTTCGCAAATTGTTCAACGTTATCAACACTGCCGATAAAGTATTGGGTTTCCTCGGTGATTCTGTCTTTATGGGTCACCTTTCGGTATACCATGCCTATTCCAGTTAAACCTGTCCAGGATTTTTTTGCATCTTGCATCCAATCAATTTCCGTAGAGTAAATGTACCTTCTGCGTTCGATCCGACCATGTCCTTTATCTAATGTTTCCAAAGGCTTTACCTTTTCATTCGTTCCGTCTTCTATTTCCTTTTTTTTCTTATTTTTTCTGCGATTTTCGTTTGGCAGCCTATCGCATCAATGGTAACGACACAGCCTTCTAAATATAATAAATCCAAAAGCTCCGGTATCGCTGTTATCTCATTGCTTTTTTCTTCGGTCTTTACCTGTCCTAAAACCAAATTGTTAACACTACACCAAGCGCTTACAATATGGGCTATCTTAT
>Ga0209105_100507_pt1 | contig 12868 bp, 15 predicted proteins | sample SedPBSmetaG_FD_184158 | JGI IMG/M metagenome (GOLD analysis project Ga0209105, IMG submission 184158) | Freshwater sediment bacterial and archeal communities from Indian Creek, Illinois, USA to study Microbial Dark Matter (Phase II) -... | ecosystem: Environmental > Aquatic > Freshwater > Creek >...
GCACTTAAAAACAACAAAATCATAAAGAAGTATATCCAGGAAAATGAAATAGATAAAGAAGAAATAGAGGAAATACGAAAAGAAAAAATATAATTATTCAGCTTATTTGAAAGTAAATCATTTAAAACTGCTAGAAACAAGTTGAATGAAATTTTAAGTAAAATTAATGGTTATTCAATCAATTGCCATGAATTTATTAATGCATTACTTTAAAACATTCTTCGCATACTTGGAAGATGAAAATATCGAAAGAACCTCAAACAAAATTGAAAATGTCTTTCAAAAAACCTTTTCTAAAAGTGTTAAAAGGTTAATGAAGATTAAAAGAGGAGTAATGTCGCGAATAAACACTATAATAGAAATTCAAACCCAGAAAAAACTTTTTGACATTTAACCCCCAAGTTTTTGACAGAGCCCCTTTTTTTCAAACCGTAAGTTTATTTAAAAGACTACAATATCCATATTGGGGTTTGTTTCAAAGGAGTTTTACACACAACTTAGAGTTGTTACTCACGCATAATTGTATAATTTTAACTATCTGGACACACAACCAGATAATTTAAAGTTAACATAAATGCAGGATGATTTAAAATGGAATTTGAGAATTATGATTCTAATATTTGGATTTTACCAGATATTTGCATTTTAATATCTCACACTCTATCAAGATTAATAGATTTAGAGATTTTAGAATGCCGTAGGAAATGTAATTTCCTCGGCCCCAAACACTTTCAAAAGCTCTGCTTTTGATGCCTCGAAAATTCCGTAGGAATTTTCGGCGGCTTTATGTTTGAGGGCTTTCAAAATCTTTGATTTTGATTGCCCGAAAAATCTCTGATTTTTCGACGGCTTTGAGATTATAATTCCAGATTCAATTGAATATATAGTCCAGGTTTTATGTAAAGAACGTTTACAGGCCGGGTTTTATAATGAATTAGATAAATTAAGGAAATTAGAGGAAGAAAGAAAAATAGATATTCTCTACTGTGATTATGAAATGCCTGAAATAAAAACCAGAAGAGAACTTATAGCTCGTGAAGATGATTTAATTTTAGAAATTGCAGTAATAACCAACTCTATACTTTTTACTTCAGATAAGGGGCTAAGGGACAGGGCAGCATAGGTTAAACAGCCAGTTATTTATTTTCCAGCTAAATATCAAAAGGAAATTAAAAATATTTCCTGCGATTTTAAGTGAATTCATTTTTTTGCTGCCAACGAATACACCATCACCTTATCAATATGGAATCCATCCAGATCCATAATTTCAAATTGCAGATCATTCCATCTGAATTTATATGCAGTTTCCGGTATTTCACCAAGATATGTCATTATAAACCCGGCTAAAGTTTGATAGTTGCTTGTATCTTCATCTGGTAATTCTTTAATTTTAAAAATTGATTTAAATTCTTCAATATTAATTGAACCATCTATAAGGTAGCTTCCATCCTCACGTTTAACTACCTTGCTTTCTTCCAGTTCTTCTGGAGGTAAATCTCCAACTATAGCTTCTAAGATATCATATAAAGTGACTAAACCTTCTACATCACCATATTCATCAACTACAAGTGCCATATGCACATTTTCTGCAGATTCTTTAAATAACTTCAAAACATTCAGAGCATATGAACTTTCAGGTACTATTAAAGGTTCTTTAAGGTGTTTTTTAATGTTAAATTCCTTTTCTTCAATCTTTGCTTTAAAAAGATCCTTAACCTTAACCACTCCCATGAAATTATCCAGATATCCATCACTTACTGGAAAGACAGACTTTCTGCTTTTAAATATAAGATTTAAAAGTTCCTCTTCGGAGCTGTTTGTGTCAAGCCATGTGATTTCTGTTTTAGGAGTCATCAGGCTGTTTATTTTACGGTTATCAAGGTCAAATACCCTTTTAATAATGTCTTCTTCAGTTTTTTCAAATTCTCCTGTTCTTCTACCTTCTTCAATAAGCATCCTGATCTCATCTTCAGCAACTACTTCTTCTTCTGGCTTTTTAACACCTAAAATTTTAAGTACTATTTCCAGTGATTCGCTTAGAAAATAAACAACAGGTTTTGTGATGCGGGATAATATTTTCATTGGTTTTGCTATTTTAACTGCAACTCTTTCAGGATTATCAATGGCAATCCTTTTAGGAACAAGTTCTCCAATAATCAAAGACAGATAGGTGATAAATAGCACCACGATGAAAACGCTTATAAAACCACTGTAAGGTCTTAAAACCTCAAACTGGTATAAGTAACTTTCTAAATTTAGCGCAATGGTTACTCCACCAAACGCACCAGCAATTATTCCAATGAGTGTTATTCCAATTTGTATTGTTGATAAAAACTGATTTGGAGAATCAATAAGTTCAAGTACAATATCTGCACCTTTAATCCCTTCTTTACGCATTTTGTGAAGTTTTATCTTCCTGGAAGAGATAACTGCAATTTCAGACATGGCCAGAATACCGTTTAAAAGAACAAGAATTAAAATAATCAAAAGTTCTATATATATGTTCTGCATTTTTAATTTCCTCAGTTTTTTAAGCTTTAATATTATTTAAATTTCTTTTAGTTAGATATGTATAAATATCCCTATTAAATTTTAATTATATCAATTGATTTAAATTCTTTATGCGTACTTTTTTAATTAAAACCCGTTAAGTTTGTACATAATCATGAATACTGGCTAATTTTTTATTATTATATCTAATATATAAATTTATAAAAAAGATTTATGGCGGACATAACAGTTTTTAAATTTTTTTGCGGGATAAAAATGTTAGTATTTCAAATCTTAACTTTCTTTAATTTCCCTGTAAAAATCACAGAGATCATTAAGAGGACATTCTTCATGTCTTGGCCCAATAGGCCTGCAGATATCCTGTCCAAACCGCACGAATTTCAAATTTAAATCAAACCAGTACTCCTCAGGAACAATTTTTGTAAGTTCAGATTCTGTTTCATCAGGATTTCTGGTATGAACAAGACCTAAACGGTTAGAAATTCTATGAACATGCACATCTACTGGAATGGCATTTTTTCCAAAGCCGTAAACTATAACACAATTAGCAGTTTTTCTTCCAACACCTGGAAGTCCCAGAAGCTCTTCAATGTCATCCGGGACAACGTCTCTGTAATCTTTGTGAATAATCCTGGAAACTTCCTTAACTCTCTTTGCTTTTACCCTGTAAAAACCTGCTTTTTTAATCAATTTTTCGATTTTCCCATCAGGTGCATTTGCAATTTCTTCAGGGGTTTTATATATGTTAAAAAGAGCAGTCGCAGCCTGATCAGTGTTTTCATCACGAGTACGATGCGAAAGAATAGTTGTAATAAGCACCCTGAATGGGTTATGATTTTTTGGAGGATCTGCCGCATATTTAGCAAGCCTATCCATTATTAATTTGATTTTCTTTTGAATTTAAGTCACCCTTCCATTTTTTGTGAATGGCCGGGCAAAGAGTGTAAAACTCACAGAAATCACATTTCCAGCTGTTTGAATCTCCAACAGGTACTGGTTCTCTTTTTCCAGACCAGTATTCCAGTGCCCATTTCATTCCTCTTGAAAAAAATCTCTCATCAAATTTAAAAGTTTCTCTGTAAACTTCATTAAGGCTTTTTTGATTTATATATACTATTTCAATGGTTTTAGATAAATCAGGAAGTTCGGCAGCTTTTTTAAGTGTTTTTTTGATTAAATTCCCGATTGAAAGAAGAGTCCCATGTTCTTCCCACCGATTTTCATTAAGGCTTTTCATATATTCTTCACTTAAAATCAATTCATTAAAATCATTTTCAATTAAATCAATACCATAGGCGGTCCAAAAGTCTCCCATTTCCATTTTTCCAGTTATCATTGAGTTTAGCCCGTACCAGTAGATCATTCCCTGCATCCTGTCCCTGAGTATCTGCTGTGATGATGGGGGGTTCAAGCTTTTCCTGGTTTTTATTTCAACTATCTGTGTTTTATTGACTTTGGTTTGTTTATCTCCATGAATTTCTTCAATCTCTTTAATTTCATCAACTATCCCCCTTAAAAACACAGAGTCGAATTTGGATAAAATAGGAAGCTCACGGGTTAACCCTTCCTTTTCAAATAGTTCCAGGCCTACAAGGATGTTATGTAAATTAGAATGCAGTTTATCTCCAGGTGTTTTAATTTCAACAACTATTTCATCCAGTACTTCCAGAAAACGGTCTTTATGTATTTCACTACCCATTTCTTTTTCTGGTGTGGAAACTTCACCGTGTTTACGTCTTAAATCCACGGCCATTTCACACCAGAATTGGCTGGCTATTGTTGATGGTCCTAAAATAATGGGAGACATTTTTTTAAAATTAATTTTTCATGATTTTTAGAAGTTCTTCAAGTCCATCATGTATTCCTTCGCCGCTTAAAGCTACTGTGGGAATAACCTTTGTACTGCTTTTAATGTGTTCAGATTCAGGAATACCTGGAGAAATATCCTGTTTATTTGCAAAAATCACGTGGTGGATGCTGCCGCTCTTTAATTTATCTAATATATCTGCATCTGTAGCTGTAACTCCAACTGAACTATCAATTACAACGATAGCCCCATCTAAACCATTTGATAATATTTCACGCATGAATCTGAATCTTTTATGTCCCGGGGTGGCGAATATATGTATTCTTTCACCGTCAATTACTGTATTTCCATAATCAAGCGCAACAGTTGTACCGTTATGTTCAATCTTTGTTACCCTTTCATTTTTTCCATCAAGGAGGTTTTCAATTGTTGTTGTTTTTCCAGAATTTGCTGATCCTAAAATTACAATTTTTACTTCCTTTTTTCGCATCATTTTCATCATTTTCCGTTTAAGAAACATTTAATATGGTTTCCCAATTTAACTTTATTTATGTACTTCTATTTTACATCCAAGTTTTTTCATGGTCTCAGGGAAATCAGGGAAAGATACATTGTAAACTGACGCATTTTCTATCTTAACGCCGCCAACCTTCAAACCTACAAGTGAAAGTGCCATCACCAGGCGATGGTCCCCATGTGATTTTACAACCCCCCCTTTAGCCCCGCCCCTAATTATAAGGCCGTCATGTTCCTCTTTTAAGGAAACTCCAAGTTTGGATAGTTCAACTGCGCAGGTATGAATTCTATCAGTTTCTTTAAACCTTGCATGTTCAACATTTGTAATCCTTGTTTCGCCTTCTGAAATTGCTCCAAGAGCAGATACTGTTGGTAGAAGGTCTGGTGCATTTTCAAGGTTTACTTCGATACCTTGAAGTTTTCCATATCCCCGTATTGCTACTTCATCTTTTTTAAACTTAACTTCTGCACCCATTTCCTTAACAATGTCAAGAATCTGTTTATCTCCCTGTTTTGAGTCTTTAAAAACGTTTTTAACCAGAATTTCACCACGAAGAGATGCAGCAGCTCCTATTATGTAAGAAGCAGATGAAAAATCACCTTCAATGGTATAATCCCTGCTTTTGTAGCTTTGATTTTCCACATGAAAAGAATTGTTCTCTTTGTCGTAATCAGTATTAACTCCGAATTTGTTCATAACATCTGTTGTCATGTCCACATATGGTTTTGAGATGAAATTTCCCTTAATATTAATATCAACAGGATTTCGAGCGTAAGGAGAAGCTATAAGAAGTGAAGAAATGAACTGAGAACTAACATCACCCTTTATATCAGTTTTCCCTCCTTTAAACCCGCCTTTAATGCATATAGGAGGTTTACCATTATTTCTTGTTGAAAAAGCAGTGACAGAAAGGCCATGAAGTGCATCAAGTAAATCCTGCATAGGTCTTGTCCTTAAAGAACTATCTCCAGTTAAAACAGTGTAATCAGGTGCAAGGGAGGCTACTGAAGTCATTATTCTGAGGGTTGTGCCTGAATTTTTAAGGTCCAGAACATCTTCTGGTGTTTTCAACTTTCCTCCAGTGCCCTGAACAATACATGATTCTTTTTTCTGTTTTATTTCTGCACCTAACGTTTCACATGCATTTAAGGAGGCCCGTGTGTCTTCAGAAAAAAGAGGGTCTTTTAGCAGGGATTTTCCATCTCCAAGGGATGAAATAATAATAGCCCGGTGGGTGTAGCTTTTAGAAGGGGGTGCTTTAATTACTCCCTTCAGAGTGTCAGTTTTTTGGATTATTAATTCCATTGAATCACTTTTAAATTTATTTAAATGATTATTTCAAATATGGTGTCTATATTGGCAGTGTGTATCACTTCTACCTTTTCACCAGTTTTGCTTACAGCTTCTTTTTTAATTTCTACATGATCAGAAGTTATTTTATTGCCTTCAATGATGATTTTCCCTTCTTCATCAAGTAAAGCGACGATTTTATCCATATCTTCCAGTTGCAGGTATTTTAAAATTTTAGGAGTGTCTCCTTTAAATTCAGGACCTATTTTAGCCATTTGTGGAATGATTTCTGTTACCTTTTCTTTAATGTCTGGTTTGCCTGTAATTACTTTCAGATCTTCGATTCTCATCGTGCCTTTAATATCGGGAGTTAATTCATTTATTGTGCGGGTTAAATGAGAATCTGAAGTATATATGTTCAATGTTTTAATTTTAGTATTTAAAGAAATCCCTTTTGATGATTTAAATCTTCTTATTTCTCCTATTAACTCTACTCCTGTTTTACCAATCTCTTCTGATACTTCATCAACAAGTTCAACTTCAAATTCTGGCCATGAAGTTTTATGGATACTTATTTCGCCATCTTCCATGTATTTGTAGATTTCATCTGTAAAGTGGGGGGTTAAAGGAGCTAAAAGTTTGAGGGATGTTAATATAACCGTTTGGAGTGTGTATTGTGCAGTTTCCTTTGATTTTTTAAGCTCGTCTGCATCTCCATAAAGCCTGTATTTAACAGCTTCTATGTACTCATCACAGAAATCATGCCATACAAAGGCCTGTATTTTGTTTACAGCGTTTGCAAAGTTGTATGAATCTATTGATTCAGTTACATCAGCTACAATTCTGTTTAATTTTGATAAAATCCATTTATCCATAGGATTAAGGTTTTTATATATTTCTTCTTTGCTCATGCTTATCTTGAAACCCTCTATATGCATGTTGATGAATCTAAATGCATTCCAGAATTTTCTGATGAATTTATAACCGTATTTAACGTCCTTCCATGCAAAGGGGACATCAGAACCAGGAACACTGTTTGCAGCCCAGAGCCTAAGCGCATCTGCACCATAGTCTTTTAAAACTGCTTCAGTGGAGATAACATTCCCTCTTGATTTACTCATCTTATGGCCGTCTTCGCCAAATACCATCCCATTAATCACGATTTCATCAAAAGGCCTTTCGCCAGTTAATGCTTTACATCTTAAAATTGTGTAAAATGCCCATGTCCTTATAATGTCATGTCCCTGCGGCCTTAAGGATGCAGGGTAATATTCTTTAAAACTTTCATCTGGCCAGCCAGTAATAGAAAGAGGACTTATTGAACTGTCCATCCATGTATCCAGAACGTCAGTTTCTCCAATAAAATCCCCGTTACCGCATTCACACCTTCCCTCCGGTTTATCCTGAGTTGGATCAACAGGTAACATATCCTCTGTTGCTACATGCACTTTTCCACACTCACTACAGTACCATAATGGAATAGAGGTTGCAAAAATCCTTTGGCGAGAAATACACCAGTCCCAGTCCATGGAACCTGTCCAGTTTAAAAGACGCGTTTCCATATATTCTGGAGTCCATTTAATCTGGCCAGTAGTTTCCTTTATATCTTCAACCATTTCTTTAACTGCCACAAACCACTGATTTTTAACCAGTATTTCTATTGGAGTTTTACATCTCCAGCATGATCCCACATTTTGACTGACATTTTCCTGTTTTTTAAGATATCTTTTATCTTTAAGGTCTTGAAGGATTTTGTCTTTGCATTCCTTGATGGTGAGGCCTGCATATTTCCCTGATACATCCTGCATTATCCCCTGTTCGTCAATTACTTCTATAATGTCAAGATTGTACTTATTAACCCATAAAACGTCTGTTTTATCACCAAAAGTACATATCATAACAGCACCTGTACCAAATTCAGGTTCAACCCCCGTATCTGTAATTAATTCCACTTTTCGACCAAATAACGGTACTTTTAATCGTTTACCTGCAAGTTTACTGTACCTTTCATCTTCAGGATGTACAACAACAGCAACACACGCTGATAAGAGTTCTGGCCTTGTTGTTGCAATTAAAACACTGTTTTTCTCAGCTTCTGCTTGAAATTCCAGATAATTTAAATAAGTTTCATTTTCATGATATTCCACTTCTGCAAAGGCTATTGCAGTTTCACATCGTGGACACCAGTTTACAGGGTGAATACCCCTATAGATAAGTCCTTTATCATACATTTTCAAAAATGAGAGCTGAGTTTTTCTCATGTATTCAGGTGTCATGGTTACAAATTCCCTGGACCAGTCCTGGGAAAACCCCATTGAAATCATCTGTGCTTTCATCTGCTTGATGTTTTCACCTGTTAAATCAATGCACATCTGTCTGAATTCTTCACGGGGGACATCACCTTTTTTGATCCCATGTATTTCTTCAACTTTAACTTCAGTTGGAAGCCCGTGACAGTCCCAGCCTTGAGGGAAAAGCACATTAAAGCCTTTCATTCTTTTAAACCTTGCAATTATATCAATATAAGTCCAGTTAAGAACATGTCCCATGTGAGTAGCACCAGTAGGGTATGGTGGCGGTGTATCAATTATATAATCAGGGCCTGTTCCATCACCTGTAAACCTGTAAACATCGTCTTTTTGCCATTTATTTTGCCAGTATGTTTCTCTTTTATGATCATAGTCCTTTGAAATATTGCTCTCAGTCATCTCTTCTCTCCTTTATATATAAATTTAAGAACAGGTAAGTTAATATTATATTTGTTAAGTCAATTTGACTAATATAAATTAGGAAAATTCATAAATTTTATATTTTATAACTGTAATTTATATCTACAGCTTAATAGTATCTTAACAAAAATATATAAAAATGTAGTTAATTACCTAAAACGGTGATGTTTCATGGAACTTTTATGGTTTTATATAGCTATAGTTCTTGCAGTAAGTGACGAAGTCCACAGCAAGATAATGTGGAGTATTCTTGCAGATTTTTACATACTACTTGCAGGAATAATTAAAAGAACATTAGCATCTAATATAAAACTCTGGATAGTCCACGAAGGTCTAGAAGCACTATTTCACTTCATCGTCCTTTCAATACTGTTTTTAAACATTGAAATTGGTGTACTCGCTGCTTTAATCCATATGGTAGTGGATATTTATCACCAACTTGCAGGGCTTAAAATGACTCATTTACAACACAGGTCACTGCATTTCACCATGGAATCAATATTTTTTATACTGATATTTGCACCGTGGTAGTCAAAATTTTATTAATAAATTCTCTGGAGGCATATTATGGATAATACAGTGAATATCTTGTTAGTAGAAGATAATCCTGGCGATGCAAGGTTAATAGAAGAAATTTTCAAAAATACTAACATAAAAAACAAAATACATATAACAAAAGATGGCGTAAAAGCCATGGATTTTTTAAATAAAGAAAATAGGTATTCCAATATCCCTAAACCTGATATTATTTTGCTGGATCTTAATTTGCCCCGTAAGGATGGTCGTGAAGTTTTAAAGGATGTTAAGGGTGATGAAGATTTAAAAAGCATTCCTGTTATAATTTTAACCACTTCAGGTGCTGAAGAGGATTTAATTAGAACTTACAGAAATTATGCAAATTGTTACATAACTAAACCAGTTGATTTTGATGAGTTTTTAAAGGTTATAACAGCAATTGAAAATTTCTGGCTTAAAGTTGTTAAACTACCCTAAATTTGGTTAGGAGATGATTAAATTAGAAAAAATAAACTAATAAAGGTTTTAATAATTGAAGACAACCCTCATGATTTAATGTTAATAAAAGAGATGTTGAATGAGGTTAAGAATCCTTCATTTGAGTTAATCAGTGATAATAGGCTTGAAAATGGATTAAAACGTATTTTAAACGATAATTTTGACATACTGCTCCTTGATTTAAGTCTTCCAGATAGTACAGGGTTAAATACTTTTTTAAGCATCTATGAACAGGCTCCTGAGATACCAATGGTAATATTAAGTGGATTCGACGATGAAGAAACTGCGGTAATGGCTGTTAGGGAAGGTGCACAGGACTATTTGGTTAAAGGTCATGTTAACAGCCTCCTACTTTCAAGATCAATATCATATGCCATTGAACGTAAATCAATAGAAGATGAACTGATAAGACACCGGTACTATTTAAATGAGCTTGTTGAAAAAAGAACTGAAGAACTGGAAGAAGCTAATATCTGTCTTCAAGAGGAAGTAAAAGAAAAGGAAATATTAATTGAAGAAATATACAGGCGAATACAGTTCACTTTACAGATTATCACAGGCATTATGGGCATAGCTCCATCCGGTGACGAAGACTTAAACGAATTAAACATTAAAAATCAGACCCGTGTAAATGCAATAATGAAACTTAATGAAATTTTAGATAAATCTGAAGATTTTGCACTGGTTAATTTTTACAGATATACAGATGATCTTTTTAAATATTTATTTGAGATTTATGGGCTCCCTGAAAATCAATTTAAGGTAAATTTAGATATGGAAAGCGACTTAATTGACATAAACACTGCAATTCCATTAGGACTCATCATAAATGAGCTTTTATCAGATAAATTAAAGGACCAGTTTGAAGAATGTGCTATTTACATAAGATTGAAGTCCTGTAATGGAAATATAAAATTAAAAATAAATTATAAGGGCACCTCAAAAGAGAAAGTTAGTCATAATCAGGATAAACCACATTTACAGTTAATTGAAACGTTACTTAAACAATTCAATGGTTCAATAGATCTGACTGAAGATGGAAGTGAAGTTAATATAAAAGAACTTTGAAAAACTTAAGTTTTTTGGTTTGGCTTAGCAAGTTTTATATACTTTTTTGTATAAATAGGTTGTTATGAAGTCGTTAACACAGTTTGTATTGAATAAGGGTGTATGAACGGGTTGAGAAGTTGGGTGATAAATTGATTGGGGCCAATAACGTGATTGATTGGGAGAAATTCCAGCCTATCGTTGAGGATATGTATGTTAACCGCAACGAAAATGGTGGTAGGCCTAATTATGATGAAATATTGATGGTTAATCTTTTGGTTCTTCAGGCATGGCATGGTTTGTCTGACCCTGAACTGGAGCGGCAGGTTGCGGACCGTATTTCATTTATGAAGTTTCTGAGATTCCTAGAAACAGAGAACGCCTTGATAGGACAGGTAAAGATGAGGAAATCTGGGATAAACTGCAAAGACAACTATATGAGAATAATATGAAGGTTAAAGAGGGTGTTATGCAAGATTCGACTTTTATAAATTCTGATCCAGGTCATGATCGGGCTGATAAGCCTCGTGGGCCCAGGGAAGGAACCTGGGTTAAAAAAGGGCGGAAAATCATACTTTGGCTATAAACTACACATTAAAACCGATAAATGTGAAACTCATATAAAATCAAACCCAAAAATAAGTAAAAAAAATCATACTTTGGCTATAAACTACACATTAAAACCGATAAATGTGAAACTCATATAAAATCAAACCCAAAAATAAGTAAAAAACACCTATAAAAATTCAATGACAAAAAAAAATCTAAAAGTTGGGTTAATCAAAATCTTCTATATTTTAATTCCATATATATGAAAATAAATTCAAAAATGCAAGGATGTGAAAAATCTTGAAAAAAAAGGTTTTATTATCAGTATTTGCATTATTTTTTATATTAACAATCTGTGGATCAGTTTCAGCAGCTACCACAGATCGTGTTAGTATTTCCACCAATGGGAGTGCGTCTAATGGTTACAGTTTTGAGCCGTCTATAAGTGCTGGTGGGCGTTACGTGGCTTTTACTTCAGTTGAAGCTCGATTCATGCGTGAAGCCTGATTCATGGCCGATTTCCTCAACACAGACAGAAGTTCAAATTCCTCAAGTAATCTCGTGCCAGGCGATAATAATGGTTTTCATGATATTTTTGTTTATGATAGAGTCTTAAAAACCATTAAGATGGTTAGCGTTTCCAGTACAAGTGAAGAATCAAATAGTGATAGTTATAAACCTTCTATAAGTGCTGGTGGGCGTTATATTGTGTTTATGTCTTATGCAAGTAATCTTGTGGCTGGTGATAATAATAGCTTTGGAGATGTTTTTGTTTATGATCAGACTTTAAACACAGTTAAAAGAGTGAGTATTTCAGTGCTGGAATGGAGGAAAACAGTGGCAGTTCTCAACCTTCCATTAGTGCTGATGGACGTTACATAGCATTCTCCTCCTGGGCAGATAACCTTGTAAACCGTGATACTAACGGAGGTAAAGACGTGTTTGTCCATGACAGAATATCAGGCATAACAGAACGTGTTAGTGTTTCCAGTACTGGGGGAGAAATAAATTTAGAAAGTGGAGAACCTTCTATAAGCGCAAATGGACGATATGTAGCTTTTGTATCAGGTATCATCAGACCAAAGAGTTGCCAGTTTCAGTGCATTTACTATTGGAGATGATGAGGTAAATGTATTTGTCCATGACAGAATATGGCGCTGTCAAAAACTTGAGGGTTAAATGTCAAAAAGTTTTTTCTGATTTAGGATTTCTATTCTATGTGTTTATTCGCGACATTACTCCTCTTTTAATCTTCATTAACCTCTTAACACTTTTGGGAAAGGTTTTTTGAAAGACATTTTCAATTTTGTTTGAGGTCCTTTCGATATTTCCATCTTCTATGGAATACAAAGAACGTTTTAAAGTAAGGCATCAAAGAATTGCAGATAATTAATTGAATAACCA
>Ga0209105_100508_pt1 | contig 12860 bp, 14 predicted proteins | sample SedPBSmetaG_FD_184158 | JGI IMG/M metagenome (GOLD analysis project Ga0209105, IMG submission 184158) | Freshwater sediment bacterial and archeal communities from Indian Creek, Illinois, USA to study Microbial Dark Matter (Phase II) -... | ecosystem: Environmental > Aquatic > Freshwater > Creek >...
CTTTGGACTCCAGGGAAGATGCTTGGGTGAGGATACGCTGACGAAAAAAGGTCGGTCGGCCCACTGTTGTTCGCTCCTTTACAACAGGTTTTAATCTTTATTCGACCGTATCAGCGTTCCTTCCTGCTTGTACATTCCATGTTTAGGAATAGTGCTGGCTGTGGATATGCCGCGGACGTGGATTTATGGGTAACCATCCAGGGGCAGGGTTACCCACAAGCTCCACATCCGCTTGGACAACACTGCGTGTTGGCCACATATCCAACAACCACTGCTGCTGTAAAAGATCTTTTTCATTTTAAAGCTTAAAGGCAAAACCACTTAAGGACATATCTTTTTGGGGAACACCCATCCGCCGCTGTGGCCTGTTCCGCCTAACTATCCCAAAATGGTTAAAAAAGTATTTTTGTTGCTTGTTAAGCACACTGTTCCTGCCAACTTTTTTCCTGTGTTGCCAGCGCTAACTACTTTTGTCAGGGAAAGGGAAAGAAGCGGTTATAGAAGTATCTGTACTATATTCTTACTGAAGCTGCCAACCCCCATTTTATAAGTCCTCCAAATAAGTGCGGCCTGCCGCGCTATGAGATTAAGACATCCGTATCCGCCGGCTTCTCTGCTCGGATCAGCTTGACCAGATCGAAAAAGAGAGGCGTCACAGTTATATTGGCAAAACCTGACTGCTGCACCAGCTTATCTGTCTCTCTGGCAATATGCTCGTTAAAGAAGCGATAAAGGGGCATGGAAAAAATATCCATTATCTTTCCCCATATTCCTGCCGCGCGGACATGTTCCAATAGAAGCAGAGTACCGCCGGGTCTAAGCACGCGCTGCATTTCGGCAAGACCGCGCTGGGGATTCCCGATGGAGCAAAAAAGAAAGGTGGCAGCTACGGCGTCAAAGCTCTCCCCGGGAAAAGGGAGAGCTTCTGCATCACCCCGAATAAAATTTACCTGCAAGTCTCTATTATCAGCCCGCCGCTTTGCCCTTTGCAGCCCTAATTCGCCAATATCCAGGGCTGTCACATGACGTTCCTTGCCGTAAAAGGGGATATTCAAGCCTGTGCCTGCGCCCACCTCCAGCACACGCGAACCGGGGAGCCGGGCCCAGAGGCGCTTGCGCCAGCTGCGGATAAGCAGCAGCTCAAAGGGGAAAAGCATTATATCATAGAGAAGGGGATGCTTCATGTGCATAGCTATTATATACCGAATATCGTCTGAAAATATAATCCATACACCTGCATTATAGCAAAAGCATCTGTGCTTTGCCACCACCACAATAATAATTGTAATGTTAAATGAAACTTGTTATAGTAAGTTAAATGAGGTGATCATGATGGATACAAGAGAAAGGCGGGAAACGCTTTTGGCGCTACTACATGAAGCGAATAAACCGCTGACGGGGGCGGAACTGGCCGGGCAATATGGCGTGAGCCGGCAAGTCATAGTTCAGGATATAGCCATTTTGCGTGCCAGTGGAGCCGACATATTTGCAACCCCTCAAGGCTATTTGATCGTTTCATGCGCAGCGGCAAACGAAGTACAAACTGTGGTGGCCTGCAGGCATACCATTGAGCAGATTGAAGAAGAAATAGGCATTGTGGTGGACCGCGGAGGGTGTGTTCTTGATGTCATAGTGGAACATCCTGTTTACGGTGAATTACGTGGCAGCCTCATGATTACAAACCGGCGCGAACTGGTACTGTTTATCGAAAAACTCAAACAAAGCAAAGCAAGTCCATTGTCAGCCCTAACCGGAGGCATACATCTGCATACTTTACAGGCACCGGGACAGGAAGCCATGGCGGAGATTTTAGCAGCCCTTGACCAGGCGGGTATCCTTATGAAATAGCTATATCGCTTCCTATTTTTAGCGGCGGCAAGGATGTTGCCGTGATGCAATTATGCCGGTAGAACCCCTGGTTTTCTTATACCCCCAAATATCGGTTTTGTAGTCTTTTGATCTGAATATACACCAAATAATATAAATTTTGAAAAAAGGAGGAAAATGGCAATGCTGTGTTGAAATATGCTGCAATATAAAAAGCCGGTAAAGGTGAAAACCAATGTTTGAGCAATTTCGCCTGGCGCGCTTTCGTTTCAGCATCAAAGCAGGGCCGAAAGGATTAGTGCTTCCCGCATACAAAGGGGCCACCTTTCGAGGAGGATTTGGTTTTGTCTTTCGGAGCATGACCTGTGCTGTGCGCCAAAAGGACTGCCATGGCTGTGCGTTGCGGGAAGAGTGTCCTTATGCCTATATTTTTGAAACAGCGCCCCCGCCGGATACAGGCGCCCTGCGTAAATACGAAAGCATCCCGCGCCCCTTTGTCCTTGAACCGCCCCTGGAGACAAAGAGGGAATACCTTCCCGGCGAAATCCTGCATTTTTACCTCTTGTTGTTTGGCCGCGCTATCCAGTACCTTCCTTACTTTATTGTTGTATTCCGCGAAATGGGCGAAACAGGTTTGGGAAGTGGCCGCCTTCCGTTTACGCTGGAAGAAGTGGCTGCTTGCGGGCTTGACGCCGAAACTGCAATCTACTCGGCTGAATCAGGAGTTGTTAAAAATATAGATCTGGCATGCAGCGGCAATCAACTGCTGGAGCGTTTTCCCAAAAAAGCCGCACGGGTGCGCATTGTCTTTGACACGCCGGTCCAGTTAAAGGACAAAGGAAAAGCTGTTTTCCAACCCGACTTCCACATATTCTTCCGCCAGGCCATGCGCCGCATTTCCTCGCTTGCGTATTTCCACCAGGATAATCCCCTTCTTGTTGACTATGCCGCACTGGCCGAACGATCCCGTCAGATTGTGCTGACAGAAAATACAACCCGCTGGCACGATTGGGAACGGTATTCTCAGCGTCAGCAGCAGCGCCTGAATATGGGCGGCCTGCTCGGCACCGTCGTCTATGAAGGGGCCCTGGAAGAATTTTTGCCTTTCCTCATTTTGGGTGAATACGTGCATATAGGCAAAAATACCGTTTTTGGCTTGGGCAAGTACTGCCTGGCCATGCCGGGTTGAAAAGTATGATGACTAAACTTGTCAGTCTGCTTGTGCCCTTACTTTTCTTATTGTGGTAAAATTGCTTCAAGGGAGACAATTATGCACAAATCAAGCAAATGGCAGCGCTTAACCCATGTCATGAGTATTTTGGCTGAGGACACCGGTGTTTCCGCAAAAGAAATCGCTTGCCGCCTGAACATCTGCGAACGCACCGGCTATCGCTATCTGCAGGAGCTAAAAGAGATAGGTTATCCCCTTTATCCCAATCGCGACCCGGAAGCGGACAGGCTGAAGTACATATTAACACCCGTTTCCTTTACCGGAGCCGAGGCGTTGGCTCTAGCAGCCGCCAGCCAATCACTGCTCAACCAGGAAGGGCTTGCCTTATCTCAGCATCTAAAGTCGGCCCTGGCAAAAGTTGAAAGCGTTATCCGCAGCGGTGCCGATACCCATGCTTACAATCGCTTAAAAAGGCACTTTACCTATCTTAGCTCGCAGCAGCGGGACTACGCGCCATGGCAGGAGATGATTACCACAGTAAACGACTGTATCTGCCGCAGCCGCAGCATTATCGCCGTTTATGACTCTTATTCGGGCGGCAAAGTCACAGAGCGCATCCTTGACCCTTATCATCTTTTTTGGGGGGAAGGCAACCTATATCTTGCCGCCCATTGCCATCTGCATCACGAAGTCCGCAATTTTCGCATCGACCGGTTTAAGAGCGTCAAAGCCCAAAATAACATATTTGCCCGTGACCCCTCTTTTAATCTGGCAGATTATCTGAAACCAAGCTTTCGCGTCTGGAGCGGCACAGAGGAAATCAGCGTCCGCTTTCTTGTCTACCCTCCGGCGTCACGCTTCTTCCGTGAAACCAACTATCATCACTCACAGCAGGTCAAAGAGCTGAACGATGGCAAAATTATTTGCACCCTCACTGTCTACAACAGCCCGGAGATCAAAAGCTGGCTCCTGAGCTGGGGAAAGCAGGTGGAGCTGCTTGAGCCGCAGGCCCTGCGGGAGGAGATAAAGGAGGAACTGCAGGCTGGGTTAGGGATGTATGGGTAATATTGATTACAGTTGGTCGGATATCTATGTTTACTCTACACCAATGACGATTCCAATGACGGTTAGTGAAGCGCCGGCAGACTATGACATTACACCCGAAGACGTTGAGGCTGAAGAGTCTGTAAATGTTGTCTGGGAAATCAGCGGGAAATAGGAATAAGCCAAGAGCTGACAGGAGGTGAATAAGTATGCTAAATTGGACCGGGCATCCGTTGCTGGATGTGGGGACTGCCGCTTTATGCGCCATGAGCAAAAAAGATGACCCCCGAACCCTTACGTTAGAAGATTTGGATGCGGCGGCCGACCGGATGAGCGAATATTATTTTAGCGGCTTGATGACCAGTTATAATTCCTGTGTTTTTACGATGAACGCTTATGACAATCCGTCGTCCGGACCAGAAAAAAGAAAAGAGTATGAAGGCAGGGTGCTGCGGGCGCACCGCTCACGGCCGGATCCAGGGGCAACACAGTATACCTGCCCGTTTTCTGGGGAAATAGCTTCCCACCTGATTGAAAGAAGGCAAATGCCGCTGCTTACCGGAGAGGACGTGTTAAATTTCTATCCTGCCGGTCGAGGTTTTTTGCCAATTTTCGGCCCTTACCTGGTAGCGCTGCAGGCGCTCCCGCTGGGGGGGCGGCGCACCCAGGGCAGGCTGTTGATCGCCCACGGAGATGATCCTGCTATTACCTTGGCCTTTGCCGAGAAGTATCTGGCCGACAATCAACGGCTGCTAAGTCTGGTTAAAAGCGGGAGCTTGCCTTTAACAAAGGGTCCTTCTTCTGATTTGGAACGAGAACAGGCGGCTGTTGATGCTAAAAATAAGACAAAGTACCCTGATGCCAAGGCGCCAGGCACATTGATCATGAGCGACCTCCTGGAGATCCATCGTGTGCGCATGGGGGGAGAGTTTAGGTCTCGCCCGGATGTGTCGGTGACTGCCTATTGGCTGAGCAATTCCGGGCAGGGACCTGCTTTGGAAATCTTTCATCTCCCGGCACAGGTGACGCGGTTTTTAAGGATCGTGGACGCCGCGCCGCATGGGACGCGGTGGCGAAGCCTGGTGGCTAAAGCATGGCGCTCACCTTACGTAAAGGAAGCGTCAGATAATGAAGGAGAAGAGAAAAAGAGCGATCGTAAAAGAAAAAAACCGGACATGCCGCAGTTGCCAGGGGGACCTGGTCGCTCGCGGAACGACATTATGGCTGACTTATTTGCCATTTATGAGCATGGATTTATGGATGCTCCCGCCGCCAAGAATTTCTTAAGGCGGCACTTACTGAGATACACTCTGGTTTCGGGAGTTTTGAAATTACGGGGACCGCAAATGACGGATTGGCCCTTAACGGCAATATTCATCAAAGAGGTGATGGGCATGGATGAAAGGCGAATTGAAGCTATAAAGCGGTTCGCCGATCGTTTGGCGGAACATATCAGCCAAACGAATGACAAAGGGTTGTTCCGCGGCCTGGTTTACAGCCAACGGCCTTGGGAGGTACGCAACGCTTTGGCCAAAGCGCAGCGCAATCAGGCCAAAGACTACGGTCGATTACTCTTTGGGCTGGAAGAATACCTGGATGTTTTCGAAGCCGACAGCACTGTCGGCCGCGGCGACTGGAGCCTGTCGAGAGATTTGATTTCCATTCGGCTGGTGGAGCAGCTTTACAGCAAAGGGTTTTTTAGCCGGGAAGATAATCGCGAACTATTGGCTGAACCTGAAGCACGAGCAGACGAAGAGGTCACTTAAAAAATTTTTCGAGGAGTGATTGATAATGGCTTTTATGGCAGGACTAATGGTTTTGGATGCTCCGGCCTCCGCCCTGAATAACGCTGGAGCTGATGCCGGCGCCCGAACGGACAATACTATCGCTGTTAAAAAAATCAGGACGCCCCAAGGTGCATTCCCATATGTATCAGCGCAAGCTTTTAGGTACTGGCTGCGTACCGGACTGGAAACTACTGGCGGCGAGTGGGTAGCGGCGCCCGTATTTCGTGAAGGCAAAATAGCTTACACTGACGCCGACCCCGTTAAGAATTGGGACGACGATCTTTTTGGTTACATGCGCGCCCCCTCCAAAAGAGCAGATGCGGCGAAAGCTGCGGAGGCAACTCCGCTGGAGAAAGACCGGGAGATTACCCGTGTTTCTCCTTTTCGGGTGGGAACTTTTGTGGCTATTGCTCCGTCACCCATTGTCTCCGACTTCGGGACCATGACCCGCCAGGATGGCGATCCGGTTCCCTATGAACATGAGTTTTACCGGGCGCATCTCCGGGGCCTATTTTCTCTTGACCTTACCTGTGCCGGGACTTTTTTTGACAGCGAGCGGGTGGGTTATAAAAACTTAGATGTGCACCGTCGGGAGAAGGCAAAAGACGAGGGGTGCGCGCAGGTAACGGTCCGCAAGCAAAAGGCGCTGCGTTTACCTATCGAAAAACGTTGCCGACGTGTGTCTACTTTAGTTGGGGCGCTGGCTGAACTAAACGGCGGAGCGAAGCAAGCGCTTCATTATACTGATTTAGTCCCGGCTGTAGTCTTTCTGGCCGTGGTGAAAAATGGTAACAATCCATTTTACCGGGTGTTGAGGGCTTCAAAGACCCACCAGACTGAATTTGACCGGGAAGCATTTGCCGAAATTCTTAGAGTTTACAAAGACGACTTCCTGTCCGACATCCATGTTGGATGGGCCAAAGGTTTTCTGGATGAAGAGCGCCAAGCCTTGCAGGAGGCTATCTTTGCTCATTCTACCGGTCTTGCGATTCATTTGCAGCATCCCCGGGAGGCGATCCAGGCGGTGGCCGGCCGGTTGGCTGACTCGAGCAATGAGGCCTGGTACACATGAGAGTAGCCAAAGTACAAATTGAAGCTCCTATCACATCTTTTCGCTATCCCCATTTTTTGATTGGCCGGCAGGCCGGCTTTGACATGCCGCCGCCTTCGACCATTTACGGCCACATAGCGAGCGCGGTGGGCGAATGGTTTGACCCGGCAACTGTCAAGTTCGCCTATCATTTTAGTTTTCAAGCCAAGGGAAGCGACTTGGAGCACCAGCATGTAATTACCAGGGGCGGACAAAGTTTTATGTGGGGAACCAAAAAATATCCTGTTTCCACTCAGGCTGTAGTTCAGCCTCACCTGCGTGATTTTTTATTTGGCTGCCGTTTGACCCTTTACCTTTACCCGCCCGATCTGGCTGAAGCTTTTCGCCATCCGGTGTTTTGCGTAAATTTAGGACGATCTCAAGATCTGGCTAGCATTACATCAGTTGAAGAGGTGGAACTAGAACAGGCGAAAGGGGCCTATCTGGAACAAACCTTGTTGCCGTTTAGTATGCGGCCGCAGCTGGGGCGCGGAGTGACGGTCCTGATGCCCCGCTATATAGAACCGCCGCCGGACCGGGAGCCCCACTTTAGCCGGTATATTGTGCTTTTTGATCCGGTTTACGCCGGTGAGGTTTTCCATACCAATAGGCTGCTCCATTATGAAGGTCGATCAGCGGATGAATGGTTAGTAGACCCATCTTCACCCCCAAAACACGAAGGGCTAAGAAGAGGGCTTATTTTTCACTCTTTTGTCGGAGATGAGGATAGTGTCGCTGGATTTCGATGATTTTTGGGCAAAAAGTCGGATGGAACAGGCAGCCGCCGGAGAGACATTGGTCAGCCACACCAAGCAGGTGCTTGCCAATGTTATTGCATTGCACGCACGTCTGCCGGAATTGGACCAGCTTGCTCAAATGCCGCGTTTCTGGCCGCGCATGGCCCTGGCAGCCGTTCTCCACGACCTCGGAAAATGTGCGGGCGGATTTCAGCAGATGTTGCGGGGTAATGGAATTTTTCCATACCGGCACGAAGTCCTTTCTGCGGCCTTCCTTCCTTGGCTTATAGGCAGCGATCCGCATCAGGACCTGCCATGGGTGGCCGCTGGGATACTCTCCCATCATAAGGATTTTTCGACCATGGAGAGGGATTATCCGCCGGGTTGCGACTGGGAAGAGCCTCCATTGACCGATTCGTTAGCACAAATAGCCTTGGAACTGGACGAAGAGTTTTTTCAATTTGCCCCCAAAATGCTCCAGCAAGTTTTGCTGCCGCTGCTTGACGAGTGTCCGCTGCCTGCATCTCATGAACGGTTCATCTTTTCACTCTCAGACAATGCCTTTAATCAGTCAACATTCCCGGGCTTTACGCGGCAGGCGCTGGACGCTTACGCTCAACTGGTCATCCGCCTGCGCAAAGAGGAGGCACATTCCCCAGCTGCCCTGGCCGGGCGCTTCACAAGGGGCGTGCTAATCTTGGCCGATCATGCCGGGTCAGCCTGGCAGACTTTTAGCAAGCTGGATGCACTTGCCTCATCTGCCACCATGGCAAAAACGCTGGCCTTACCGCCGCCCGCCGAAGGGGAAGACAAAATCTATGCTCATCAAACCCGCGCCGGCAAGATTTCGGGATGCGCTATACTGGTAGCACCGACAGGGAGCGGCAAGACCGAGGCCGCCCTCCTATGGGCTGCCGCAAACGGTCAAAAATCAGCTGGAAGTCCACCGTTATTCTATGTGCTTCCTTACCAGGCCAGTCTGAACGCGATGCGTAGCCGCTTTGGCGAGCGCTTCGGTGATGACCAGGTGGTGCTGCAGCATTCCCGTGCCTTGCAGGCTCTTTACCGGCAGTTATTGGACCGTGGTTACGCTCCGCGAGAAGCAAAAACCCAGGCCATACGGGAGATCAACCTCGGCAGGCTGCATGTTGCCCCGGTGCGAATTCTGACCCCATACCAGCTGTTACGGGGCGCATTCCAGCTGCGCGGCCATGAAGCCCTTTGGACAGATTGCGCGGGCGCCCGCCTGGTCTTTGATGAAATTCATGCCTATGAACCTGGCCGGCTAGGGATGATCCTGGCGCTCTTAGAGCATATAGTACAGGATTTGGCGGTAAACGTACTAGTAATGTCGGCCACATTGCCTTCAGTCCTGACAGAGGTTTTAAATGAAAAACTTGAATACCCCATGCCGATTATAGCGACACCGGAAACATATGAAGCGTTTCGCCGTCACCGTTTACATCTACGTGCGGCAAATTTGCTGGATGAAGAAACAGTCAAAGAGATCCATCGCAGGGCAAAGGAAGGGCTGGCAGTTCTGGCTGTGGCGACCACTGTGCAACGTGCCCAATTAATTTGGGAGAGGCTGAATGCCGTTTCAAATGGTGGTGTTCAGGTGGAACTGCTTCACGGCAAGTTTTGTCCCCGGGATCGTTTTGCCAAAGAGCAGTGGCTGTTGCGGCAGGTTTCCACGAAAAACGCCGCAGGCAATAAAAAACCGTTAATTCTTGTGGCTACCCAAGTGGTAGAAGTCAGCCTGGACGTAGATTTTGACATTTTATATACCGACCCGGCGCCCTTGGAAGCATTGTTACAACGTTTCGGACGGATTAATCGGGGTCGCCGTTACCAGGAACGGGATGTGGTAGTTTTAACTGAGATTCCAGAACGTTGCCCGGTTTATACGGAATCTTTGGTTGAAAAGGCTTTACAGCAATTGGCGCCACTAGATGGGCAGATGGTGGATGAAGCTAAAATCCAAGATCTATTGGATGAAGTTTACAGCGGTGCGGTGTCCCGGTGGTGGAAGGGCGAGGTGCTGAAGGCTGCGGAAGCATTTAAGTCCGAAGTTTTCACCAACCTTTATGCCTTCGAGACTGATGAACGGTTGGAAGATAAATTCTGTGAAATGTTTGATGGACAAGAAGTCCTGCCGAAGGAGCTATACGATGAATACCAAAGGCTGAGTAAGAATGACCCCTTACAAACCCAGTCGCTGTTAGTCTCCGTGAGCAGAGGGCAGTTTTGGTGGCTGCGAAAGGAAGGACGCCTGGAAAAAGCAGATCGGCATTTATGGGTAGTCCAGGCCCCTTATGATTCCCGCTTCGGGCTGCAATTGCAACGGGAACTGCTGCATGAAACCGGATAACTTTGGTAGTTGCTGAAGAAAATGGACCTCCTGGAGCACAGGCCTGAAAACACAGGGATGAAAGGACAATGAAATAGACAAGGAGCGATGGTGATGAGTAAGAAGGAACCGCCTGAGGAGAAAAACATACGCTCCGCCGCCGCCGAATACTTGACATACGTTGCTGCGACAGGCGATAATCCGCAAAGCGTCGAAATGCGTTACGAAGATGAGAACATTTGGCCCACGCAGAAAATGCTCGCGGTGCTTTATGACGTGGAAATACCGACAATCAATGAACATATTGCCAAAATATTTTCCGACCATGAACTCGAGCCTGAAGCAACTATTAGGAATTCCTGAATGGCCTCAACAACATTTAAGAAGTCAGAGAGGAATAGCAAAAATTCTGGTGTGAAGCAGGATTCGTTATTTGATGGGGTTGATAGGATGGATTGAAATGGAAGCATTCTTAGGCATTATTAGTATTTTCGCTATTCTAATCTGTGTAGTATGGCTACTCGTTAATTTAGTAAGGCGCAAAGACAAAAATAAACCTCTAATTTGGCTGGGCGCAGGCTTCGTGGTGTTTATAGTTGCTTTGGCGATAACTCCTGATCCCGCCCCTTCTAACAGATTGGTATCAGGACCGAAAGAAGAACCGGTACACCGGGAGGCTAAAGCAGAACCAGAGATACCAAAGCCTATACATCCGGAGCCTGCAGTAGAAGAAGCAGTTGCGGCACCGACAGTGAACATTGGCGAAAACGTAATCGTGGGGGAAGTTCAATGGAAAGTTTTTAACGCAGAGAAGAAAAATGAAATTGAACGAGGATACTTTCTCGAACCGCTAAGCGGCAGAGTGCCAGAAAATTAAAAAAAACAAATAGGGAGTATTTGCAATGAACGAAAAAGTTTTTAAAAAAGGGTTGGGTGTTGCTTTAGCGGTATCCTTGGTGTTTGCGGGTGGTGTTTGGGCAAGCCCTGCCATTACGCTAATTGTTAACGGACAGAGAGCCGCGGCAGAAGTGCGGGTTATTAACGGAGTTACTTTTCTTCCTCTCCGGGCGGTGGCCGAATTGCTTGGTGTTCCGGTACATTGGGATAGTAGAACCAGAACTATTACCGTAGGATCGGCCAAACCTGCGCCAGCGCCAGTGAGGGCTGCCCTGGGTACCCGCAAGAATCCAGTACCCATTGGTACCAAGGCCCCTGTTGGACAGAACTGGACTGTAACCGTGTTGGAGATCAACCCAGACGCCTGGAGCATCATCAGAGCCGAAAACATGTTCAACGAACCACCAGCCGAGGGCCGTCAGTTCGTCCTGGTACGAGTGCGGGTTTCCTATGTGGGCCCCAAGTCGGGGACACCATGGCTTGATTTAAGCTTCCGCTACCTAGGGTCCGATGGCAACACCTACGGTGGCGGTATGGCTGATTCGGCTGGCGTCATTCATAGACCTCTTATCGACATCGGCGAGCAGTTCCCTGGTGCATCGGCTGAGGGGAACGTAAGCTGGTCAGTGCCTGCAACGGCGATATCTGGTGGAGCAATCATTGTAGAGGATCCGTGGATGTCCGCTGAGACACGGGTCTTCTTCGCCGGGTCAAAGTAGGTGCGGAGTGGCAAGCCGCCCAAATCGATAAGGTCATCAACTATAAGACAGTTTGTACGGTGCATGTCATAATATACATAGCGCGAAGGATGCAGGATTGATGAGAAGAGCTGTGTATTTCCTTGTAATCGCTATTCGGGCCATATTTTTGACAGGATGTGCAGAAGGAATTATTCACACAATTATTTTGCGGCTCCTAAGCCTTAAGTCTGCATAAGCTCTCTAATCGCTTCCGCTTTACAGTTCAGAACGAGATATACAAAACAACTGATTCATTTATTTTCATATGCTTGAGATTTGATGGAGGTTAATTTATGGATAAATCAGAGCTGGTAAGTTACTGGGAAGAAACGTCCGACAAAGACTATGTTACAATGTTGCACCTGCAGGATTCAAAGGATTACCACTGGGCATTATTTATAGGACATATTGTCATCGAGAAATTGCTTAAGGCATGTTATGTAAAACATGTTGATAACAAGGTTCCCTTAACTCATGATTTGCTCCGATTAGTAAAGGCCGCAGGTCTAGAGCTAAATGATGATTTAGCCAATGATTTGGACTTTATTACGGCTTTTAACATTAGCGCCCGCTACCCAGACTATAAACAGGTATTTTACAATAAATGCACCAAGGAGTTTGCCGAAGAAAATATTAATAAAATTGAAGGGGTAAGAATATGGCTCAAAAGTATGCTCAGCAAAAGATAATCGATATCGTCCTTAGATTCGCTGAGGTTATAGGAAAAGAAAAGCAGGTTTCTAAAGTTATTCTCTATGGCTCACACACAAGAGGCTCCCATGATATTGACAGTGATATTGATGTCGCGGTGATCTCTCCAGACTTTACAGGTGACAGAATAGAAGACCAATTTTGGTTGTTGCAAAAAAGAAGGGGTATCGATTTAAGAATAGAGCCGATGCCTTTTAGACCGGAAGATTTTGTGCCGGACGACCCGTTTGTGCGAGAAATTGTTGAGACCGGGATAGAGGTTTGTTAATTAACCCAGTCGCAAATATATTTGATGGAAAAGAAGCTTTCAATGGATCTATACGATGAATACCAAGGGCTGAGCAAGAATGACCCCTTGCAAACCCAGTCGCTCTTGGTATCCGTGAGCAGAGGGCAGTTTTGGTGGCTGCGAAAGGAAGGACGCCTGGAAAAAGCAGATCGGCATTTATGGGTAGTCCAGGCCCCTTATGATTCCCGCTTCGGGCTGCAATTGCAACGGGAACTGC